>Ga0214919_10007753_pt1 | contig 14381 bp, 12 predicted proteins | sample LL1503_MetaG_FD_177994 | JGI IMG/M metagenome (GOLD analysis project Ga0214919, IMG submission 177994) | Freshwater microbial communities from Lake Lanier, Atlanta, Georgia, United States - LL-1503 | ecosystem: Environmental > Aquatic > Freshwater > Lake | place: USA: Georgia | collected...
TAAGGGTCGGTGTGGCTGGCCAGCAGCACGCAAGGGAAAGGCAAGGGCTGCAACTCCACCGGCGCCCAGCTGTGCAGGACGGTGCGCAAATGCGGCAACTCCGGGTCGCCGGGGGCCACCAAGAAGGCTGCGCACACGCGCTGCGTGTTGCGCGACACCGCGGCCCACGCGGCCGTGAGCAAACAGCCCAAGCTGTGGGCGACGAGCACGCACGGGCCCTCGCGCGCCAGCACGGCTTCTTCGAGCTGGCATATCCAGTCGCCGCGCAGGGGCTGCATCCAGTCGTGCTGCTGCACGCGGGTGTAGCCGTACAACGCCTCCCAGCGGCTTTGCCAGTGCGCCGGGCCGGAGTTTTGCCAGCCGGGGAGCAAGAGAACGTTGGCGGCTTGCTGCACCGTACTCAGCCCGCAGCGGGAATGCGCCGGATCATTTCCTGCGCAAAGCCGACAAAGGCTTGCGCGCCTTTGGACGAGGGATCAAAAGCCACGCCCGGCAAGCCGTAGCTGGGCGCCTCGGCCAGCCGCACATTGCGCGGAATGACGCTGTCAAACACCTTGTCGCCAAAGTGGGCCTTGAGTTGGTCGCTCACCTGCTGCTGCAGGGTGATGCGCGGATCGAACATGACTCGTAATAAGCCAATGATTCGCAAATTGTCATTTAAATTGGCCTTGACCTGCTTGATGGTGTTGACCAGATCGGTCAGGCCCTCCAGGGCGAAGTATTCGCACTGCATGGGCACGATGACGCCGTCGGCGCAGCACAAGCCGTTGAGCGTGAGCATGGACAGCGAGGGCGGGCAGTCGATGAGTACAAAGTCGTATTCGCCGGCTACCTCGGCCAGGGCAGCTTTGAGGCGGCGCTCGCGGCGTTCGAGCTCGACCATCTCGACCTCGGCGCCGGCCAGTTCGCGGTTGGCGCCCAAGATGTCGTAGCTGCATTGGGCGGCGATGAGTTTGTCACTGCGGGTGCGGGCTTGGGCGATGCTGGCCGATTCGAGCAGCACGTCATACACCGAAAGCGCCAGGCTGCGCTTGTCTACGCCCGAACCCATAGTGGCGTTGCCTTGTGGGTCCAGATCGACCATCAGCACGCGCTGGCCCTGCAAGGCCAGACCGGCGGCCAGGTTCACGGTGGTGGTGGTCTTGCCAACGCCACCTTTTTGGTTGGCAATACAAAATATCTGGGCCATGGGGTTCAGTGTCCAAAGTACATAAAAAGGCGTGCAATCCGGCTGTCGCAGCGCAAGACGCTACTGCGAGACCACCAGCTTGACGCCAAAACCGATCAGGAAAACACCCGCCAGCTTTTCCAAGGCATGGCCCACGCGCGGACTGGCGCGCAAGCGCTCGGCAAAAATATAGGTCAGCAAGGTGGCCGACAAGCCATACAAAAAGGTGAGCGCCGCGATGGTGGCGGCCATAAAGCCGTAGGTCAGCAGGCCTTGCTGCTGCACCGGGTCCACAAACAGTGGGAAAAAAGCCATGTAAAACAAGATGGCTTTGGGGTTGAGCAAGGTGATGACCATGGCTTGGCGCAAAAACTGGCGCGGACGAATCTCGATGGGCGAGGCCGCGCCCGGCTTGGCCAGCAGCATATAAGCGCCCAGCCAGGCCAGATAGGCGGCGCCCGCCCACTGCACCACATGAAAAGCCGCCGGGTAACTAGACAGCAGCGCGGCCACGCCGGCCACGGCCAGCCACATCAGCACCTGGTCGCCCACAATCACGCCCAGGGTGGCGGCCAAGCCACCGCGCAGGCCGCCCTTGCTGGTGGACAGCACCAGGGCCAGGTTGCCCGGGCCGGGAATCAGCAAAAAGACCAAAATGGTCACCACAAAAGTACCGTAATCGGTGACGCCGAGCATCAGGAACCCCAAAGAAGCAAGAGCGCGAGTTTACGTGATCGCCTGTTTCACGTGAAACAGGGCCACCTTGGGCCGGGCTCGGGGGCAGCTTGGAGGGGCGCTTAGGCGGCGGCGCGGTGCATCCAGACGATGCAGCGCTGGGCGTCCAGGCCCGGAACGGTGAGCGGTTCCACGTGAAACACCTGCACCGAAGGCGGCAAGGCCTGCATCTCTTCGGTAGGGGTTTTGCCTTTCATGGCCATCCAGATGCCGCCGGGCAAGAGCGCGGCGTCCGAGCCCTGCACCAAATCGGGCAGCGAGGAAAACGCCCGCGCGCTGACCAGTTGGTAGCCCGGCTCGATACGCTCGACCCGCGCGTGCAGGCCGCGCAGATTGGGCAAGCCCAAACTCAGCGCCACTTGTTGGATGAACGAGGCCTTCTTGGCCACGGTGTCCACGCAGTCCACCTGCAAATCGGGCAAACAAATGGCCAGCACCACGCCGGGCAAGCCGGCACCCGAGCCCACATCGAGTAAGCGCAGCGGCGCGGCGGACGCCAGCGTGTGCATCTGCGCTTGCAGGGGCGCCACCACGGCAAGGCTGTCCAGCAAGTGGTGGGTCAACATGGCCTGCGGCTCGCGCACGGCGGTAAGGTTGTAGACCTGGTTCCACTTTTGCAAAAGTGCCAGGTAATCGAGCAAGGCATTTTGCTGGTCGGCGCTCAGCGGCAAGCCCAGTTGGGCTAGGCCATCGCGCAGGCCATCGGCCAGGCTGGGGTTCACTGCGCCGCCTCGGCCGCGCTGCTGACCGGGGCCGATGCCGGGGCCGGCGGCTTGCCGGCGAACTCGCGAAAATTGCCTTTTTTCAGGTGGATCAGCAAAAGCGAGATGCTCGCGGGCGTAATGCCCGACATGCGCGAGGCCTGGCCCAAAGTTTCGGGCCGGTGTTTGTTCAGGCGCTGGCGCGCCTCGATGCTCAGGGCCGAGACCTGCATATAGTCCAGCGATTCGGGCAGGCGCAGGTTTTCGTAGTGCGCGGCGCGGCCCACGTCTTCGATTTGCCGGTCGATATAGCCGGCGTACTTGATGGCAATCTCCACCTGCTCAATGACCGTGGGTACCAACATGTCTGCCTCGCCGGCGCCCTGCTCTGCCGCGGGCTGTACGGGCAGCTCGGGGTTTGCAAAGCGCCCGCCGGCCAGACCCATCAGGTCGGCGTAGCCAACTTCGGGGCGGCGCAGCAAATCCGCCAGGCTGTATTCGTGCTCCAGCGCCTTGCCGAACACGCGTTGAGCTTCCTCAGCCGCCAGGTTTTTAGGGCTGACCCACAGGCTGCGCAGGCGCTCGGTTTCACGTGAAACAGCGTCTTGCTTGCGGCAAAAAGCGTCCCAGCGCGCATCATCGACCAAGCCGAGTTGTCGACCAACGCCGGTCAGGCGCGCGTCGGCGTTGTCTTCGCGCAGCTGTAGCCGGAACTCGGCGCGGCTGGTAAACATGCGATAGGGCTCGGTCACGCCCTTGGTAATCAGGTCGTCCACCAGCACGCCAAGGTAGGCCTGGTCGCGCCCGGGCAGCCAGCTGTTTTGCGAATACGCGGTGCGGGCGCCAGCCTGCAAAGCGGCGTTGACTCCGGCAAACAAACCCTGGGCCGCCGCTTCTTCGTAGCCAGTGGTGCCGTTGATCTGCCCGGCAAAAAACAGGCCCTGAATCTGGCGCGTCTCAAAGTTGCTTTTCAGGGCGCGGGGGTCAAAGTAGTCGTACTCGATGGCATAGCCGGGGCGCAAAATATGTGCGTTCTCCAGGCCCACCATGCTGCGCACCAGGGCGTACTGGATGTCAAACGGCAGGCTGGTAGAGATGCCGTTGGGGTAGTACTCGTGGGTGCTCAGGCCCTCGGGCTCCAGAAAAATTTGGTGGCTGTCTTTGTCGGCAAAGCGGTTGACCTTGTCTTCCACGCTGGGGCAGTAGCGCGGACCCACGCCCTCGATGGTGCCGGTGAACATGGGGCTGCGGTCAAAGCCGCTGCGGATGATTTCGTGGGTGCGGGCATTGGTGTGCGTGATCCAGCACGGCACCTGCTGCGGGTGCTGCGCTGCCCTGCCCATGAAGCTGAACACCGGCATTTGCGCAGCCATGCCGCCGGGCATGCCATCGCCAGGCTGCGCCTGGCAGCGGGAAAAATCGATGCTGCGGCCGTCCAAGCGCGGCGGCGTGCCGGTCTTGAGGCGGCCTTGGGCCAGCTTGAGCTCTTTAAGGCGCGCACTCAGGCGCGCAGCAGGCGGGTCGCCGGCGCGGCCGGCGCCATAGTTGTTCATGCCGACGTGGATCTTGCCGTCCAAAAACGTGCCGGCGGTGAGCACAACCGTAGTGGCTTTAAAAATAATTCCTATTTGCGTAACCGCCCCAACGACGCGGTCGCCCTCAACCAGCAAGTCGTCCACGGCTTGCTGGAACAAGGACAAATTAGGCTGGTTTTCCAGTATGCGCCGGATGGCTGCCTTGTACAGCACCCGGTCGGCCTGGGCGCGGGTGGCGCGTACGGCGGGGCCTTTGCTGGAATTGAGGATGCGAAACTGGATGCCGCTCTCGTCGGTGGCCAGCGCCATGGCGCCGCCCAGGGCGTCGACTTCTTTGACCAAATGGCCTTTGCCAATGCCGCCGATCGAGGGGTTGCAGCTCATCTGCCCCAAGGTCTCGATGTTGTGCGTGAGCAGCAAGGTGCTGCAGCCCATGCGCGCCGCTGCCAGCGCAGCTTCGGTGCCGGCATGGCCGCCGCCGACAACGATCACATCAAAGTGTTGGGGATACAGCATGGCGCAAGAGTCCAAAGCGAAGAGGATGGCCATTTTACCGGCGCGGCATAAAGCAAGGCCCGCGCCTAGTCTTTACCCTAAGTGCCTTCCAAGCGGCCCTGGGTTAGAGTGCTTAGCTTTTCCGCTGGAGCTGTTGCATGCATATCCCTTCCGTCCAAGACCAGGTTAGCGCCCAGGAGTGGCAGCTTCGTGTCGACTTAGCCGCCTGCTACCGCCTGGTTGCCGCCTATGGCTGGAGCGACCTGATCTTCACCCACATCAGCGCGCGCCTGCCGGGCGACGACCACCATTTCCTGATCAACCCCTACGGCATGCTGTTTGACGAGGTCACCGCCAGCAGCCTGATCAAGGTCGACCAGCAGTGCAACAAGCTGATGGACTCGCCCTTCCCGGTAAACCCGGCCGGCTTTGTCATCCACAGCGCCGTGCATGCCGTGCGCGAAGATGCGCAATGCGTGCTGCACACCCACACCCGCGCAGGCGTGGCTGTTAGCGCCCAGACTTGCGGGCTGCTGCCCATCAGCCAGCAAGCCACGCTGGTACTCAGCTCGCTGGGCTACCACGACTACGAAGGCATCGCCCTGCGCGACGAGGAAAAGCCGCGCCTGCAAGCCGACCTGGGCAGCGCCAACCACCTGATGCTGCGCAACCACGGGCTACTCACCGTGGCACGGTCGATTCCTGATGCGTTTTTGCTAATGTACAACTTCGAGTCAGCCTGCCAAATCCAAGTCACCGCCCAGCCCGGCGGAGAATTGGTGCAGGTCGATCCGCGCATCATCGACGGCGTGGGCGCTGCGGTGCGCGTGCAGGCCGGCGGCAGCGGCGGCTTTGGCGGCGCGCTGGCCTGGCCGGCTTTGCTGCGCAAGCTCGACCGGCTGGACAGCAGCTACCGCAACTAAGTCACGCTGCTATTTCGCAGCGCCTTTCGCTACCAAGGACCCCTATGCCAAGCACCACGCCCGAAGCATTTGACTACGTCATCATCGGCGGCGGCGCCGCCGGCTGCGTGCTGGCCAGCCGCCTGAGCGAAGACCCGGCGGTACAGGTGTGCCTGCTCGAAGCCGGCGGCCCCGATAGCTCGGTGCTCATCCATGCGCCCATGGGCTTTGCGGTCAGCGCGCCGCTGCATATCAATAACTGGGGCTACGAGACGGTGCCCCAAGACGGCTTTAAAGGCCGGCGCGGCTACCAACCGCGCGGCAAGGTCATGGGTGGCAGCACCTCGATCAACGCCATGGTCTACACGCGTGGCAACCGCGCCGACTACGACCACTGGGCCGCTTTGGGCAACCCGGGCTGGAGCTACGAGGACGTGCTGCCATTTTTCAAACGCAGCGAGAACAACCAATGTTTTGGCGCCGATAGCTACCGGGGCGCCGGTGGCCCCTTGCAAGTGAGTTATTTGCGCAGCCCGGGGCCCTTGAATGAGGTGTTCTTAACGGCAAGCGAACAGTGCGGCCTGCCGCGCACGCCCGACTACAACGGCGCCCAGCAATGGGGCGTGGGCCCCAGCCAAGTCATGCAAAGCGGGGGCGAGCGTTGCAGTGCGGCGCGCGCCTACATCACACCCATCCAAGACCGCAGCAACCTGCATATCATCACGCACGCACACGCCCAGCGCATTGCCCTCGAAGGGCGCAAAGCGGTAGGCGTGCACTACCAGCGCGAAGGGCAAGACGCGTTCGTGCGGGCGCGGCGCGAGGTGCTGCTCAGCGCCGGCGCCTTTGGCTCGCCGCAGTTGCTCATGCTCTCGGGCATCGGGCCGCAAGCGCATTTGCAAGAACACGGCATCGTGCCCGTGCACGCCCTCGAAGGCGTGGGCCACAACCTGCAAGACCATGTGACCACCGTGCTGATCCACCGCACGGTGCGCCAGGAGGCCTCGCTGGGCGTGTCCTTGCGCGGCATCGTGCAAGTCATACGCTCGATCTTTGAGTGGCGCAACAAGCGCACCGGCTGGGTGACCTCTAACGTGGCGGAATCGCAAGGTTTTATGAAGACCGACCCCCAAGCAGCGCTACCAGATATCCAGCTGGCCATGTGCATGGGCATCGTGGACGACCACAACCGCAAAGCCCACCTGGGCCATGGCTACACGCTGCACGTCACGCTGTGCCGTCCCAAGAGCCGGGGCAGCGTACGCCTGCAAAGCAAGCGCGCCAGCGATGCGCCGCTGATCGACCCGGGATTTTTCTCGCACCCGGATGACATGGCCACGCTCATCAAAGGCACGCAAATGGGCTATGACATCTTGCACGCCCCCGCCTTTGACCCTTACCGGGGCGAGATGCTCTACCCCGTCGAGCGCAACAACCCGCAGCAGATTGAAAGCTTTTTGCGCGACCACTGCGACACCGAATACCACCCCTGCAGCACCTGCAAAATGGGCCCGGACGCTGACCCTCTGGCCGTGGTCGATGCGCAGCTGCGCGTGCATGGCATCCAAGGCCTGCGCGTGGTGGACGCCTCCATCATGCCCACGCTCACCACGGGTAACACCACCGCGCCCACCATCATGATTGCCGAAAAAGCGGCGCAGATGATTCAAAGCGGCGCCTAGGTTGACATAGGCATTTTCATTTGGCTGTGCGCCAGCGGCTGCTGGCGCCAGGCCAACAATGCAGCCAGCCATAACGCTAACGCAGAGACCAACAAGCCACGCTCCAAACCGCCAGCGCCGTCGGCAATCCAACCCACCATGGTCGGGCCGGCAATTTGGCCTGCAGCAAACACCACCGTAAACGCGCTGATGCCACTGGCCCACTGGGCCTGCGGCAGGTTGTGGCGCACCATGGCCGTGCTGGCGGCCACGATGGACAAAAACACGCCGCCAAACACCACGCCCGACAACATCAAAACCGCGTAGTTGTCCGACACCGCAGGCAGCAACGTTGCAAAGCCGAGCAAGGCATTGAGCAAGGCCATGGCGCGTCCGCCCTGCTCGCGGTCGAGCAAGCGCGCCCATACACGCGAGGACGCCATCACCGAGACGCCCAGCACCGCATAAAACAAGGAGATCGCGTCCACGCTATTGCCCTGGGCACGCAAGAGCGCCACCACAAAAGTCATGTAACCGATATAGCCCACGCCAAACATGCCGTAGCCCGCCAACCCAAAAAAAAGCGGCCGCCAAGCCAGCGGCACCGCATGCGCTGGGCTGCTAGTAGCAGGCAATGGCGCATCGGCCATGGCACGCGCCGGCCAGCGCAGCAACAGGCTGCCGGCCAAACACACTGCCGCCATAAGCCACCAGGCATAGCGCCAGCCATGCACTTGGCCTTGGGCCTCTTGCAAAGCCCAAGGCACCAAAAGTGCCGAGATGCTGATGCCCAAGCCCGTGCCGCCGTAGTACAGGCCGAGCAACCAACCTGCGCGCTGCGGATCGCGCGCGCCCAAGCGCGCCGCCAACAAACCCCCGGCAACAAACACCGACGCGCTGGCTACACCCGCCAGCAAACGCTGCGCCAACAACACCACCGGATCGGTAAAAAATCCAGACAAGGCCATAAACACCGTGGCCGCGAGCGCCCCCCAACGCAACAAAGCCGCCGGGCCAAAGCGCCGCATCCCCCAGGGAAAGAGCATGGCGCCCATCAGATAGCCCATGGCATTGGCCGTGTTCATGGCGCCGGCCAGGGTGTAGGTCCAGCCCAGGTCCTCACGCATGGCCGGTAAAAGCAAGCCATACGCAAAGCGCGTGATCCCCAAAGACACCGCCGCGCCCACCGCCAGGGCGAGGGCCAGGGCCACCCCTTGTCGCGCTCCTGCTTGCACATACACTCCTAAAAACACTATCGAACCCCCGATTGTGCGCCGTGCAACACGGGCGCAATGCACCACGAAAGATTTGCACTATGGCCCAACTTTTTGACGCCCTGCCCATGGGCTCCCTGACCCTGCCCCACCGCGTGGTGATGGCCCCCTTGACACGCAACCGCGCCCCCGGCGCCCTGGCCCACGCCGGCATGGCGCGCTACTACGCCCAGCGCGCCGACCCGCACAGCGGCGCGGCGCTCATCATCAGCGAGGCCACCGCCATCAGCCAGCAAGGCCAGGGCTATTCGGACGTGCCCGGCATCTGGAGCGAGGCGCAAGTGCAGTCTTGGAAACCAGTGACTGCTGGCGTACATGCAGCGGGCGGGCACATCTTTATGCAGCTTTGGCATGTGGGCCGCGTATCGCATGTGGACTTGCAAGAAGGCGGGCAGGCGCCGGTAGCGCCCTCGGCCCTCACCGCCAAAACCAAGACGGTGCTGATCGGCGCGGACGGGCCCAAGTTTGTGCCCACTTCGGCGCCACGGGCCTTGGCCATCGAGGAGATGGCCGGCATCGTGGCCGACTACCGCCACGCGGCGCGCAATGCGGTCGCAGCGGGCTTTGACGGCGTAGAGGTGCATGCGGCCAATGGCTACCTGATCGACCAGTTTCTGCGCAGCAGCAGCAACCAGCGCCAAGATGCCTATGGCGGCAGCGTGCCCCAGCGCGCACGCTTGCTGAGCGAAGTGATGCATGCGGTGTGCGAGGAAATTGGCGGCGCGCGCTGCGCCCTGCGCCTCTCGCCGGTCACCCCGGCCAATGATGTGTTTGACCCCGAACCGCAAAAACTCTTTGGCTACGTCGCCGAACAACTGGGCCCCTTGGGCCTGGCCTATGTGCACATCATTGAAGGCTCTACGGGCGCAGAGCGCGACTTTCAGCAAGGCGACGCACCATTTGACTACGCAGCGCTGCGCCAAAGCTACCGCACTGCGGGCGGCAAAGCCGCCTGGATGGTCAACAACGGCCTGGACAAAGCCAGCGCCCAAGCCGCCCTAGACGGTGGCGCCGATCTGGTGGCCTTTGGTCGTGGTTTTATTGCCAACCCGGACCTGACCGCACGTCTGCGCCAAGACGCGGCCCTGAACCCGGTGGACCGCGCCACCTTGTACGGCGGCGGCGACAAAGGCTATACCGATTACCCGTTTCTCACCCAGACCTAAAGACAAGCAGCGCAAGCGCTTTAAGGTCCTTTCCAGCGCTTGAGCAACAAGGCATTGGCCATCACGCTGACCGAGCTCATGGCCATGGCCGCGCCCGCCAGCACGGGGTGCAAGTAGCCCAGCGCCGCCAGCGGAATGCCCGCTGCGTTGTAGAAAAAAGCCCAAAACAGGTTTTGCCGGATTTTGGCGACCGTCAGGCGCGAGATGTCCAGCGCGGCGACCACCAAGCGCGGGTCTCCACGCATCAAGGTAATGCCGGCGGCCTGCATGGCGACATCGGTACCGCCGCCGTCCGGGTTGGACATGGCCATGCCGACATCGGCGGCGGCCAGTGCGGGCGCGTCGTTCACCCCATCGCCGACCATGGCCACGGTGCGCTGCGCGTTTCCGGCCACCAAGGGCGCTTTCAAGTCCTTGACGCATTGGGCCTTGTCGCCAGGCAAGACGCCTGCACGTACCTGCGCACTGCCTTCGCTGGCATCGAGCCCCAGGCGTGCGGCCATGGCGCGCGCTGCGCCCCAGTTGTCACCGGAGAGCATGACCACCTGCAGGCCGCGCGCACGCAAGCTGGCAATGGCCTCGATGGCGCCGGACTTGGGCTCGTCGTGAAACGCCATCAAGGCGCGCAGTTGCCAGCGGCCATCGCGCAGCTCGGCCAGTGCCGAGACGGTGCTGCCCGCCGCCTGCATCTGTTGCGCTTGCTGGGCGTCGCTAGCGCGTACGTCCTGCGCCGCTTGCAAGGACTGCACCCAGGGCCAGCTACCCAGCGCAAAGTCGCGCCCGTCGATGCGCCCACGGGTGCCGCAGCCGGGCACGGTAATAAGGTCTTGTGGCGCGCCAAAAGCTTGTCCCTGCGCTTTGGCGTAGGCCAGCACCGCGCGGGCCAGCGGGTGCTCGCTGCCGCTTTGCAGGCTGGCGCAAATGCGCAGGTCTTCGGCCTGGGCAAAACCGGGCAAGGCCAAGGTTGGCGCAGCGGGTGCAAGTGAGACGAATTCGGTAAGCTGCGGGCGCCCTTGCGTGAGCGTGCCGGTCTTGTCAAACGCCACCACGCTGACGCGGTGGGCAATCTCCAGGGCCTGCGCGTCTTTGATCAAGATGCCGTATTTGGCCGCCACCCCGGTGCCGGCCATGATGGCCACCGGCGTAGCCAGGCCCAGCGCACAAGGGCAGGCAATCACCAGCACCGCAACCGCACGGATCAAGGCCACCTCCACCGGCTGGCCAGCCGCCAGCCAGCCCAGCAAAGTCAGCAGCGCCAGCACCAGCACCACCGGCACAAACACGGCGCTGACCTGGTCTACCAGACGCTGAATCGGCGCTTTGGCGGCCTGCGCGTCCTCCACCAGGCGGATGATGTGGGCCAGCACCGTCTGCCCGCCCACGGCGCTTAGGCGCACCAACACCCGGCCCTCACCGTTGATGCTGCCCGCATGCACGCGCGCGCCCACTGTTTTGGGCACGGGCAAGGACTCGCCCGTCAGCATGGACTCATCAGCTTGCGTGTTGCCCTCGGACACTAGGCCATCGGCAGCAAAACGCTCGCCGGCCTTGACCGCCACGGTATCGCCCACCAGCAGCTCAGAGACCGGAACGTCCACTTCGCCGTCAGGGCCGATCCAATGGGCACGCGCCGGGCGCAAAGCGTGCAGCGCGCGGATGGCCGAGGTGGTTTGGCGCTTGGCGCGGTCCTCCAGCCATTTGCCCATCAGGACCAAGGTAATCACCAGCGCCGAGCCTTCGAAATACAAATGCACCATGGCGCCGGGCGGCGCACTTAGCCACAGCCACACCGACAGCGCCCAACCGGCGGTAGTGCCCAAGGCAACCAGCAAGTCCATATTGCCACTGCACGCGCGCAGCGCATGCCAAGCGCCTCGGTAAAAGCGGGCACCCAGCACCAGTTGCACCGGCGTGGCCAGGGCACATTGCCAGGCGGCGGGCAGCATCCAATGCTGGCCCAACAAATCGCCAAGCATGGGTAAGACCAGCGGGATAGAAAGAGCAAAGCCCCAGGCCACCGGCGCAAAGCCCTCCCAAGGCGAGGGTTCGGGCGCATCGAGCGCGGCACCGGCGTCTGTGGGCTCGTAGCCTGCATCGCGCACGGCGCGGCGCAACAAAGCCTCCATAGGGGCGCCCTGTGCCGTACCCGCTGCCACGGCGATGCGCGCCGATTCGGTGGCCAGGTTGACGCTGGCGGTTTGCACGCCCGGCACCCGCAACAAGGCTTTTTCCACACGGCCCACACAGGAGGCGCAGGTCATGCCACCAATGCCAATGTCCAGGGTGCATTGCGCAGCGGCGCTGGGTGAGGGCATGCATCTATCCTTTGTTGTGGGTCAAATCGTGTCGGGCTGGCGGGTGCACAATAATCCTATTTGGATTGTTGAGGACAAATATGCCTAATTCGCACTATGAGTTAAACGTCAGCGGCATGACCTGTGGTCATTGCGAAAAAGCCGTCGACAAAGCAATTCACCAGGTGGATCCCCAAGCGGTGGTCACCATCGACCGCAGCGCGGGAAAAGTGCGTATTGAATCGAGCCAACCACGCCAGCCCCTGGCGCAAGCCATTGTGGCCCAAGGCTACGCCGTGGCAGATTGACGCATATCAAAGGCGGAGGATTTCGATTTTTCCTTGTAAGTCCTGAACTTTATCCAACTTTACAAAGCATTGACCGTGCTTTATCGGCCAATGACACATGCGATTTAGGATTTGGCCACGGCGCAGTGTATTTCGCACGGTAGCCTCATCAAAGGAGCAATGTAATGAAACGAAGCTTAAAAGTATGGATGCTTGCCGCAGCGCTGACCATGGCAGGCGGCTATGCAATGGCCCAGGCCAACCCGCCCAAAGAGGAGGGTAGTAAACCAGGCATGCACGGTATGCATGGCATGGACCACGCAAAAATGGCCGAACGCATGAAGCGCCATATGCAGCACCTCAAAGCCGAACTCAAGCTCAGCGCGGAACAGGAAGCCGCCTGGACTACGTTTGCCACTGGAATGACGCCCCCTGCGCGGCCACCCCGCCCTGACCACGCAGAAATGGAAAAACTCGGCATGCCAGAACGGCTGGACAAAATGAAAGAAATGCACCAAAAGCGCCATGACATGCACATGGCAGAAATGGAAAAGCGCCACGCTGTAGTCAAGACGTTTTATGCGGTACTCACGCCCGACCAAAAGAAAGTTTTTGATGCCAAGGCCCAACCCAAATGGCCCCACGGACCGCAACACGGTTGAACCCTCAGACAGCATGAAAAAAGCCCCGAATTCGGGGCTTTTTTCTAGGCCAAAAGTTTTTTTAACTCGCCATTGGTAATCAAGGTTTGTAAATCGCTGGCACCACCAACTAAGTTGCCTTTCACAAACACCATTGGAAACGTGGGCCAACCGGTCCACATCTTGAGCGCATTGCGTTTGCGCCAGGTATTGAAATAGCTGCCAAACTCCAAATAACCATGGGCAATTCCAGCCGCATCCAATGCCGCGCGGGCCTTTTTGGGCATGGGATTCAATGCCATACCCACCACCAAAACGGCATGCTGAGCAATAGCAGCTTCCACCTGCGCAACTATTTCTGTATGGTGCGTAGCAACAGTTTGGCGCACTGCCGGATGAATACGCGATTCATCCAAAATGGGACGAGACATAAAAAAGCTCCTTCAAACGAAATAACAGCCCAATATAGCCGCATACGCTGTAAACCCAGAGAAAAAATTTCAGTCTTCAAAACATGATAAACACAAAATTTGTATTTCTAAGACGTCTAATAAAGCTGTGTATAAGATTGGAATAAGCGAGTACTTATCCACAGGCCAAGCAAGCTGAACAAAGTTGTTCATATTCAGCAAACACCAATGTGCACGCCCATACACAAACAACACTTTGAGCTAAGTGTTTGTTTTCCATAAGAAAATTCCTTGTATTCATGAAATACGCGCACCTTTATCTACTACTACTATCTTTTAAATAAAGAAAAGAATGAATACAAGAGGATCAAGCCAAGGCAAAAAAAGGAATAAATTCAAGGGACATGCGCATCGTTTTTGAACACGTTGGCTTCATTCCATCAAGTAAAATTTGATTTTCTACCTGCCCGCGTAGCAACCCATGCCGGTTCAATCACACATCGCCTTCCCTTCCAGTGAACCAGCCTCTTTTGAAATCAAAAGTGCGCAGCTCACTGTGTTGGCATTGCTGGTGAAAACCGCAGACTTGGCAAAAATTTGTTCTGATTTGCTAGCCAAGTTCGGTCCCAACGGGGAAAGCCCCGAATTTTTTGATACCGATGGCATTGTTTTGGATTTTTCACAATCCGAGATTACCTTGCCCCATCCCCAGTGGAATCTTTTGCTCAATACGCTGGTGCAGTGCCGTTTGAGCGCCAGTGCGGTGCGTGGCCTAGGTGCAGAAAGCTTGCTTTTTGCCAAAAAAACTGGTTTGCCCGAGGCACCCTCGGAAATTCGTCGCCCGGCCGGCAAAATGGCCGACTCTGCCAAACCAGAGCCAACGCCCACCAAACCTTCACCTGCCCCCGTAGCAAGCCCGTCGGTGTCTGCTCCGGTACGGGAAGTTCCGATCGAAACCATGGTGGTAAGCAAACCCCTGCGTTCAGGCCAGAAAGTCTATGCCCGGGGCTGTGATTTGATCGTTTTATCCATGGTGAACCGGGGCGCTGAAATCATTGCCGATGGAAACATCCATGTCTACGCGCCTCTTCGCGGAAAAGCTATGGCCGGTG
>Ga0214919_10007754_pt1 | contig 14381 bp, 12 predicted proteins | sample LL1503_MetaG_FD_177994 | JGI IMG/M metagenome (GOLD analysis project Ga0214919, IMG submission 177994) | Freshwater microbial communities from Lake Lanier, Atlanta, Georgia, United States - LL-1503 | ecosystem: Environmental > Aquatic > Freshwater > Lake | place: USA: Georgia | collected...
TCGGTCTGATTGACTCGGTTGATATGGTCAAGTTCACTAAGAACGGATCTACTGCGGTATCGGCCGCTGTCAAACTAGCGCGGGCTTACACAGGGCGTGAAATTGTAGCGCGCTGTGCCGAGCAACCCTTTTTCTCTTTTGACGATTGGTTTATTGGATCTACGCCCTTGACTCGTGGTGTCACCCGGGAAACTATACTGAATACAAAGACCTTTCATTATAATAATATTGATTCTCTTGCAGCATTAATTGAGCAGCACCCCGGAGAAATTGCCTGCGTGGTATTAGAGCCGTCATCTCTTGAGTGTCCGGCTGTGGGTGATCAACTTTCCGGCTGCTGTGGCAAAGCTGTGTGCGAACGAAATTATTCTTGTGCTGGACCGAATTATTTGCAACAAGTCCAAGCACTTTGCCACAAGAATGGCACAGTTTTTATCCTTGACGAAATGATTACCGGCTTCAGGTGGCATATTAAAGGTGCACAACACTGCTATGGCGTGACGCCCGACTTGTGTACTTTTGGTAAAGCAATGGCAAATGGTTTCGCAGTAGCTTGCGTGGCCGGCAAGCGGGACATCATGCAACTTGGCTCAATAGAATTCGAGGGAACTGAGAGGGTCTTTTTGTTATCTACAACCCATGGTGCCGAAATGGGAGGGTTGGGCGCTTTTATAGCGACTATGCAATTTATGCAAGAGCACAAGGCAGTAGAGCACCTTTGGAATTATGGCCAAGAACTGAGGCAAATGATGGAGTCCAAGGCTGAATTACATGGTATTGGACACAGTTTTAAAATCAGCGGCCCGGCATGTTCGCCATATTTTGTTACGCTGGCGGCAGATGGTTCAAATTCACTTGGGCTGCGTACACTATTTTCGCAAGAGATGATAAAAAACGAAGTTTTAATGCCTTGGATTGCCCTGAGCTATCGCCATACCCGAGCCGAGTTAGAGCTAACCGAGCGTGCCGTAGATCACAGCTTTTTAATCTATCGAGCGGCACTGGAAGAAGGCCTTGGAAAATACTTAGCGGGTCCAGCCATCAAGCCAGTTTTTAGAAAATTTAATTAAATTTCTGTCGGCTATGCTTAAAAATAAAGTAATAATCGTGATCGGGGGAGCTGGCCTGCTTGGTAAAGAATTTGTCAAAGCTATCACAGTTAATCAAGGTATTGTAATCATAGCCGATCATGATCAATCAGTAGCAAAACAGGTATACAGTAGCGCCTTGCAAAGCGCCGACATCAGTCAGCTTGGTTGGATTAAGGTGGATATTAATTCAAAAAAATCACTAACCGATATGATCGAAAGTATTCATGGTCAATACGGTCGAATAGATGCGGTTGTGAACAGTGCTTATCCCAAAAATAAAAATTATGGTAAATCTTTTTTTGATGTTAAGCACTCAGATTTTTGTGAGAACATTAGTAATAACCTAGGCGGGCTATTTTTGACTTGTCAACAAATCGCCTTGTATTTTAAGAAACAAGGCTACGGCAATATCATTAATATCGCTTCTATTTATGGCGTAATCGCTCCAAAATTTGAAATGTACCAAGAAACCAATATAACAATGCCGGTAGAGTATGCTGCCATCAAGTCTGCAGTCATACACTTGACGAAATACATGGCCAAGTTTCTTAAAGGGTGTAATATCCGCGTCAATTCAATCAGCCCTGGTGGTATATTAGATAAACAGCCAGACAAGTTTTTGATCGCCTATCGTGAGCAGTGTTTAAATAGAGGGATGCTTGCTGTTGAGGATGTTTCAGGTTCCCTGGTCTACTTGCTGAGTGATTTTGGTCAATTTGTTAACGGGCAGAATTTAATTGTTGATGATGGATTTTGTCTGTAGCATATATCACTATTGCTATTTACCTGGACTCGTAGTTTTAATCAAGATTTACTAAATGTTAAATTGTTGATCTAAGATTTCCACTAAACTGGGCTGAAGCGGCGTCCAAAACTCCGTCTGCCCATTCGGCTTTCGCACCCCCGAAAAAATTTATTGTCTTACAGCTGAGATAGTACCTCTGCTAATCTAAATTGTATTTCAGTATCAATATCTATAGCTATATTCCCGGAAATTTTCATGGGAATAAAGTTCTTATAATTAATTAAAGTTAGATCGGCTGACTTATCTCCAAGCAAATAAGATGTTCGCGATAGAATAATTGCATTGTTGTCGATATATATAGGAATCAAATCTTGTCGATTTTGAGGTCTCGGTAAATTTGGAAAAGCAACGGTCAATCCAGTTGGAGAATCTATCCACTGAAAAGAAGGATGTTCGTTAACTAGAGATATAGACATAACAGAATCAACTGAAGCATCAGACCTAAATAAATCGAGGGCTGAATTTATGTCACTGTTAGTGCGAAATGGTGAAGTTGGTTGTAAATAAAATACGGCATCAGGACGCCATTTTTCCATCAACCAATAATGATCTAAGGTATGCCTTACGACGTCAATTGCAAGGGATGAACTAGTCGCTAAGTGAGCCGGCCTAAGGAACGGACATTCTGCATTAAACTTAACGGCAATGTCCATAATTTCCTCGCTATCAGTCGAAACTACAACACGGTCTATCCTACTTGTCACTGCAGCTTTGATGGTATGCGCAATCAGAGGTATCCCCGCAAGAAGTCGTATATTCTTCCGTGGTACTCCAACCGAACCAGCTCTGGCAGGAATTATGCCTAAAATACCAGCCATACAAACCCTTTGATATTTGATAAAAACGGGATATTTGTTAATGAAACACGTTCAACCAAAACATAAGCATTGGAATAAAGATGATTAATCTGAATTTCAGATAATTTTAATTACTACCGGCAGGAGATATATTAAAAATTAACTTCCTGATGTACAACATCAAAGTTACTGTGGCTAATTTTTAATCGACTGAACGGCGCACTGGTAACTCCAAAACCCGTTCTTCTCCGTGAACTGTATTAACATGCATCCACTTGTTGGGTCCAATTTTTTTCCATGCAGGAACAATATCTGAAAAATCTTTTCCTTGCTCCAGTGCGAGTCGGGTCAGGTTTTCGCTATCACCAATGAATTTTTCACACAGCGCCCAAAAATCAAGCTCAGAAATATTTAAAACCTCTATCACTTTGGAAAAACAATGCCATGGGAACTCACCGTCATATAGCCTAACCAACTCAATAGCGCCTACCCTAGATAACTTACCTTCCCGAATATCAGTTGACGCATATTTATTCGCTCTGTGTATACCGAATTTCAACCACATTAGCCAAAGGTAAATATCATCCAGATCATCTTCGATTCCAAAGCCATGGGAATACGAACCTGTGGATCTTTCGCCTAATGTTTTAAAGCCGCCTATTATGTTCAAGGAGTAATGCAAATGCTCATTGTTGTTCCAAGGTACAAAATCGGACATGAAGAATCTATATAAATTATCTGAATCAACCACTGATGTTTTAATTATATCTGTATAAGGTGCTAACTCAGCTCTACTAAACCCCCACTCGACCCAACGACTTGAAGGGATAAAATTTTTGTAACCGCGTCCGATTCGAAGATCGACTCCAGCCGTAGTGAGAAAATTAAAAGACGGATTCCCTCCATACTCTGTCTCTCCATTTTCACCAATAATAACTATTGGAATTTGCTTTTCATGGGCAACTTTCGCACATTGGAAATAAATATTATAGTAATATGGTATATATGGGTTTCCATATTCTATAAAGCATTTTCTTGCAAGGCGAGAAAAAACATGCTTATTATTTACTATAGAAATCGAATCTAGTCCAATTGTTGTAGCAATATTATGAAAATTATGCTCTGCTATAAAATCTTTTGGAACTAAGGGCTGTATACGAACACACAATGCTCTAATACCCAATACGTTTTTAGCATACCAGGCTTGAAATGTACTATCCTTACCGCCGCTGACCGTCATAACACAGTCATAATCACGCTCTGGATCAGCATTAGCTAAAATGTCTGAAATATAGCTTTTAAATTCAACAGCTCGAGTAGCCCAGTCAGTCGATCTCTTCAAGTCAGCATTTTGACAGGCATTACAATAGCCTCTTGAGTCAAACGTGAGACCCGGCCTCGAATTAGGTGTGACGCAATTACTGCAGTAGGTCAGATTGTTCACAGAATTTTCTCCGGCATAGCAAATGGCCAAATAGTAGTGGTAGGTTTCATATTGTCATTCAGAAGATATTGCTTTGCACCTGAAAGACCTTCACCCATGAAATGAAATAGATTCCCAATGCTAACAGCTTGCGCACCAGCAATAATTCCAGTTTCCAAATGTCGAAAATGCCCAAAGCCGCCAGCTGCAATTATAGGTAAGGTTGTAGCTTCAGACACCAGCTTTATTAACTTTGTATCGTATCCAAAGGCACTGCCATCTTGTTGGATAGATCTAAGATAAATCTCTCCAGATCCCATGTCCTCAAGGTACTTAACCCATTCCACAACAGTAATTTCCCTAGGAAAATTACCGTTATCAGTGCAAATATAATATTTGCCGTCTTTAAAAATAGCGTCAATCGATGAAACTACAAATTGACTTCCAAAGGTTTGACTAACATTTTTAATTAATTTTCTATTAGTAAAAGCAGCGGAATTAATAACAACTTTATCGATACCTGAGTTTGATAAAGTTTCGCAATCATGCATGCTTGTTACTCCTCCACCACCACAAATTGGAATAAAGCACTTCGAACTTATCTGAGAAATCCAACTGCTAAGACCGCCTATGTTTCGATTTACCCGCGTAACATCCAAGATCACTATCTCATCGAACAAATCGAAATTTAAATACGTTAACATGGTTGCGATATTACAAACAGGGTTCAGAATAAAGCCCCTGCTGTTTACCAACAGCCCGTCAGAAATTAACAAAGTTAAAATTAAACGATTTTTTATCATTGAATATCTCTGAAATTTTTTAATACTTGCAAGCCGGAGCGTCTGCTTTTTTCAGGGTGAAACTGTACCCCGAATAAGTTATCTTTCTCAACACTTGCAGTAACATTGCCATCATATAAATATCTAGCACTTACCGACTCACCCTCATATTTGTAGCTATGAACAAAATAAAAGCTGTCAGTGTCAGAAATACCACGCATGAGCCTTGAACTATAATTAATATTTGTAAGGCTTGACCACCCATAATAAGGAATTTTTAAATTAAAATTTGGAGGATTCATTATGGTTACATCGCCATTTAAAAACCCTAAGCCATCAGTCCAACCTCCTTCGCTACCTGACTTTGCGAATATTTGCATACCCAAACAAATGCCGAGTACTGGTATCTGTTTGTGGATACTAACATCTAAAAGCACATCGCGCAAACTGAGCGATAATATAGACTTGATTGCATTAGCAAATGATCCCGCACCTGGAATTATTAATTTTTCAGATTCTTTAATTGTTTGGATATCGTTTGAAACAACATGATCAAATTCAATATAATTTAGCGCATTGCTTAGAGACTTGATATTGCCGGATCCGTAGTTAAGTACAACAGTTTTCATAGGTTACTTTCTGAAGTTTGTACCAAGATTTATCATTTAATGAATTAGTGAACGAAAAGCCTGTCTTTTTAATAAAATAATTAGAACGAACGTTTAAAGTACCAGTCCCAACTGTTAAAAATTCTAACCCCATATCTTCAAAACCAATTTTTATAATCTGATCAATATGGGCTTTCATTACTCCTGTGCCCCAATATTTTCTGGATAAACCATATCCTAACTCAGCTGAATTACTACTCTCATTGATGTTGAGCAGGCCTGCCGTGCCAATAACCTTTCCTTCAATCTCAATACCAAAATATTTACGACGCCCTGATTTATTTTCACTCAAAATCAAATTCAAAAAGGGCTTGACATCGTTTAATTTGTTAGGCATACCCATGCCAATATATCTTGAAAACTCTGGATCTTTTGAGTATTCAAATATATCTTTTAGGTGATTGCGTTTCAAATCAACTAGCATAAAAATCCAAAGATTAAATAGTCTTAAATTTTTTCTTGACCATAATTACTACGCTGATGCTGGCAGGTAACATTTTCGACACATTTCAATATCATAATATTTGCCGTTTGCATGTTTGTGACGTATGTCTCTATACTCTTTGCCTTGCCAAATGTTTGTCAGTGTATCATTATGCCAATTTCCAACTATTGTTTCGTCTTTGTCGTCTACGCAGCAAATAGTTACATTTCCATTATATTTCAAGAACATTCGCTGAAATGGCTGTGCGCAATGGAAACCTTTTACTTCTGGATACGTTGTGGCCGATAACTCATCGCGATCTATGTAGTAGCCGTAGCCAACTGCATCGACATGATTTCGCCAAATAACTTTCATGGCCTCAAATTGTTCTTGCCATTTGGTATTTTTATACATAACCATAGACACTCTAATCTGACACTCAGGACGAATTTTCTTCTTTTCGACTGTAAAATTATATAAATTATCTATAACTTTTCCAATAGTTGTTCCTGTTCGCTGTGAGGAAAAATCTTTCGGATCAACAGCATCAAATGAAACGAAAAAATTATCTAGCCCGGCGTTTAACAAATCAATGCCGAGCTGCTTCGTCAATAAAGATGCATTAGAATTCATCATTACATCAATTACGCCTTGTTCCTTTGCATACTGGACATGCCAAACTACATCAGGGTGAGATAGTGGTTCGCCCAAATAGTTCAATTTTATAGATTTCACTCCATTTTTGGACGCCTCATCTATTATTCTTTTGTAATCATCTTTCGACATGAATCCTAGTTCAGAAAATGTCTCATTAGCTAACATAATTGTTCTAGGACACATTGGACATTGCAGATTACATATATTCGTAGTCTCTATGTCAAGGTGCAGTGGGAAATCTAACTCAATTTTTTTTCGGGGAATGCTGTCCCACAACTGACGATATTCTTTATATTTTAAGGTGCGTAGATCCTCCCATTCATTACTGTACTTAACTTCATGGTATGTCTCATTCGCATTAAACTCTTTTTTAACGGATTCACTTTGAGCCGCCATTTCCATTTGGCCAGAACTTAATAACGATTTTTTGGCCATTGCAGAATTCGAATTATATATTTTTACTTGTTTTACTGAAGAAAATTTCATATGGTCATTGCCTATCTGATTAATTTACCTAAAGATATGATATTTAATTGTAAGCAGGCTATGATACAGTTTTAATATTTTTATCGAATTCCCGCTTGGTATCATAAATTCTATTGATATTTACTCTGGTGTTTAAACTTTATTGGAGCACTTTTTTTAATATGATCTTCATATAATGCTGTTGCTGCCTTGTTAATATTGCACAATTCAGGTTTCTTATTAACTAATAAGTCCATTAGATCATAACTAGAAAAATTATTTTCATTATTTAGCTCAAATATTATTCGGCATGCGAAATCATAGTCTTCAGGATAGTCTATCGTAAGCCTAATATTAGGATGTGCCAACCTTGGATCAGTTAGTTTTATTTCTCTACTAGAAAAATATTTTGTGCCTATAAAATATCCTCCCCATACTTCCGTATCTTCTTCGTCCTTTAAATCTAATACTTTTTCTAGAGCGTTAGTGGTTAAACCAGTCGAGGCTGCTCCCAGTGGCAACCCAGATATATATATACAATCAAATTCTTCTTTCCGGAGTTCAGCAGCTACCATATCAACGCCCTCTGGAAAACAAAATAGATCATCTCCATCTACAATAATTACTGCATCTAAACCATAACTTCTTGCGGTATGAAAATATCTATTTAGCTTATCTTCCGGGTGTCCTCGAAATGTAGCAATCCCCCCTCTATGTGCGAGCGCTTCCAAGATATCATCGTCCGGGTGTGAGGATGTTGCTAAAATCAATTTGTCTATACCTTTGCACATAGTCAGGCGTTCTAGTAGTCTTGCGGTCAGTGGTTTTCCACCAACGTCCAACAGTGCCTTGTGCGGTAGACGCGTTGCTTTTTCGCGTACAGATAGCAAGCATCCTATTTTCACTTTAAATCTCTTAGTGTTATACCGTCATTTTGATGCAAGTCAGTATTTGCAGTTCTACCGATTACCGATTCTAAATATTCAGGGGTGAGTCCAACATCTGCCCTCTTAAATGTTAGGTCATCGTAATCGATTTTTTTATTAGCATTGATAGTTCGAGCTGCGACAATTTTTTTTCTCGAGACATCCCTGTAATGCATCTCTCTTTCTGAAAGTGCTGTCCAGTTTGAATGCCCGAGTGCTATTTCAGCTGATCTAACATAGTGTACAAAATCCTTAAAGTCCTCTGGATTTAAGGCTGCCTCAAAATCTTCTCCCTTTGTCGCGCGATCCAGTGTGATGTGCTTTTCAAAATATTCAGCACCTTCGGCGATAGCTAATATGGGTAATATTTTTGCTAGTGGATCACCCCCGTCGATATGATCTGCTAAGCCGACTGATAGCCCAAATATTTGCGATAATGTACGTAGCTTTCTGATGTTTGTTTCTGCTAGAACAGTAGGATAATTTTGGATGCCGTGTAGCAAAACGATATTTCCGCCTTTATTTTCTTTGAAGAGATTTACAGTGCTTTCAATTTCACCTAACGTAGCGCCTCCTATTCTAAAGAAGGTTGGTTTAGAAGTGTTGGCAACTTGTTTTATGAAAGACTTATCTATAAAGGAAGCGGCTGACAGGGAATAATAGTCGGGTAACAGCGCTTGCGCACAAAATTCTAAGCTTATTGCATCATTGGGCATGGCACAGACTGCTAGACCTATTTCCTTAGCCGTCTTAACTAAATGAATCCATTCTGGCTGGCTGAGGTTTATGGATTTTAGATAAGAGAATATCTCTTGATTATTTTCGCCTGCCGATACACGGCCTTCACCGCTGCCGTAATGCGGGACCATGTATGAATCAAGATCCGTTAAATGTATACTTATTGCGTCAGCCCCACAAATTTTGGCTAATTTTGTTATCTCTAACGCTTTTTCTACGGATCCATCGTGAGCCCAGGCCATTTCAGCAATTATAAATATTTTTTTAATTTCAGTTTTATTTGTTTTTAGCATAACTTATATCTCATTTTAAAATTTTTACCTCTGGCGATAAAATCCGTAGCATTTTACTGCTTCACCTTTTCAGCTCCTCGTTTTTTAACACCGCCCCCTTGAGGCGATGGTTTTTATTGACTTCTATTAGTTGAGTAATTTTCGTTTGCTAATTTTAAATCACTATTAGTTCCTACGTCAATCCAGGGCTCGTTTATTAAATAGACATAAGGCTTGCCTTTCCTTTGTCTAATTTGTTCAAATACATATGGCATTTCACAATATTGACCAGCAATAATGTAGCTCATTATTTTTGGCTTAAATGCATATACTCCAGCATTTATATATGATGTATTAATAGGTTTTTCTTGAAATCCAATAATTTCTTTCCCATTAGTCTCCACAACTCCATAAGGATTTTGCCATTCATATTTCTTGATAGCCATTGTTCCATCGGCTCCTGATTCTATGTGATACTCTAGTATATCCGCATACCGCACATCGGTAAGAATGTCGCCATTTGTGACGATGAAAGACTTGTCTGGAGTCGGACTTATCATTGCAAGAGCTCCTGCATTACCTAACGGTTCTTTTTCTCTTATATACTTGATATCTACTGATAGTTTATCTCCATTACCATAATAATTCTCTATCATATGTCCTAGGTGGCTTGTTGTGATCACAAATTTTTTAAATCCGTCAGCTTTTGCTCGTTCAATAATGTGTGTTAATATTGGTTTCCCAGCGACTGGTAGCATGGGCTTGGGGCAGTCCTTGGTATGGGGCATGAGTCGTGCGCCTTTACCTCCAGCCATAATTATCATAATGTTATCGCGCTCTTTGGAATTTATTAAATCCTCCCAAATATAGAGCCCGACAACATTGTCATGATAATCACAGATTGGTATCTGGCGTATTTTTTTCTCTAGCATCATTTTCATTATGATGTCTCGAGTAGGATTTGTTTCAGCTTTAACTATAGTTGGTGAACGTTCTATGACTTTTTCTATTGAATCATTGTATGACAGGCCCTTCAGCATTGCACGCCTTATATCGCCATCATTTATTGTGCCAATTAATTTGCCATTACTGGAAGTTATTAAGACGATCTGTATCTCGACTGCCACAAGGTTTTCTAGTACTGTTCGCAAGTTTACCTCTTGTGGTAAAATTGCATCTTTCCAACGGTTATTGGTGGGTAGCATTTAATTTATCCTGCGGTATATTACAACCTGGTGATTTTTATAATTTTAAATCTGTCTTCGTCAGCATTGCCATCTGCGTTCTGTTAGTTTTATCCTTGACAGCTGGGCCGCTGCTAGGAATGTCCCTTGATTCACTTATTAATTTCGGCTTAATTGCCTCTTCAACTGAATGGCCAATATTGTTACAGCAGCGTTTAGCTATATTGCAGTTTTTTCCAACTAACCCCCATCTTGACTTGCTTTTGAAAGTTTCAATCTGGCCCCGATTTCCCAAAAGTGTGAAGTCTCCTTTTTGATTTTTTTCGAGTTCATTCTTCGTTCTAAGTCGGATCAGTTGGCACTTGTCTTTGGCGTCAGTCCCAGCTCCTCTACTGGATTTTGCTTCCATTACGGCCGATTTAACCTGCAGAGTTAAAAAGGATCGGCAGTTGGAATACGGGATGGTCGGTGCACCTTGAAAGCTCGCTTCGACATCAGTATGAAACAGTTGCAGATAGAGAGTTTTTCTACCGATAAACAAATCTAATTTTGGGATCACTATTCTTTCAAAGCAATCGATACTGTTTTTAAAGATTTGCAACATGGCAGAATTATAAAGTGAAAATTTCAGCCCAAGATATTGGTATGCAGAGCAGTCCCTGTCGCGGGTCTGAAGGTAGTTGCTAATTTTCGTTTCCTTGATTTTTGACGTTCTTGTCAATCTTGTCGTTGTCTCCGAGCTTGCTCACAGTGATTGTAACATACCCAATATTCCGAAATACAACGCCCAACAACTTTATCGTTACTTGCGAGCAGCACCTAAAAAATACCGTCGTCTTCACCCTCTGATGATCTGAACCGCTTACGTTATCCTGTAGCTTGGAACCGACTGAGCCTTTAACTGTAGATGATCTCGATCCGTTCTAATATAAATTAAATTGCATCTACTACCGCTGTCCGATCCCAATGGCCGCTTTTTGAGTGTCTATTCAGCTCACTCATTAAAAATTTACCTTATATACTACTCTTGAGACACAACGCATAAAATTTTTACCGTGACGTTATGGCTCCTGACTATATATTCGCTTATCCGTCAATACTAGCGCTTGGCCCGAGTGGCAGGAATTTTAGCCTTTGTAATTCAGAAAAATTTGGTATTAAAGAAATTTAAAATAGATTGATTACTCAAAAATAGAGTTCATAAACTTTGATTGACTTCTTCTATTGCCTATGATGGATTGCCTTTAAGGCTATCTTCTTCTAGTTCTAGTATTGATTTTTTAACTATAGGTAGAAGAGTAGGTATAGCATTCCTAACTACACTGTATAAGATCCTTGATGCATCCAGTATTTGATAAAGATTCTTAGCGTTACTACTTAGTTGAATTGCATTTGATATATCCGGCTGAAATGCTAAAGAGATAAAAAAAGAGTCTCTTATACATTTACTAAGCTCGAGTTCTTTTTTGCTTAATTCTTTACTATTTGAATTTTTTTCTTGGCATATTACAGCTATTTTCTCGCACTGTAATGCAAGATCATTACTTTTTTCAAGTGCTTTTTTAATGTATTTGAGTTTTTCTAAGACCTTATTACGTCTGTTCTTTATATCCAAATTTTTAATAATATCTTGTAATAATAATTTCAAATTTATAGAATATTTATGTGATTTTTTTATAATATCTATGCCTTCTGTTAAAGGCATATGTATAAACCCTTCAATATAGGCACCTCCCTCGGTACAGTTTAGTAAAGAAATGTTATCGTTAGAGCTTTTTAGCTGTTCGGCTATCCGTTCCATTTCAATTCTATAGCCATTGTAATCCCATCGCGTGGCTACTTCTCCTCCATAATATCCTGGCGCCATTATGGTTGTTTGCAATTGCGCCCCGTCAGGAGCATGGTTAAGCATACCTGCAGACATATTTTCTACTGCATATGATTTTCTATCGTCACTAAACTTTAGTCTGGTGTTGCCGTCTGCTGAGTCGCGAGCATACTGTCGGCCATCGGTTAGGGCTAAATCCTGTCCAACTAAAACTATAGGATTACATTCTAAACTAATACCCATTGCCAAAATCCCAACGGACACCGAACCTCCAGACCCTAAATTAATGTCATTTTCGAATATTTTAGATATCCAATCATCCAGACCAGAGTTTACATTGTATGTATAAATTTTCTCAGAATATTTGCGGTAGAAAGTCGGATGGCAAGCTACACCTAACCATAAAGCGTCTACGTCTTCCATTGAAAAATCGTTCATGACATACAGATAGTCTGACGGGTCTGCGACTACAATTATGTTTGGTGTTATTCCCGCTTTGCTCAGAGCCATTGCGGTTTGCGCTGGTGCTACTAAAAGTGCGTGTCCCTGTAGTTCCTTTAGATGTTTTATATTTTTGTCAAGCGAAGGGCCAGGCGAAATTATCACCATTGGTACGCCGTTGAGCTTGCCCCGAAGCTTTGTCACTGGGGGTCTCTTTGCTATTATTGGCAAGTTAGTTAGGCCTTGTGTTACCCATCGGCTTCCAAAATATTCAATCGTATTTTTATTTGAAATGATACCGCGCCAGGCATTATTAAATAGGGTTTTCAGATCCGTATACGGGTCTTCTTTTTTCTCGTTGGTATTATTTTTTTGATTGAGTAAAAGAGAAAAAGTGGCAGATCTTAGTGGAATTTTACTAATCAGGGAGCTGAAGAATAGATATGCGTCATCACCATTTTTTATATAATGTAGCCCATGTCGTTTGTCTATTGATTTTTCGTAGTCAGCACATAGTATAACTATGGTTTTCTGGCCCCGCTTTTGAAGATCGGTGATAAGTTCTTGTTCAACATTATCATGTATTATTGCAATATCATCTCCCCAGTCCCAAGCCGCGGGTAGAGACTGATCTATTAAGAAATTACGACCGATTTCTGATAAAACCATTTCCTCTGCCGCTATAATTTCTTTGTAGCGTTCAGACCAAGCGCTTATAAATTGATTACTCCGTTGGATTTTTTTTAATAGTCTTTCAATCTCTAATTTTTCTTTTTTTCCTTGGAGATCAGTTAAGGCTTTAGTTGACTCGTTTATTTTGTATAAATTAGCTCGTAGTTGACGTAGATGGTCTACGTTAATTCTGGTCGAGTCCTCGTCACCAAGGGCACCGGCTTCTAGTACTTTGTCAGCCGTATTGGCCATTTCCTGTAGCAGGGTAATTAAATAATAATACCCAGGCTCAGGACTAGTTTTGGGCATTAAATTCATCACATTAGTGCGATTCTTATGGGGCGTTTGACGCAAAAACTTGACTATTCTTTGAGTCTGTCGTTCCCTGTTTAGTGTTTTCGTCATCCACGGTTTTTACCGGCTAAGTAAAGGCTACCCCTTTAGTAAAGCCATCACGCCTTGTGGTTGCTGGTTTGCTTGCGCCAACATTGCCGTTGCTGCCTGTTGGATTATTTGTGCTTTCGCAAGTTGAGTGGTAGCTTGGGCATAGTCCGTGTCCATGATGTTACTCCTGGACTGTGTGGTATTGGACGATACATTCGTTAAGTTATCGGCTGCGTATGCCATGCGGTTGATCGTTGCACCAAGCACTGCGCGCTGCGTATTAATCAACTCTAGTGCGTTACTGACCAAACCGATTGACACCGTTGCACGTGTGACATTGTCGATTGAGGGAGCGGCCGGACTGGTTAGGTAAGTACCGGAGGTGATCCCTGCGACAACCTGCGCAGAATTTACTAACACTCCACCAAAGTAAGTTCCTGAGACAAACCCTGCAACGACTTGTGCGGAATTTACTAACGTACCCGAAGTGGGGTTGGCGAAAACCGTTGTATTACCCAAACCTAGGCCTGCCTTGGTCATTGCATCAATGGTGACTACGATCGTTTGCCCACTTCCCATACCGGCTTGGTATTTGAAGGTGCCAGCGGCGCCATTTTGCACTTGACTAGCGTCCAGGAGGGTCTGATCGTTCCACTTGGTATTGGCTGCGATGTCACCGATTTGGATTTGCAATTGCTGAAATTCTTTGTCTAGGTAGCCGCGCTGCACATCCGAATAAGTGCCGTTCATTGCCTGCACAGCAAGTTCACGCATCCGCTGCAACATGTTAGATTGTTCGATCATTGCCCCTTCAGCGGTTTGGA
>Ga0214919_10007755_pt1 | contig 14381 bp, 11 predicted proteins | sample LL1503_MetaG_FD_177994 | JGI IMG/M metagenome (GOLD analysis project Ga0214919, IMG submission 177994) | Freshwater microbial communities from Lake Lanier, Atlanta, Georgia, United States - LL-1503 | ecosystem: Environmental > Aquatic > Freshwater > Lake | place: USA: Georgia | collected...
TGGATTGGCCAAGATATGTGACACGGTATCACACCGGATCTCATTCGTGCTGCTATAAATCCCAATCGATTGCTTCACCATGCTCGAATGATAACAGATGCGTGGTGATTGTGTGTGATCCGCAAACGGCATCAGGCTCGCACAGATACCAAGCATCAGGCATGGATGAATCTCGCACAGATCGTGTTCGGGTACCAGCTCATGGGGGAACATGCTGACATATTTCTGCTCTAATTCGTGAGAATCCATCCACACGATATACCCCTTTCTCACCATGTCATCCCAATCGCCTTCACGCACGGTTTCCGTGGGAGGCATATTGAGTGCATTGAAAAAGGGGCGAATCATGCGCCCCTCGTCGCAAAAAATACGAATCTCATTCTCCTCCTTTGTCAGACTCACTGTTGATGGAATCAGCTTTAGAACATACTTCATATGCTCCAATGATCGATGTGTTCCTTCGACATCTTCACCCGGAACAATACCAATCAGGTTCCCATTCAGAAAAATTTTGATCCATTGTTCATGGAGGAGGAATTGAGAATAATCAGTCACGATCCCAGGAAGCTTTTCAAGAATCATGCGCATAATGACGGGATCAAAATACAGAGAGATTTCCGAGATGAGAGAAAAATTCTTGACGATACCCGCCGAGCTTCCTTCAGGCGTCTCTGACGAACAGATAAATCCGATCTGTGTGGGATGCACCTGTCGGATCTTGGTATTTCTTCCCTCCTTGCCAATCGGGATCACAATGCGACGCAGATGAGAAAGTGTAGAATTGAAGCTCATGCGGCTCAGTACCTGACTCACCCCCGTCCGGATATAATTCGACTTGGGAATCCCCCAATTCCCTGTCGAAAAACAATGTCGCAAGCCCATTGTGATGATGTTGAGTTTCGAGATGATTGTCAGGATGTCCAATCGTTTCGTTAGCTGTGGAATGATTGTACGGATAAATCGCTTCCACAGCGTTCGAAATAAATCACCTACCAAGATCCCTGCAACCTCCACTCGTTTATTGGATAAATGATCACGATCATCCATGGGACGATGGCCAACATAGGTCAGAATCAGCTTGCCACACATGTGTCCCAGAAAAATAATCTTTTGTGTCTCGTCGCTCGAGATACCCAGATGAGGAAATACCTCATTCATTAGGATCTGCTTGACATAAGGATAGCGCCGATCCTTGGCGACGACATGGGTGGCAAATTGTGCGATATGATGAATGGCATTCTCTTCGTTCTTAATAATCATGGCGTCTTTCATCACACCCTGTATCAACGTCCTGGCATCGGGAAGGTTCATGAGATTACGCTGTAACACAGTCTCAATCTTTTCCATGGAACACCCATAGGCCATGAAAACAAATCCCAGCGGTATTTCCTGGGCAATAAAAGGAAGATTGACCATGATGCGGAGATTCGATGAAATCTTCATCTGCACAAGAACGGAATGTCCGGTTTCTTCCGACATGCTCCTTATCTCGCTGACCATGACATGCTTTTGATCGCTGCTTTTCTTTTCAAATACATAGACAATGTTGTAATTGATGCGCTCCTGTGCCACCAAGACTCGCTCTTTCCCCTTGATGATGAAATAACCACCCGGATCATTCTCACAATGTCCTTTTTCCTTGCGCTGTGCCGGTGACAGAGGATACAGGTTGCACTTGCAACAACCCACCATCATCGGAATCCGCGCAAAAGGAATCTTGACATGGGATTTTTCCTCCAAAATCGTTTCGCATTCATTCTCATCCACAGTAAAATGCTTGGTGATGATATTGATTGAAAGCATGCTCGAATAAGTAATATCTCTCATGAGCGCCTCGCTCGGTACAATGTACTGGATCGTTCGCTTCTCATCCACAATGTAAGGACGATCCACAAAGACCTGTCCAAATTCCACCCTGAAAAACTCATTCTTCTTCAAGGCCACCTCAATATAGGGTTCTTCCTCTATAATACGCGCCAAGCGATGTGTAATAAAATAATTGTAACTTCGTTTTTGCAAGTCGCCCACATCATATCGAGTAAAATATTTTTTTAGCATGGCCATGATTGCCTGCTCAAGTTCTGCATTCACCATTTTTTATATGTTTTTAAACCTTTTCTTGATACAGAGTCCATGAAACTATAAATCAATTTTTTACCATGATGTGTTGTTGTGTGTATTTAAGAAGAGGAGGTGGGAGTATCTGATTTTTTAGCTACATTGTAGGATGAATCAACGATCATGATAGTGAATAGTGTCACGGCCATGAATCCGTAAAAGATTAGATTCCACCATCGAATTTTATTCTTTTTACGGTAATAATAGAGGTAACCACCTTGAAAGATAAAAAATAGGGTAATTGTGAAATTGGTCCAAAAAATGGCTCTTTGTCCTTTCACGCTGATGGCACGACCTGTGGTACATAAAATCATCAACATCAACCCCATTCCCAATATCAATAGGATCAATGGCGCCTTTTCACTCATAGTGGTTATTAGTATATTTGGTTTATAATATGTACCTCGATACTCCTCGTCATGAGAAGAATCTATCACAGACTTGATATTCGCCCATTTTCCACCTCTCCAAATCACATATAACTCGTACAACATAGCCGATATAAAGAAAGAAAGGATGAATAACAATCCCATGCAGAAATAAAGCGATCTATTTACAGAGTCTCTGCTCAGGCTGCTGAAACGAATCTCAAACTCCTCCTCCGTCAAGTCGTTATTGGTATAAAGAATGTGTTGCATTACCAGGATAAGCATGAAAACATGAATAAACAGACCAATCGGAATGATAAAGATACCCCAGTTATAAATAACTCCCCAATTCCATTCATCCTCTATTTTCAAGGGCCAGAAATTAATCGAGCTTCGCACCGAATTCACATGCACCATGTCATTAGGAATACATTTTTTAAATTCATCGTTAATCTCCGACCAATCATTATTCAAATAAAAAAAGTAAGACTTGACCGGAACAGTTTTAATCGATAAATAATCATATTCATCTGCCGGAGCTGTAGGTGGTAAGAGGGGTGTGGTTGGTGCTGCTTGTGCTTGTGCTGCTGGTACTGTTGGTACTGTTGGTACTGTTGGTGCTGTTGGAGTATTATGAACAAGAATAAAAGGTAGTTGTTTTTCCATTTATTTTTAAGAAAAAATAGATTTTTATATTTATTTATTTCATCATGCCGTATTGCTTGTTTTGTACATGTTGTTAAATAGGGAATGAATAGGAATATTTTTTTGGCGGTTGCAGCATTTCCCATTGGGGTCGGATCGCTTAAAATAGGATACGCGCTGGCCATTGGGGCTATGATAATCGACGGCTTGTACATTGGGGTCTTTCAAGTCAACGCTGGATAAATTGAACATGTTATAATGATTAGATTCTGATGTAGATGTAGCCGTGGTATTCTTTGCGGCCAGTTTCTGTTGAAGCTGAAGAATTTTAGTTTCACAGACGGCAAGACGCTCGTTTGCCTGCTGGGCCTGGCGGACGGCCTTGTTATATTCTTGCTTGATCTTCTTGGTCTGTTGTTGGGCCGCGCGTGTCTTCTCGGCCTGATCAACAATTTCCTGTGTCACCTCGTGGGGGGATTGTTGGACCATCTGTGTAAGCTTGTGTTCCTGAAGAGCCTGGTGCTGCGCAGCATCCTGGAGCTTCTCACCAAGATCTTCCACCGCTTCTTGTTTTTCTTGCTGTTTCTGTTGATGCTGCTGCTGTTTCTGAAAGAGCTGCTCCGCAGGTGTAAAATGTTGCTGTCCTCCCTGTATCTTGGCGGGTGCTAAACTAGTGCTCACCTGAGAAAGAGGTGATTGCTGTTGATGCATCTGCTCCTGTTGCTGCTCCTGCTGCTGCGTCTTTGTCTGCTGTGTCTTTGTCTGTTGAGGCTTTGTCTGTTGAGGCTTTGTCTGTTGAGGCTTTGTCTGTTGAGGCTTTGTCTGTTGAGGCTTTGTCTGTTGAGGCTTTGTCTGTTGTGGCTTTGTCTGTTGTGTCTTTGTCTGTTGTGGCTTTGTCTGTGTTGTCTGTGTTGTCTGTGTTGTCTGTGTTGCGGCTCCTCCCTGTTGTGTCTTTCCTTGTTGTTGCTTTACTTGGGACTGTTGTTGTGTTTTTCCTTGGATTGTTGATGTCGCTGCCTGCTGTTGTTTTTTTCCTTGCTGTTGCGACGTTGTTGGCGAAAAGAAGGAAAACATTCTCTTTTTTTTTTAGTCTTTATATTATAATATTTTTATTTTTTTTTTCTTGGAGAAATTTTTCAAGGTCTGGTAAAGTAAAAATAATAATCTTGATAATATGTATATAGATCGATCACATGCATTGGAAACTATTATTATTTTATTTTCTCGGAATCATTCTTGGAGTTGGGTATCCCTATTCCATGTTTTCGCATCATAATTTATTTCTTGGTTTCCTGATTGCATTTTATTTCGTTTCACAGGTCGTTCTGGCAACGATCAATTATTCCAGGATGTCACAAGCAATTCTTACTATAGAAAACAGAGCATCCGACACCCTCCCCGGCGTCTCTCTCTTGATTGTCGGATACCGGGAAAATCCGGATTATTGGAAAAACTGTATAGAATCTATTCTTCAATCGGAGTATCCGCAAATCAAGTCCATTATAGCCATGATTGATGGGGATGAAGAGGAAGATGTTTATATGAAGGACATTTTCGAGGAAACGTGCTTGGAACATTGCAAACTGGATTGTGTGGCACGTGCCAGGCTCTTACCGCATCGGGGGAAACGATTTGCCATGGAGGCAGGATTTCGACACATCTTGGAATCTAACAAGGAGAATGAATATATTATCGTGATTGACAGCGATACCATTCTGGAAAAACAGTCTATTCAAAATCTTGTGGCCTGTATGGAATCCAACCTAGAAATGGGATGTGCGACTGGCAATATTGGTATCTTCAATAAAAACAACTGGCTGGCTCGAATTATTCATGCGCGGTACGCCTACGCTTTCACATTGGAACGAAGTGCAATGGCCGCCGTCGGTGTAATGAACTGTTGTAGTGGTCCTTTTTCTATTTATCGACAGGCCTTTATTGATTCTTCCTTCCTTGAAGAATTTATTACCCAGAAATTCATGGGCAAGCTCGTTGGTCCCGGTGATGACCGACATGCTACTCTTTTGCTCATGGCCAGGGGTCATTTATCGGGACAAACTCCCTTTGCGATCGCAACTACGGAAACACCCGATACTTTTCATCGCTATTTTCAGCAACAATTGAGGTGGATGAGATCTTTTTATCGCGAACAATTCTGGCAGATTCGTGCGATCCCCACACAACACCCCTACCTTATGGTCATTACACTTTACGAGCTCTTTTTTCCTTTCTTTTTGTTCTTTTCCATGCCCATCACGTTCCAGCTGATTCCCAGTCACACCGTTTTATGGGAACGATTTTCCGTGACATTATTTGTGCTCTGTATGCGCACCGTCATTCTTCTTCTCTTTAACAATCGCCGACCCGAATATCTTTGGAATCTGTGTCTTTTTCCCATCTACATGTGCGGACTCTTTCCCATCAAGATGTATGCGCTCATGACATGCGGTGTCCAGGGATGGATCACCTCTTCTCGCAAGACCGTTTTCTCTCAATGTCATCCCGACATCGCAATGATCTATATCTCCATACTATTGTGGAACGGTTATATTGGGTACATGATTTATAACTATGTGATGATGCATTAAGTTTCTTTCTTTTCTTTTCTTTTGTTAGAAAAAAAATACTGTCAATCAATCAATCAATCAATTACTTGTCATTATTCCAAGGTGGGTCTAACCTGCTGCTTAAGAAAACAAAGAATTTCGGTGGGGGTGCGGGTAACGACGACTCTTGGTCGATATTGTGCAGGGGTGATGGGAATCTCTCCCAGAAACGAAAGCATCATTGTGTAAATATAGTACTCGCTCCGTCGATCTTCATTCAAGATCCATGGCAATGTGGAGAGAAAGTACTGAATGTCATAGCCGGTATAATTCGACGGATACACTCCCCATTTTTCTTCGTAATGCGGATCACGAGGAATGTCTTCATTCACGGGTCGCTCGTTACCAAAATCAAACTCGCACTGTCCAAAGTCGCAGATCTTGATGACAAACGTGGTCTTGATACCGTTCTTGAAGAAATCTCGCGGCTCTGGAAGCATGCGGACCATGATATTATCCGATCGCAGATCAAAGTGCTGGAGATTGGCCACCTTCTCCATCTCGGCACACGCATAGGTCGTCTGGTAAAAGAGATTGTACATATGCACCGGATCTTGAAGATCAATGGCGGAGATGTCCGACTCCAGCGATTCCATGACGATGACGTAATTCCCCGAAGAATCCATGCCGATGTCCAGCGTACGTACAAAAAACGGACAACTCCCGGAATCAAGGATACGGGTCGCAAGAAGATTGCCACAAATCTCATGGAATGGAAAAGAGGAAGACGAAAATGTCTTGACAATCACCTCCTCCTTTCCAACAACCACCTTGGAGATAACGTCCTCCTTGATCTCCATGGTCCTCGTCGATTTTCCATGAAGTAGGCACCAAAGCGGATGATTCAACGACCTGGATCGGATCACATCTTCCATCTTCTCCTGATCCTGATTGTCCAGCGCTGCCAACAACCTGGAGAGCCGATTCTTATTCCGAAATTTGCTTTCCATCGGACGCGGATGCCGAGACATGTTATCTGTAATCCCTGTAATCCTTGTAATATCAAAAAAATTAGAAGAGGAGGAAGATAATACATCAGAAAAATGAATCATTATCTACCTATCCATCCTATCATTACACGAGATTTATAAAAATCAGTTCTCTCCTCAATGAAATGTATTGATCTAAAAATTGAATTTTTATCATCATCTTTTCTTGTACATAAGAAGATATACTTGAACTATTACTAATATTAATCCTTTCTTTCTCTTTCTTTCTATCTTTCTTCTCTGAAAAAAAAAAGAAATCATGAAGACAATGGCGACAATGACTACTATTTTCATGGCAGCGACATCATCATTATTTTTTCACGGCCGTTGTAGGGCATTCACTATCCTCTCTCGACCCCGTGTTTTCCATTCAATTGCAGAGGATATCTACGATGATGCCGTCTCTTTTGTTTCCAACACCAAAACATTGTCCTCGGTTGCCGTACCACCGGCCCCTCTTTCTTTTCTGCCTCATGGTAGATATGCTCTGGACATTCATTGTGGAGAGGGAGACACCACCGCCATGCTTCGCAGATCCTGTCCCAATCTCCATGTGGTGGGTATTGAAAAAGATCCCATCTTGTGGAGACAGGCACGGCTGCGATATCCAAATCTCTTTTTCTACTATGGGAATGTTCTTCACATGGATATTTTTTCTAATAGCGCCGATGTGATTCAGGTGCCATTCAAGGACTTTCGACCTGAATCGCGTCGTCTAATTCATAAGCTCGGTAGCATGCTGACGAAAGATGGAGAGATCCGTGTTGTGGATCATGATACCATGAAAATTATTCTTCGTTTTCACAAGTCGGATATTTTAGACGATTAGATAATCTTCCAATGAGAAGGAAATAGAGAATAGATCGTTTCGTTAATCCAATTGCATGGTCGATAAACATAGGTCGAATCCGCCAATATGGCACCCCACCAACTAAAGGAACTATTACCAATAATGGCAGCACCCTTACAAAGGGACATGAGCGCGAGACACTGGAGCTCGTCCGATTCTTTTACTTGCTCGATTTCAAATGACCATTGCTGTGACGCACACCATGCGTGATCGTTACTGAGGACAAATATCTTGGAAATTGTTTTCTTTGTCTTTTTTCTTAAATCCGCCACAGCTGTTTCATAATACGTTTTATCTTGTACATAATGAAAATCTGCCTTGTTCAAGTAATCTCCACGGCGAATATGCATGAATACAGCCTCGTGTTGTTCTTCATGTGTCGTCAGCTGATATTTCCTGGCCATTGATTCTCTGTGAAGTGTCAAGGCATCCAACAACATGATGCGAATGTTCGGGAGCACATTGGAAATCGCAGGAAGGTATTGAAAATATCCGACCATGCGGATCGACATCGTGGAAGGAATCTTGGATAGATCATGATCCACGGACCACGGACCAAATGCACCACCGGGCTGTTCAAACGTATGAAATGCACGATCATCTTTCTCTCGAAGAGAATGGACCTCTTCCGCATCCTTCAACAATAATGCGGCATAATCGTTATTTAAGTGATTGTGTGCATTCAGTTCTTCCTTCTCAACGAGGATCTTGCTGCCTCTGGCATCTGCAACCGCTCTTGCCGCAGCATATTGGAAGAGTTGGTTTCCTAAACCACCCATGCGATATACACACACATACATCTTGTTTATCTCTTTCTTTTTTCCTTTTTCATGTATTTATATGATGGATTGATTGGAATTTATTTTTATTCTCGTGGTATGAATAAAAAAATAGACAAGAGGAGAAAAAAAATGACGGATAATACCATGCTTATTGGCGGATGGGATTATGCACCCTCTAATTGTAAAACACCCTTCATCCCTTTTTTTTATTTCAAGCCTGATCAGCGCTTCATTTACTATAAGAACATCAATGGGAATTTCCATGTTCCTGTTACCATTCAAGGTACTGGCTTATATGACGGTTTCTACTGGATACGGATCGATCAACAATCCTTCACTTCGTGGCACGTCGGGTTCCTTCCCACACACTTTACCGGCATTCCTCCAAATCTCGGATCCATCAGCCTCACTCCTCCTCCACCTCCCCCCATGAATCCTTCCATGGTCCATTCCTGTGTTTTGAACGATTGTTGCTGATTTTATCATGACATTTACATTATACTAATTATTATTATAATCCATCTAAAGACTTTGCGGATTATAATAAAAAAAAAAGTCAAGTCAAGACGATGGATGAGAATAATACGAAAGAAGTGGTGGATGTGGAGAAGATAGCACAGCGGTACATGGAGAGGCGTGATTATATGGGGGTGACGGAGTTATGTCACATTATGAGGAAACATGATTGTGACAAGGGATTGGGAGCACATAATTATTCGACATTGTATCACACGCTTTTCAAGGAAATGCAACACAAGGAGATTAATATTATCGAGATCGGATATAATAAGCATGGAATAGCCGTTGCACCATGGCGTGATTATTTCACAAAAGCGAATATCTATGGTGCGGACAATCACGAGGTGACGGATCCACCAGCACAAACAAAAGTTCTCTTGATGGATGAAAGATTTCCAGTAGAGATTCACAAGATGTTTCACAACATTGGTCAGAAGATGGATGTGATTATCGATGATGGAATTCACACATTCGATGGGAATTGGAATCTTTTTATACATGCGGTGCAGCATCTAAAGAATGGTGGGCTTTATATCATCGAGGATCTTACAAAAGAGACACGTGACCAATTTCTGAGGAAACGAGACGAAATTTTGTCCAAGTTCAATATCGATGTTTTCCAGATGCTGGAAATTCCATATAGCCGTAATAATTATGACAATCGGGTGTTGATCTTGCGAAAACAGATAGTGGAAAGTTCTTCTACATCATCTACATCATTATCACTTTCGTCGCTTTCATCGTATTTTGCAATTGCGACTGCGGCGACACAGGAGCAATCCAAGTCACTGATCCAATTCTTATGTTCCTTGGTGGTCAATAAAGTGGTAATTTCAGAGATTATCGTGTTTGACATGGGACTGGATGCAACGACGCTGCGTATTCTTCACGATATGTTTTCCGCGTATGCGGTCAAGATCAAGAAGGTGGGCAAGCTACCAAGGGCAGTGATGATGGAGGAGGCGGCAAGAGAGATTCGAGAGGGAATGCTTTTTTGGTGTGAGCCTGAGAATAAGTTGAAGGATGATCTTTCTCCAATGATTCAATGGATGAGCAATTGTTCTATTTACAGCCCTGGGACCAGAGAAATACTGTCGGCAAGACCGGAGACACTCGAATATTTTGAGATTCCCACCAATGACATCATTTCCAATACCATCTTGAGAGATATTTCACAGGTGTGTTTCCGCATTACTCCCGAAACCATGAATTTTATCTCGGGATGGGCCGAGCTTACCCGTGGTTCCGGCTTTAAAGGATCGGAGGACGCCTTTTTCACCGTATTGTTTTATCGTTTCCTACAATCCAATCCTTCTTTCTTCAAGGGGCAGATCCGGAACGATTATATTGCTACAACGACCATATCAACACAATAAGAATGGATTGTGCATGACACAATAAATACCGGCTCCACTCAAGCCCACATGCACGACGAGACCATGTGTGACAACGTTTCGATAATACGCTAATTCGCGTGCCAATGTATTTGGATTGGTATATTCTGTAGAAAAATAATGATATTCGTAAAGAGGATTAGTAGGCAGTTCCTTATTATAAAATTGAATCACCTGGTAATAAAATAATTGCTCGTTTTTTATAAAGATGATGATACCGGTGATCAGCGAGATGATCCATACTCTAGTATAAAATAAAGGAATAAACAATGATTCATAGGTAGCATAAGAAAGTGTCATGGTAACACATATCATATCCACGATTCGTTCTATACCACCCCGCTTGATTTTTCTCCAAAAAGTGGTGCTGGAAAGATATAGAATAAATTGCATGATTCCAAGCAATCGATATCCGTAATAGTAGGAGATAAAAGATTCCAAGAGGATCATTTGGCATGTATATAAACAAAATTGTGTAATGTGTCGTGGAATCAAGATCTCAGGATCAGAATGTTCCTTGAATTTCATGATGATATTCTTAATTTTTTTTATCTAACAATTCGTATCCGGCAATTCATTTTTATTTTTTTGGTCGTCTTTGAAAATAAAATATAAAATCATAAAATCTTCTTCTAATGATAATAATCTAAAATATGCTGTCTATGTGCAACACTTGGATCAAGCAGCGCCGTCTTGGTCCCGTACTGTTTATTATGAATCTGGATATTGTCGTTGGCGTGCTGTATCAGTTTGTGTAATGATTCCATCATCTCGTAACCGGTCATGATATTGCTGTACCAGTTTCGGTAAAGATCGCACGATACCATGACAAACATCTCGAGAATATCCATCTTCCTCTGCTCTCTCTCTTTCTTGCGATGTGCGGTATAGAGCTTCTGTCCCCATTCCCCACGTGTGACGCGATTGCGTAGGTACTCGACACCCCACTTACGACTATTCCGCCTTTCATGATCCGCAATGATATTACCGAGACGGGGAAGCTCGACATAGCGGAGATGCTGGACGAGGCGGTGGATGTTATTCAGCATTTCCTGGTCATTGGTGCTCATTGCAGATTCAGATTGTCTCCATTTCCGCACGAGACTGTTATAATTCGGAAAGCCATTGTCACAGGCGTGTGCTGCATTATCCATCGGCACATTGTCTCCCCCATTCCGAAACATATATTCGTAATAATGTGGATTATGGATCGCACCACTGACCTTCTCTCCCGTGTTCCACGAGAAACAGGTACGACATCGGACACACCACATCTGGTCACATCCATGCTCCTTGAAGATACCCTCGTGGCATTCAGGACAGTTCTTTGTATTCTGCTTAAGCAGACGCACGGTCTCTTGATCCTCCTTACGACACACATGGGAACCATGACGCTCCAATCCTTTATCTCCATGACAGTCCGGGCAGGCCCAGTGCTCACAGAGGCCACACTTGTACGCCGAAGAAACACGCCCCCGACAGTCTTTGCGGGGACACGCCATGAAGAATACCGCCCTGGTTTTTTCCGGAATCAGTCCATCGTTCGCCTCCCAATACTGTGAGAGACGGATCTTCTCGTTCTGCTGGTCCAATATGATCTTACGGATGTGACGAAGTTCCGCTCTTTTATCCGCAAGACGTTGATGAGTCGAACGAACTGTCGTCCAATAATATTTCTTCTCCTCCTCGCTCAGCGCCATCCATCGCATCATCCACACATCGTTATCATAGGTAGGTGTCTCCTCTGTCTTCCTCACAGTATGGATAAAAAACGTGTATCCACTTTCCATGTACATTGTTAGTGAAACTAGCTGTCGAAGTTCTTCACGTAGAGATTCGCTCCGGCTTTTCTCGGTCTGTAGGCTTTCCGTCAGCGCATCGATCTTCGTCCGGATCGCCACAAGTTCCTGCATCTCACCGAGAGTAGCCTCGCCTTGGGAAAGTAGGGCTGAGATCTGATGCTTCTTGTACTCCGAGTCCAAAAAACTCTTGGATAAGTTCTGACGGATAAACTCCATATTCCATGCCGACATGCACTTCATGCACTTGGGCTCGATCGTGTTGTTCATCAGGTACGTCTTGATACAGCGCACACATGCCGATTCCTGACAACTCGGACACTCCACAGCTTTCCTCATCGTAGTATAAGAGTCCGTGCAGATACTACACGCGTCCATCTTTGAATCTTGGAATCTGGTCTTGAAGAAAAAAAAAACATAATCATCGATTGTCACAAGCTGCTACAATTCATTGATTCAAAACAATCAATGAATCAAACAATATCAATATCAAAAATCAATTTTATGATCACTATCATCATTTATTCAAGACAATACGTAATGTACATATCACGACATGATGGACACATCCTTCTAAAGAGAAATATTGAGAATAAAAGAATCGCAGGCCGTGATAAAGATCTGCAATCACATAGGCGACATGAATAAGATTCGCTTCTGTTTGTACGGTCTCGTTTGTCGTGAAAAGATGAAGGAAAGAGACAGACAAAAGAAGACAGGCAGCCATCAATAAAAGGATACTTCGAAGCTGGTGTGCCTCCCATCCACCCTCTCGTTTGGCGAATGTAAAGACATGAAAGAACCAAGAAAGATAGCGTAACAGACCCGTCATGTTTTCCCGCATAAGACACGTATCACCATTCATTGTTACGATACAAGTCAAGAACGTCTCGAGATACAAGACAATACCGAGGCAAGCATGGTAATGAATGCTCAGTAATGTGAAAAGCGAAGCATCTCCTCCTCCCCATGCAATTTTACCAAGGACAAAAAAGATTCCAACAAATACCATGTAGATTAGGTAGGGAAAGACAAATCTCTGTTCTGAACTCGTCTGTAAAATGTCTGTATATAATACAACTCCAATGATCCCCTTTACAATAATTTCACCATAAAGATAGGATGATGGCAGCGACAACACATTGGATAAGATGGAAATTCCATACACCAACGGTCCTAACCCCGGCATACAAACAACGATCCGTTCATTCACCAGCATGAACATCATTGTTCTATTGATGAAATAAGCAACAGACGTTCCATAAATATGATAACCAATAGACGCAAGCCAATGCATCATGGGATATAGAAAATTCATTGTTCCTTTATTCCGTTACTTAATGAAATAAAGAAATGATCCTAATTCATTTTCATGCAGACACGGACGGTGGTGGAATCACAGGTAATCCATTACGCAAGCACGCATCCACCAGTGGAAATTGAGGATCCGTCGATGTCTTTCCAGGCCATGAACAGGACACCTTGCAACAATCCTGCATCGTCGTCACACAATATCGACCTCTGGCACGACTGCCTCCACATTCCTGATCCAAGCGAAGGTTTAGAGACGGTAATGGATAGTTACCATCATCTGATCGACGCATTCCTGTGATGGAATAAAGACCGCGCGGACACTGGACGCGGGCAACACGCGAAGAGACAAAGTTCTGATGAAGCATCGCCTCGTTGCTACGCACACAACTATCTAGTGTCGCAGAATCCCGCATATTCTCTGGATCGGTAATCAGCTTCCGACACTTGGCCACCAATTCAGTGCGATTAATCGCCCCCAAGTCCCACTTGATCCCTCCCGAATAACATGGATTGGGATCTCGATACTCTGCCTGTCCTGTCCAATCGTCAAACGTTGTGTCGTACATACCCTCGCCTGCACATCCACCTCCCTGGCATGATCGTTGGGAACAATCGTGATTGCATGCTGTGAAATACCCAAATCCACCCGCCCCCATGAAGATATCTAGTTGGTAGGACATGACATCAAATCCCGAATTCACGGATTGCACCACCAGCATAGGAAAGTCGTCCCGCCATTCCCGCTCCGCATCCAACAGTTGCACCTGATAACACACTCCACACTCTCTGTCCGAGGACGCACCCGCAATCGCATATATCATGGTGCTCGGCTCAAATCCATCCATGCTCGCCGCTGCAATCATGTCATTGGACAACAACATCGTATAAGGACATGCATACGCCGACCTGCCCTGACTATCACGACCACCATTTGAACATCCACTCGGCATGTAAATGTCATTCCCTTCCCGAAGACGACCACCCGGCATGCCCTCCA
>Ga0214919_10007756_pt1 | contig 14380 bp, 12 predicted proteins | sample LL1503_MetaG_FD_177994 | JGI IMG/M metagenome (GOLD analysis project Ga0214919, IMG submission 177994) | Freshwater microbial communities from Lake Lanier, Atlanta, Georgia, United States - LL-1503 | ecosystem: Environmental > Aquatic > Freshwater > Lake | place: USA: Georgia | collected...
GGTGATCTTTTGGCACGTCGCCACGAAATGGCGGCACAAAACTTGGGTCATGAGCGACGCTCGGGTCACATGACACGCCGAAAAAATTTTGCACGCGGCGCTCGGTCGGCAGTCCGTTGTCATCCCAACCCATCGGATAAAAAACCGATTTTCCACGCATGCGCCAAAAGCGGGCAACAGCATCGGTGTGTGTGTAACTGAACACGTGACCCATGTGCAGCGAGCCGCTCACGGTTGGTGGAGGGGTGTCAATCGCAAAGACGTTGTCGCGAGTGGCCTTGCGGTCAAACGCGTACGTGCCCAAGGCATCCCACTGTGCAATCAACTTGCTTTCGACGTTGTCGAGGGAGGGCTTATCGGGCACGGTCATCGCGCATTAACTGTATTGGGTCAAGCCACTGCTTGGCCTACAACTGCGCCTCTAGGCTGTGTGCGTGCTGCACTTATATGACACCGTGACACGCGATGTGCGCGAACTCAAAATGCGCGAGCCGGGCAAGTTGGGCATCTATTTGTGTGGTCCAACGGTCTATGGCCCGCCGCATCTGGGCCACGGCCGAGCCACTTTGGTCTACGACATCTTGCGTAGATATATGGAGTGGTCGGGAGTGCAGGTGCGATTGGTGTCCAATATCACCGACATTGATGACAAGATCATTGACCGCGCAAATCGCGAGAATCGTCCATGGAATGAGATCACACATAAGTGCGAAGCGGTGTGGTTCGATGCAATGAATGCGTTGGGCGTGTTACGACCAACCGATGTTCCACACGCAACTGAATACGTAGATCAGATGGTCGACATGATCGGCGAATTGATGTCGAGCGATAGCGCATACGCAACTGACGACGGTGTGTATCTGGATATTTCATCGGTACCGGACTACGGATTGCTTGCGCATCAAAACTTGGAAGACATGTTGTCTGGTGGTGGCGACCGAGAAGTGTTGGGCGCGGCTCAAAAGCGTCACCCAGCAGACTTTGCGCTGTGGAAGTTTTCGAAACCCGGTGAACCAAGTTGGCCGTCGCCGTGGGGTGAAGGTCGACCAGGTTGGCACAGCGAATGCGTAGTGATGAGCTTGCAATTGCTCGGCGAAGGTTTTGATTTGCATTGCGGTGGCGCCGACTTGCGCTTTCCTCACCACGAAAACGAACGAGCTCAAGCAGTAGCGCTTGGTAAGACATTTGCTCAGCACTGGATGCACAACGGATTCGTTGTCGATACTGAAGGCGAAAAAATGTCGAAGAGCCTAGGCAACGTCACCAATCTTGTGGACTTGGTGCAGCACTACGACCCGCGCGCATACCGAATGTTGTTGTTGCAAACGCACTACCGGTCACCGGTCAAGGTTGGTCAAGACAACATTGATTCGTCAGTCAAGTCGCTTGCCAATCTGGACGGGTTTGCAGACCGCATGTCTCAAGCTGCGCTACCAGCAAAGTCTGCCGACATCGAAGTTCTTGCCAAGTTTCGCGAGGTGATGGACAACGACATTGACACACCAAACGCGATGGCAATTATTTTTGACACTGTGCGACGCGCCAATATTGCCATCGAGTCTGGCGAAACTGACGTATGCGCAGCCCTCACAACTGCGGTGAACGAAATGTGCAATGCGCTTGGACTTGTGTTGCGCAGCGGTGACGATATTGATGCAGCGATTGTTGATCGAGCGCAACAACTCGATGCGGCTCGCGTGGCAAAAGATTTTGCAACGGCAGACGCCATACGTATTGAACTGCAAGCAGCTGGCTACGTGGTTGAGACCACCAAGGCTGGTACTCGCGTGCGTCGAGCATGAGCGAAACCAAAAAAACCTCGCGCGAACCGCTGCCACGCGGTTTCTGGATCATTTGGTCAACTGTCGCACTCGACATGATCGGGTTTGGCATGGTTGCACCGATCCTTGGTCGCTATGCCGATCGCTTTGGTGCAACCGGTTTTCAAGTGGGAATGTTGTTCGCGTCGTTCTCACTTGCACAAATGATTTTTGCTCCAATCCTTGGTCGATGGTCTGATCGCATTGGTCGGAAACCAGTCATTGTTATCTCGTTGCTCGGAACAGCAGTTGGAAGTTTCATTACTGGTGCAGCCGGCGCACTCTGGGTGTTGTTTGCAGGCCGACTCATTGACGGTGCGTCTGGTGCAAGTGTCTCGGTTGCGCAAAGTGCAGTGACCGACATTGGGTCTAAAGAGCAACGTGCACGCATGCTCGGTTTGCTCGGCATGGCGTTCGGAGTTGGCTTTGTTTTTGGTCCAGCATTTGGTGGTCTCGCAGCTCTTGGTGGCGCGCACGTGCCGTTTTATCTTGCAGGTTGCTTGGCTCTGGTGAACGCGATCGCTGCGATGATTCGTTTGCCAGAAACTCGTGATCTTTCTAGAGCGAGCGAAACAAAGCGAACTGTTACACCGTTACGAAAACGAAACTATGGCGCGCTTGCAGCAGTTGGATTCTTTTCGATGTTTGCATTCTCCGGCTTTGAAGCAACATTTTCATTGTTTGGTGGTGCACGATTTAATCTCACAGAAGCATCTACGGCTGCAGTGTTTCTTGGCATCGGTGTACTGATGTCGGGTGTGCAGGGAGCACTCATTGCACCGCTTACTGCAAAATATGGATCGCTGCGACTTGTGCGTATCGGGCAAGTAGGTGTGGCGATTGGTTTGTTGTTACTGAGTGCGGCAGTGATCTGGCCAATATTGATTGTTGCACTGGTCATCTTGGTAATAGGCGCAGGCGTGGCGAGCCCTTCGCTCAGCGCACTAGTTGCAAACTCGGCAGACGACGATCGTCGTGGAGAGGCACTCGGCGTTCAGCAATCGGCTTCGGCGCTCGCACGAGTTCTCGGACCACCACTCGCTGGCTTGGCTTTTGATCACATTGGAATTGGCGCCCCGTTTAGCGTTGGCGCAGCAATCTATGTGATTGCAATTTTTGTAGCTTTCAGAAAAGTCAAATGAACGATCAGCCACACATGGGCTACGAGCCCTCGCTCGACGGCATTCGCGCGTTCAGTGTTGTCGCGGTGATGTTGTACCACGCAAATATTGCCTGGCTACCCGGTGGGTTTTTAGGCGTTGAGGTATTTTTCGTTGTCAGCGGATTTCTCATTACATCGTTGTTGATTGAAGAACGCGAATCAACTCAACGCATCGACCTCAAACAATTTTGGATTCGACGCGCACGACGACTTTTACCTGCACTTTTTGTGATGTTGTCCGCCACTGCCATATGCGTGGCGTTTTATTCCACCGACTCCGCGCCTGATTTTCGCCGAGACGTGTTTCCATCGCTTGGCTATTTTTCCAACTGGTGGCAGATCTTTGCAGTAGACACGCCGTATTTTGCAGCAAGTTCGCTGCCGGTACTTCGCCATTTGTGGTCACTTGCCGTGGAAGAACAGTGGTATCTCATGTGGCCGCTGCTGTTTGCGTTCGTATTTGGCGCAAAGTGGATGCGACCCAAGATTTCTGGAGTGGTACTTGTTGTTTGCAGTGGCGCAGTCATGGCCGCAACAGCGTTGCGTTTTGTGCAAGACAACGAAACACGCACAAACTTTCTCTATCTCAGCACACTCACGCGCTCGAGTGGTCTATTGCTTGGTGCAGCAGTTGCAATGTTGTGGCGACCGTGGCGCAAAAATGCCCTATCTAGTTGGTGGCGTTCTTCAATAGCTGATGCATTGGCGATTGCGTCGATTGTGGTGATTGGTGTACTCATGGCCACGGTGCACGTGGCTGATCCATTTTTGTATCAAGGCGGTCTGGCTGCAACGACACTTGCGTCAGCTGTGATGGTTGCTGTCGTGATGCGGCCAAATGGATTAATAGTCAAAAGGTTTTTCTCGCAAAACTTTTTTGTCGAGATCGGCCGACGCTCGTACGGCTTGTATCTCTGGCATTGGCCTATTTTCGTAGTCGTTCATGCGCGAGACTCGGGCAATCGCTTTGCCGTCGCGCTTGCAGCGACCATCATCATCAACGAATTTGTCTATCAATATGTCGAGATTCCAACCCGTCACGGAGCAATTGGTGATTGGTGGCGTAACCGTCCACAATTGAGCGCTGTGCATCGTCGGCTTCCCGTGTTTATAACTGCCGTAATAGTTACCTCGCTAGGTATCACGGGGGTCAAGGTTGTTGGCATTGAGGCACGTGACCTTTCGATTGATGCGTCATCCGCCACCGTGATCTTTGCAGTGCCAACGACTGTTGCCAACACGAGCACCACACTGATACCAAGTGTGGTTGGTTCACCAGCTTCGTCCACAACGTCTACAACGATTGCTCAATTGCCACGCAAGCTGGTGATTGTCGGGGATTCTCAAGCGCATGCACTGGCCATTAATAAACCGTCGGGAATCGAAAAGACTTTTGCAATTACCGACGGCTCTATTGATGGTTGTGGTGTCTATGACCGGGGTGTCGGCGTTGGTGGCACGAGTGGAAATTTTCGCCGCAATTTTGCAAACTGTGTCGGTTTTGAAAAGAGTTGGGCCAAGTCAGCAACAAAAGCTAAAGCCGATGTAGCGCTTGTGGTGATTGGTGCATGGGAAGTGCTCGATCTCAAAATCAATAGTTTTACTTTTGCAATGAACACTTCGCCGGCCGACACTATTTTTCGTACGCAAATGAAGCGCGGCATCGATGCATTGCGCGCAACTGGCGCAACGGTTGCACTTCTTGAAGTCGCATGCATGAGGCCAGTTGACTCAAAGGGCGGTCCGGTGCCCGCTCTTCCGCAGCGCGGCGACGATATGCGGACTGGTCACCTCAATGATTTATTACGCGAGATCGCTGCGCCAGAAGACGATGGCGTATTTTTTGTTAGCGGTCCGAAGGAATGGTGTTCTGATCCAAAAATTTCAACGAGTCTTTCCTACAGGTGGGATGGTGTGCACGCTTATAAGCCGGGAGCAAAACTCATTTTCGAAACAATCGCAAACTCGATTTTGCAATTACCTGTCACGAAGTAGCGTTTGACTTTCGAGCCTGCTCGATAACGCCTTTGCAGAGGTTTTCGACATGTTCAATATCGAGTCCGAGTTTGTGCCCGATATGCACAGACCAAATGAGAGCTTGCAGGTTTGCTTCGAAGTCGGCTTGCGACCTGGCATCTGACCTTGCGGCCTGACGATTCTGACTGACCATCACAAACGTTGCGAGAAAAATTGCTTCAAGACTGACAACCATTGTCAACAATCCAAATGGGTACTCGTCGAATTTCATTGATGCACCAAATACGCCGACATTGAACATGACCCAAATTCCAAACCACACGGTGTGGATGTATACGAAGTTCAGTGACCCAGCGAAACTCGTAATTCGATCAGCAAATTTGTCTTGGGCCTGACGGGCTGCTTCAAAATGCCGCTTGCCGCTGGTGACATTCCAGTGATCAAGGTCGAAGAGTTGCCCGTCTTCCTTGCCGTCCATGCGATCGACCAGTCTGCAGGCGTCGCAGGTTTCTCGAGAGTGGGGTACTGAGAGCGAATCGTTGTTCATATCTGTGAAGGGTAGATCAAGTGCCTGCGAATGCTTGACCGCATGAATGTGGCGGACAGGTCTACTGCACGGTAACTTGGTGACATGACCGAATTTTCACTTGCCCTCAATGATGACCAACTTCAAATCAAAGATTGGATTCATCAGTTTGCTGTTGACACCATTCGACCTGCCGCACATGAGTGGGATGAAAAAGAAGAGTTTCCATGGCCGATCGTGCAAGAGGCAGCAAAGATTGGTTTGTACGGTCTCGACTTCATTATGAATGCAATGGCAGACCCAACTGGTCTCACCATGGTGGTCGCAATCGAAGAAATGTTTTGGGGCGACGCCGGAATTGGAATGGCAATCATGGGCTCTGGCCTCGCTGCAGCAGGTATTGCTGGCAACGGCACACCAGAGCAAATGATGGAGTGGGTGCCACAGTGTTATGGCACAGCAGATGATGTCAAGGTTGGTGCATTTTGTGTGAGCGAACCAGACGCAGGTAGCGACGTGTCCAACTTGCGCACCCGCGCGGTGTACGACGAAGCAAAAGACGAGTGGGTGCTCAACGGCACGAAAGCATGGATCACTAACGGTGGCATTGCCAACGTGCACGTAGTTGTTGCAGCAGTTGATCCAGAGCTCAAAGGCCGCGGTCAAGCGAGTTTTGTTGTTCCGCCAAACACAAAAGGTTTGTCACAGGGACAGAAATATATGAAGCACGGCATTCGCGCCAGCCACACAGCAGAAGTGGTGCTCGAAGACGTTCGTATCCCTGGCCGATGCTTACTTGGCGGCAAAGAAAAACTCGATGCCAAACTTGCGCGATATCGCGAAGGCACGTCGAGTGGCAAGCAACCAGCAATGGCAACGTTTGAAGCAACACGTCCGGCAGTTGGTGCTCAGGCACTTGGTGTTGCACGTGCGGCGTACGAATATGCACTCGACTACGCCAAAGAGCGCAAAGCATTCGGAAAGCCAATCATCATGCACCAAGCCATTGCGTTCAAGCTCGCCAACATGATCACCCAGATCGACGCGGCACGCTTGCTCATCTGGCGCGCATCGTGGCTTGCAAAAAATGGTGGCTACAAAAATGCAGAAGGCTCACAGAGCAAGTACTTCGCTTCTGAAATGTCTGTCAAAGTCACCGAAGATGCAATTCAGATTTTGGGTGGCTACGGCTACACGCGCGAGTATCCAGTAGAGCGTTGGCACCGTGACGCCAAGATTCACACCATCTTCGAGGGCACCTCAGAGATTCAGCAGTTGGTGATTGCTCGTGCAATCTCCGGCCTGCGTGTCGAATAACGGATCGTTAGAACGTGACCGACATGAGGTCGCGACCTACTAAAACATGACCGGTGTAACCGCCTGATTTAATGTCGTCTGAAAACCCTTGTTCGTCAGCTTCATTTTGTGGTGGTGGCCCAAGGTGAGTGAGTAGCAGAGTGTTCACCTGTGCACGCTGTGCCATTGCACCTAGTGGAATTGAGTCGGCGTGATAATCAAGAATTGACTTGATGCGGGGAATATGTTCGATGAAAGGCGCAAGTGGGGCCCGACGAAATGCTTCGTGTACGAGAACGTTTGCATTGCGACTGAAATCTTCAACCTCTTGGCACACGCGGGTGTCGCCAGAGATAACCACTGAACCGTCTGGCGTGATGACTTTGTACGCAACTGCATCTGGCACTGGTTCATGGTGCACAGCGACAGATTCCACGACTACTGCGCGATCCGCAGAAGCCCACACCTCTGCGGGGGTGAATGAAGCGGGAAATTCTCGAGCATCAAGCACTACTTCGCGTGATCCCATGTGCTCGCGTCGAATGTGGATGTCGTCGTCGTATGGTTCCAACATTCGTTTTACGAAACGTGCAGCTCCTCCAGATGGCGTAATAATGGTCAGTGGGGTAGCTACCTCATCAAATTGGGTTTCAATCCATCGCGATAAAACTAGCTCTGCTAATCCGAAAACGTGATCGCTGTGAATGTGAGTGATGAACACTGCATCTAGATCAGCGAGTCGAAGACCTGCTTCAATTAACCGATTACTCGTGGCGCGACCTGCATCAAATTGCACAACGACATCGTTATATTTCACGAACACACCGGCTCCTGCGCGACCAGGTGTAATGGGTGGTCCACCAGTGCCGGTGAGAGTAACTGTCGTAGCCATGTGTAAGGCCTTTCAAGAAATTATTAGGAGTTTAAGAAAGTGATCTTCATCAGGGGGTTCAGTTCATCCGAGTCTAAATGGGACGACACGAGAGAGACGACACGAGAAAACGACTCAAGGCAATTGCTACACGACGTAGTCTCTTTACTATGAAAATTGCGATAGTTGGTGGTGGAATTGGGGGGCTTACTGCCGCTCTTGCACTCTCACAAAGTTCTCATGAAGTAACTGTCTTTGAACGTTCGGCAGGAATCAGAGAAATTGGTGCTGGTGTACAAATCAGCCCAAATGCTTCTCGACTTTTACATTCGTTAGGTCTTGGTCTGGCATATTCAGAAATTGCAGTACATCCACAACGAGTTGTATTTCGCCGTTGGGAAGATGACTCCATTCTTCGTACGGCAGACCTTGACGACAGTTTTGTGTCGCAACATCAACAGCCGTTGGCAAACGTTGCACGAAATGAACTAGTTGAAATACTTGGAAATGCGGTGGCGCAACAGACAAATGTGACGTTGAAATTCTCCACACATGTTGTTGGGGTAGAACCAGGCGACTCATCATCGGTGGTTCGATTTTCTGATGGAACAAAACAGTCCTTTGACATCGTTATTGGTGCCGATGGAATCCATTCCGTAGTTCGTCCATGTATTGGCGGCCTAGATAAGCCACGGTTTAGTGGCTCTGCTGCGTATCGCGCATTGGTCCCACGCAAGTTCGTGGAAGATCTACCGATTGATGTCACTAACCGCATGGGTCCAGACCGTCATGTGGTGAGCTACTTCATTGGACGTAATCGCAGTCATCTCAATCTGGTCTGTATCTCTCCTGAAGATTCGTGGGAAACCGAATCATGGACAGAGCAAGGAACAGTGGAAGATTTGTATGCGCGATTTGAAGGTTGGTCGCCTGAACTTCTCGCACTGCTTGCCCGAGTTGAAGAACCAATTTTCCGCTGGGCGTTATATGATCGCGAACCACTTGAACAATGGGGAATTGGCACAACCACATTGCTCGGCGATGCTTGCCATCCCATGCTTCCTTTCATGGCACAGGGTTCGTGTCAAGCAATTGAAGATGCAGTGGTACTAGCACGTTGTCTGATTGATACGGACACGAGTGATGCGCCCCTTGCGCTTCGTCGATACGAAAATGCACGTCAGGGCCGCACAGCCCAAGTGCAAACGTCATCATTGATGAATCGTGACTTGTTCCACATGGTGGATGGTCAAGAACAAAAAGATCGAGATATGTTTTTCTCGCTTGCGCCACCAGGGATGTCAATTCTTGATTGGGTCTTCGAATACGACGCGCTCACTGTTGCCATTTAAGGCGCCCCGGAGATTCGGCTATTTCGCATGAGGCGACGGAGTTTGGCGGACGCGAAGTCCGTAGCGTAGAGGGTCATATGTCTACCCTCCCTAACGCCGCTTTTTCTATCGCTCTTGATTGTCAGCTCGACAATGTGCCCGGCACCCTTGGGCGATTGTGTGCCGCTATTGGTGAAGCAGGTGGAAACATCGGCGCTCTCGATGGTTTTGATGTTCGTGGTCCGGTTCTTCGTCGCAGCCTTGTTGTGCATTGTCGAAATGAAGAGCATCAACATGCAATCGTTGCTGCAGTACAAAAACTTGATGGCGTGACAGTTCTTGATTGGTGGGACCGAACATTTCGGATGCACGAGGCCGGAAAGATTGAGGTCATCAGTACGGCACCTGTAAATGATCGTGATGATCTGTCAATGGCCTACACGCCGGGTGTCGCTCGTATCTGCACTGCAATTGAAAAAGATCCGTTGCTCTCACATAAATACACCATTCGTAAAAACACCGTTGCCATCGTGAGCAATGGAACTGCGGTGCTCGGACTTGGCGACATCGGTCCGGAGGGTGCGATGCCCGTCATGGAGGGTAAGGCACTGCTGTTCAAAGAGTTTGGTGGTGTTAATGGTTTCCCAATTTGCATCAATGCTCGCACTGCCGATGAAGTTGTCGATTTCGTTCAACGTATTGCGCCAACATTTGGTGGAATCAATTTGGAAGACATCAAAGCACCTGAGTGTTTTGAAATTGAAGAGCGACTACGTGCGAGTCTCGATATTCCTGTGTTTCACGACGACCAACATGGAACAGCCGTGGTCACATTGGCCGCGTTGTGGAACTCATTGAAGATCACCGGCAAGAAAATGGAAGACCTCACAGTTGTCATCGCTGGTGTTGGTGCTGCAGGTGTGGCCATCGGCAAGATTCTTCTTAATGCTGGTATTGGTGATGTCATTGGTTGTGACCGCGTGGGTGCCATTTATACCGGCAGAGGTGAAATGAACTCTGCAAAAGAATGGTTTGCAGCACATACAAACTCGTCACGAAAGATGGGAACCATTAGTGACGTCATGAAGGGCGCGGACGTTTTTGTTGGAGTGAGTGGGCCAGATCTCATCACTGCGGCCGATGTGCGCTCGATGGCAAAAAATCCCATTGTGTTTGCAATGGCAAACCCAAACCCAGAAATTCGTCCAGAGCAGGTAGATGGTTTAGCTGCCGTTATGGCAACGGGTCGCAGCGACTATCCAAATCAAATCAATAACGTGCTCGCGTTCCCAGGCATCTTCCGTGGTGCACTTGATGCAAATGCAACGGACATCACCGAAGGCATGAAATTGGCAGCCGCAATCGCCATCGCTGAGTCGGTAACCGATGCTCAGTTATCGCCAGATTTTGTTGTGCCATCGGTGTTCGACAGAACAATCGTTGAACGGGTTGCCCCAGCAGTTGCCGCAGCTGCTGTGAAAGACGGAGTTATCCGCAAGTCGTAAAGCAATTATGCGTTGCGCGCGGAAATAAACGCAGCGACGCAAGTATCAATGTCGGCTTTGGTATGCGTTGCGCACACTTGCACACGAATGCGTGCCTTGCCCATAGGTACAACTGGGTACGAGAAGGCCACGACGTAGATGCCGAGTTTGAAAAGTTCTGCAGCCATGCGAACAGCTTCGTGTTCATCGGCGAACATCACTGGAACGATTGGATGTTCACCCGGAAGAAGTGTGAAACCAGCGGCTGACATTTGATCGCGGAAATATTTGGCGTTGCCACGAAGTGTTTCACGCATTGAGTTGCCTTGGGCAACCAAGTCGAGCGCAACAAGCGAACCAGCAACCACGGTCGGTGGTATGGAATTAGAAAACAAATATGGCCGTGCGCGTTGTCGCAACAAGTCAACAATTTCTTGGTGCGAAGAGATGTATCCACCCGAGGCTCCACCAAGTGCTTTACCGAGCGTGCCAGCGATGATGTCGACACGATCGCGAACCCCAAACATTTCTGGAGTACCCGCACCATTTGCGCCGATGAATCCAACAGCATGCGAGTCATCCACCATCACCATCGCTTCGTACTTGTCGGCGAGGTCACAGATTTCTTTGAGGGGAGCGAACGACCCGTCCATCGAAAACACACCATCGGTGACAATGAGTGTTCGTCGTGCACCACGGGCTGCAACAAGTTGGGCTTCGAGGTCGGCCATATCGCGGTTTTTAAAGCGGTAGCGCGTTGCCTTGCACAATCTGATGCCATCGATGATTGAGGCGTGATTCAATTCGTCGGAAATAACCGCATCGCTCTGGTCGAGCAGTACTTCAAAAATTCCAGTATTCGCATCAAAGCACGACGGAAACAAAATTGTTGCATCAGTGCCCAGCAACGCAGACAGTTTCGCTTCAAGTTCATCGTGTTGCGACTGGGTTCCACAAATGAATCGCACGCTTGCCATGCCAAAGCCATTGATGTCAAGAGATTCTTTTGCTGCGGCAATCACTGCAGGATTATTTGCAAGTCCGATGTAGTTGTTGGAGCAAAAATTGATCAGATCTTTGCTGCTGCTCGAAACATGCGAAGCCTGCGGAGAGTCGAGCAGTCGCTCGCGCTTGTAGAGGCCTGCCGACTGGATCTCGTCGAGGGTCTTTTTGAGTTCTTGTTGAACGCTTGTGTACATGGCTGCTCCTTATGACCAATCCATCACGACTTTGCCGGAGTTCGACGAACGAGCGGCAGCAAAAGCCTTCTCCCAGTCGTTGGCCGCAAAGCGGTCGGTGATGACATCGCGAATATCGAGTCCAGTTTGGATCAGTGAGTTCATGGCGTACCAAGTCTCAAACATTTCTCGTCCGTAAATGCCCTTGATCGTGATCATGTGCGTAACGAGCTTTGCCCAATTGATTGAAATCTCTTTGCTCGGCAAGCCGAGCACCGCAACTCGGCCACCATGACTCAAGTTGTCCAAGATGTCGGGCAGGGCAGTGGGCGCTCCGCTCATCTCAAACGCAACATCAAAGCCTTCTTTCATGCCGAGTATCTGTTGTGTCGCTGCGATTGACGAAGTCAATGGGTTGACTGCAACGTCAACACCCATCGAACGAGCAAGCGCAAGTCTCGACTCGTTAATATCGCTGACCACCACAAACCGCGCGCCAACATGTCGTGCAACTTTGGCAGCCATCAAGCCGATCGGCCCAGCGCCGGTGATGAGTACGTCTTCGCCTGCAACAGGGAAAGTAAGTGCAGTGTGCACGGCGTTACCGAATGGATCAAAGATTGCGCCGAGTTCGGCGTCAACGGCATCGGAGTGCACCCACACATTGCTTGCAGGAATAACTACGTACTCGGCAAATGCGCCGTCGCGATTGACACCAATGCCCAATGTGTTTTTGCACATGTGTCGTCGACCTGCGCGACAGTTGCGACATGTTCCGCAAATGATGTGTCCTTCTCCAGATACAAGTGCGCCCAGCTCGAGGGCTCTTACTTCAGAACCCATTTCAACAATGCGTCCAGAAAATTCGTGACCGATGATGAGCGGTGCATTAACTGCGGATGCAGCCCACGCGTCCCAAGAATCAATGTGCAAGTCGGTGCCGCAGATACCTGTTTTTTCAACACGGATCTTGACGTCGTAGGGGCCAGGGGTGGGTTCGGCGCACTCGATCATCTCGAGGCCTGGTGCTGCGGAGGGCTTGAATAATGCGCGCATAGTGCAAGTGATCGTACAGCGATGTGCAAAGTTGTGAAAGTTGGGGACAATGCGAGGAACAGTCGATTTGTAGGATGGGCGAATGCATGTGCAATTGATCGATGGGACTCGGTTGTGGTTTGACGTAGACGGAGTTGGGTTGATGCCCGACGGCGATGCGATGCGCCAGCGTCCAACCTTGATCGTTATGCATGGTGGTCCAGGTGGTGACCACAACGGCTTCAAGCCAGCTTTTTCTGCCATGACCGACACATGTCAGGTGTTGTATTACGACCACCGCGGACACGGCAGAAGCGACCGCAGCACACCAGATAAATGGAATCTCAATCGTTGGGCCGATGATGTGGTCGAGATGTGTGCAGTGTTGGGAATTGAAAAACCATTTGTGCTGGGTTTGAGTTTCGGTGGTTTTGTTGCTCAACGAATTGCTTCACGACATCCGGGGTTTACTAGCGGACATATTTTTTTGAGCACAGCCGCTTATAAAGATCGTGTTGCTGTGTACGAAATGTTTGGTCGGTTGGGTGGGCCAGAAGCCGAAGCAACTGCGCGCGAGTTTTGGGAAGCACCGACTCCTGAAGCAATGGCTGCGGTTGTTGTCAAATACGTAACTATTTGTGGACCGCTCTATACGCAAGCACCAGGAAATCACTTTTTGAATAAACGAACGATTAACAACAACGATGTCCTGACGCATTTCAATCACAACGAAGGGCCGGTTATGAACTTGTTGGCTGAACTTGCGGGTGTGCGCGAACCTGTGCTTGTCGCGCACGGCGAACTCGACCCAGTGACACCAATGGTTGGCGCCCAACGTATTGTTGATGCACTGCCCAAAGATTTAGTGAGATTTGAGCGTTTTGCAGGTTCTGGTCACGGAGTGTTTCGTGATGAACCAGAAGCATTCTTTGCTGTGTTGCGCTCATTTATTAATGATCATCGGGGCGATTAAAGTAATTCTTATGACTTACAACGTTGCTGTAGTACGAGAAGTTTCAGCCTCTCCAGAAAAAGTGTGGTCGCTTGTTACCGACTTGCCTCGCATGGGTGAGTGGTCACCCGAGAACCTAGGTGGCGAGTGGCTCGACGGCGCAACTTGTGCTGCAGTTGGAGCAAAATTTAGAGGAAACAACAAGAATGGTGACAAGTCATGGCAGGCAACGGTGAGTGTGGAAGTTTGTGATGCACCAAAGAAGTTTGTGTTCGTTCTCAATTACAAAGAAAATCACTTATGTGATTGGGTGTTTGAAATTGAACCAACATCAAGCGGCTGTCGGGTGACGCATGCATGGGTTGCCGGAACACATTGGGAACAATTTGCACCATTTGGCAAGGACATCAGTGGAGTTGAAGACCGTGCCACTCACAACCTTCGCAATATGGGCGTCACGCTCGACAATTTAGTGAATGCCTTAAAGTAAGTTCATAAATTACTGGTAGCTATTTGCTTGATGCACCTGTTTGCGCAGTTGAAGATGTCTGGTTTTCGACGTTTAGAGCGAGTTGATCAATCACTCGCGTAAAGACTGCAAGATCTGCCGGCTTTACTCCATCCAAAATGTCGGTTGAATGTTGAGCGGCGAACTCAATTCCAAGATCGGCAATTCTGCGACCTTTGGTGGTGATGCGAACAAGTGAAATTCTGCGATCATTTGGGTCACTCAGTCTCACGATATGCC
>Ga0214919_10007757_pt1 | contig 14380 bp, 12 predicted proteins | sample LL1503_MetaG_FD_177994 | JGI IMG/M metagenome (GOLD analysis project Ga0214919, IMG submission 177994) | Freshwater microbial communities from Lake Lanier, Atlanta, Georgia, United States - LL-1503 | ecosystem: Environmental > Aquatic > Freshwater > Lake | place: USA: Georgia | collected...
CGGTAAACAACCCGCATCCGATGCCAGTGAGCAGATCAACATGGTCTTCAATGGTGAAATCTATAACTATCGCGAGCTGCGACATGAGTTAGAACAAAGAGGAATCCACTGCAGAACCTCAAGTGAATCCGAAGTAATGATTAACCTCTATTTAAAACATGGTCTACATTTCATTGGCAAACTCAATGGAATGTTTGCAATTGCCATTCACGATGCCCGAGATAACTCACTGCACTTGATTCGTGACCGAATGGGCAAAAAACCATTGTGGACCTCTAGGTTAAATGATGGAACTTTGTTTTTTGCATCTGAAGTCCGTGCCCTCATGTTGGCTCGCCCTGATCGCACGTTACGTACCGACATGGTTGCCGAAGTTATGCAGTACGGATACGTCAACGCACCACATTCAGCTTTTAATGAAATTGGTCAAATTCCACCAGCTTCACTACTTACTTGGCGAGATGGCAAGATAACTACTTCAACATACTGGGTTCCAGACTTTGATACGAAAGTAGATATTTCATATGAGGACGCACTAGGGACCACAAAGAAACTTATTGAGGAGTCAGTCGCACGACGTTTAGTATCTGAGCGCCCTCTAGGATCATTCTTGAGTGGCGGTTATGACTCCACAATAGTCACCGCATATATGGCCAAGTTAATGAGCGAGAAAGTTCAGACTTATTCAATTGGTTTCCATAGCGCACAATTTAATGAGGCTCACCACGCAAAGCAGGTAGCCAACTTCTTGGGGACCAATCACCACGAAGAGATTCTGAGCCCTGATCCGGCTTTAGTCATTGAGAAAATCTCCCACGTCCTAGACCAGCCCTTTGCCGATTCCTCAATCGTGCCAACGTATTTACTGGCTAAATTTGCGCGAGAAAACTTAATTGTTGCCCTCGGCGGTGATGGCGGCGATGAGGTCTTTGGTGGCTATGACCGTTACTTGGCGACTCCTGTAATGCAAAAACTGAATCCATTCTTAGGCCTGGCCCGCTCAGGATTAAACTTCGCCGGAAAGCAATCTTTTGGCAATACCCGAAAGATTAATCGAGTTGGATCTCAACTTTCCCCCAAAGCTTCTTTAGCTGCTAGATACAGCTCGATACTCTCATTGGCCCAGCCGCATGGCTTATCAGCGCTACTTCATCCAAACTTTCAAACAAGTTTGGCAGAGACTGAATTTATAGATCAATTTACTTCTGGTGATATTTCCTCCTTTGACCGAATGATTAGATCCGACTTTGCGGCGTATTTGCCGGGGGACTTACTTGTAAAAGTAGATATTGCCACCATGGCAAATAGCCTTGAGCTTAGATCGCCTATGCTGGATGTCAATGTTGTCGAATGGGGCGTCTCACTTCCTCGAAAATATAAGATTAAAGGATTTGAAACTAAACACATTCTTAAAGATGTGGCACGCTCTCTCGTTCCAGCTAATTTAATTGATCGACCAAAAATGGGCTTTGGTATCCCACGTGCTGAATGGCTTCGCACTGGGATGAAGGAAATGGTTATTGATACTCTCACGGATGCAACCTCTACACAGCGCGGTTGGTTTAATTCAGTTGAGGTAAAGAAAGTAATTGATATTCACATGGCAGGTGAAGATAAAGACAACCTCATCTGGCCAATGCTAATGCTAGAACTCTGGGCTAGGACTTGGCTCGATTAGCAAGAAGTCTTTTGTATAACCCTTCATGGTCGTTTACTAAACGTTTAACTCCGAAGTTGGCTAACGTGAACTCCTTGGCAGCGGCTCCCATATGACCCCTTAAGGCACTGCTATTGGTTAGTTTTTCGAGGGCATTGGCAATTTCCTGGACACCTAAACTTGTAACGATTCCCGTTGTGCCATCTAGTACTACTTCAGGCACGGATCCAACTCTCGTCGCAACAACAGGCAACCCAGCCATTCCTGCCTGAATCAGGCTTAAGGGAGTGCCTTCACTATCACTGGTTAATACAACCAAGTCGGCTGCAGATAAAACTTTTTCAATATTACTCTGCCAACCTAAAACTTTAACGGATAAATTTTCGTGAGCAATTCTTTCTCGGCAGCTATCTAATAATTCGCCGTCTCCCGCCATAAAGAATTCAAGTTCTATCCCGCGCCTCTTGATCACAGTCACAACATCTAGAAATCTATCCGGCCGCTTAATTTGTGTTACTCGACCAATAAATGCACATTGCAATGTGTTTGTTGAGAGTCCATAGGATTCTTGCGAGTCTTTCTTATTTGGAAGCCGGCCGATTTCTAAACCGGGTGGCATTAATCCAAATTTCTTAGAAGTTCCAACTCCTACTGCTAACAAATCTTGCCGTACTTTATTTCCTACGGCTAAAAGCTCATGTGTAAATATCGCTAATACTTTTTCAGCGATAATGACTAATCTTCGCTTAAATGCCCCAAAATAACCATTGAGTAAATGACCATGAAATGTATGCACGCGAATGGATGGTTGCAAAGAAACAATTGAAGCAATACGACCCAAGAATCCAGCTTTAGCTGTATGCGTATGAATGACATGTGGTTTGAAATTTCTAATCTCTCTAATAAGTGAAATGAAAGCTTTGACATCCCCACCCAGACTTACTCCCCGGCCAAAACCTTCAATGCGGGTGGCTCTTACATCGGTTGCAACGGTATCTAGGTAGTCAGCCTCATCGGCGGCACAGAAACCGGTGTATAAACGGTGATCGAAATCAACGGAGTTAAATCCTCGCATGAGTCCCGAAACCTGAACCGCCGGACCACCCACGTTCATTCGGGCGATAATTCGCATGACCCTTATAGGAGTCTTCTTTTCCTGGCTCACTCGACAATCTTCCCTTAAATTCCCACCCAGAAAGCCATAAAAGCCCGTAGATCCCATGTGTACGTAACTTGATGCTTAGAGGTTAGGATTCCAAGTGTGAGCGCGCAAAAGCCCCAAATACTTGCCATTATCGGTCAAGGCTACGTTGGTCTGCCCCTGGCAATGGCCGCAGTTGATGCTGGGTGGTCTGTCATTGGGGTAGATAACCTCGAGGCCAAGGTTGCCCAAATTAATGGGGGCTCGAGCCCGATTGAAGACATCTCCGATGCCCAGCTTCAGGCAGCAATTTCAAAAGGTGTTTACAGAGCAACGACTGATTTTTCTGCAGCTTCGCAAGCTTCAGTTATAACAATTTGTGTACCAACTCCGTTAGATAAAAAGAGAGAGCCAGATCTAGCACTTTTGCGTAGTGCCGCAACAGGTATTGCCCCATATGTTTCGAATGAAACCTTAGTTGTGAGCGAATCGACCTCGTACCCCGGAACGCTGCGAGACATCATTATTCCAATTGTTAACTCGCTCAAGCCAAAAGATTCTTTAACGGTTTATTTCGCAAGTGCACCAGAGCGTGTTAACCCAGGTGACCCAGTTTGGAATCAAAAAAATACCCCACGCCTTGTAGGCGCTATAGATGAAGAGTCACAAAAACGAGCGCTCGCTTTCTACGAATCAATTTGTGATGTAGCTGTTTCGGTTCTAACACCCGAGGTAGCGGAAGCCGCCAAGCTTCTTGAGAATACTTTTCGGTTAGTAAACATCGCACTAATCAATGAATTCACTCAACTATGTTCAGCTAGCGGCATTAATGTTCATGAAGTTATCGACGCGGCGTCCTCTAAGCCATATGGCTTTATGCCATTTAGACCCGGTGTTGGCGTTGGTGGTCACTGCATTCCAGTAGATCCTTTGTACTTAACATGGTGGGCGCGCCAAAATGGTGGCAAAGCAGCATTTGTAGAATCGGCAGATTCAATTAATCATGAAATGCCAAAATATGTCGCAGAGCGTGCTTTAAGTATGGTAGACAAGAGCATTAACAATCCAAGAGTCTTAATTCTTGGTGTCGCTTATAAGCCTGGCGTTGGAGATGTTCGAGAGACACCAGTCTCAGAATTACGAGATTATTTAAAGGCGCAAGGTGCCGATGTTGAATGGCATGATCCATTGGTGCCAGTTTGGGAGGGTTCTAACCCAGTCGATTTAGATTGGGAATGTGATGTCGCAATCCTCGCAACCAAGCAGCCTGGAATGAATTTTGACCGCATAATCGATCGAGGGGTTGTTATTCTTGATTGTACTAATTCATTGACCGGTCAAGCTGGCGTTAGCTCGCTCTAAGAAGTCAGTTTCATCTCGGCCGAGATATCGGCAATCATGGTTGATAAATCCCGTTGTGGTTTCCAGCCAACTAATTGCTTTATCAAATCAATATTTGGAACCCGACGTTCCATGTCTTCAAAGCCATCACCATATGCTTCCTCGTAAGGTACATAAACAATCTCGCTTTTTGAATTAGTTTCTTCGATAATTTTCTTGGCAAGACCGTTAATGGAAATCTCAAAATTATTTCCGATATTAATTACTTTACCGATTGTGTTCTCGGCAAAAGCGATGGCTATGACAGCATCAACAACATCGAAAACATGAGCAAAACATCTAGTTTGGTTGCCGTCACCATAAACTGTAATTGGCTCATTTGCGCGAGCCGCCTTCACAAAGCGAGGTACGACCATTCCATACGCACCCAATTGACGCGGACCGACAGTATTAAAGAACCTAACAATTCTAGTGTCTAGCTGTTTTTCAATAAAATAAGCATAGGCAAGCGACTCGTCAATTGCCTTAGCTTCGCTATATGACCACCTAAGCGTGACCGGGCTTCCAAGAATTCGATCGTCGCTCTCTCCTAGCGAATCTGAAACATTCTTTCCATACACTTCACTACTACTCGTAAGAAAGACAGGGGTAGCAGTTGAATGGGCAGCCTCAAGGACATTCTCTGTTCCTCGGATATTTGTTAATAGGCTAGCTAGAGGATTTTTAACGATATTGAACACACCAACAGCAGCAGCTAAATGGAAGACGTATTCTGCTTCATTAATTAATGGAATCAAAATTTCGTTATCAAGAATCGAGCCTTCAACTAGCGTGAAATTATCGACACCTTTTAAGTTGATTAAATTCGAAGCCCTACCTGTTGAAAAGTTGTCAATCGCTGTGACTTTATGTCCATCACTAACTAGGCGTTCACACAAATGAGAGCCAATGAAGCCCGCTCCACCCGTTACTAAAATTCGCACTCTCTGAGTCTAGACGATTTCAATCTCCAGCCCTTCCATCTACTATAGTTCCCGTAGAGATTAAAGTAACAGGAATCAAGGGAGTTAATTGGCATGAATGCCGTATTTCATTCAGCACGAAAGACTAAAGGCTTTGGAAGATTGGCTGGGGCTTGGCCTCTGAAGTCAAGAAAATCAACATAAGGCGTTATTTGCATGAGAGTATTAGTGGCAGGCGGTGGTGGTTTTCTGGGGGCTGAAATAATCACAAATCTAATTGAGAGTGGTTTCGAGGTTAAAAGTTTTGGTAGAAATTTCTCCTCAGCAATATATTGTGAGCAGATTATTGCTGATATCACGAATCCAGATTCATATCAAAAACTGCTCTCAACCTGGAAGCCAGAAGTTGTAATTCAAGCGGCCTGGGTAACAAATCAAAAAACTTATCGCACAAGCCCCTTAAATTCAGAGTACATGGATGCAACGTTAAAGTTTGCCGAACAGAGCTACTTATCAAACACTGAGCATTTCTTAGCCCTCGGTTCATCTGCTGAGTACGGTCTTCCGGCCGAGCCATGTAACGCATTAACGACCTCAGCGGTACCTGTGGACATTTACGGAAAAGATAAATTACAAACTTTAGTAAAACTGCGGGAGGTAGCTGAAAAATTTTCTAGCAGACTCTCCTGGGCAAGGATTTTCCAACCTTATGGGCCGAACCAGGATTCAGCACGACTTCTTCCTTTTGCAAGGAAAGAGTTTCTTGCCGGGAATAAAGTTAAAGTGGCACATCCGAATGTGATCCTCGATTGGATATCCTCGCGCGATGTTGCTTCAGCTTTGGCATACGCAATTAGGAGTCCAATCGACCAAATCTTCGATGTTGGAACATCAAGACCCATTTCGGTCATACAAGCGCTTCAGACTTTAGCCACACTTTTAAATGTTGATTCAGAGCTCCTGGAAATTGAAAGCACACAAAATGGCGTAGATGAAGAGTTCTCAATGGTTGTAAGCAGAGAATCTCCACTTTTCAATGCACATTGGAGTCCACAAGATGATTTGGTTTCGGGATTGAAGTGGACACTCTCAAAGTGAGAAAACTTCGAATTGGTTACCAACCCCTGAGCATGGATTTATCGCAGCCGGGGGATCGTCGACGGGTGGTCTTCTGGGCGAAACACCGGGGTCATGAGATTGTCACAGACCTAACGCAAAAAACTGATGTAATTCTTCTATCAGAAAAAGCTGATCTAAATACATTCCCAAGGAAAGCAGCCGGGACCCCTGTAATTTTCGATCTAGTGGATGCATATTTAGCTCCCGAGAAGGCGACAAAAGATTGGCTCCGTGGAGTGTCGAAGGTCCTGACTGGGCAAATATCGGGACCCCCAAAGAGGTTTACAGAATTTGTAGAAAACCTTTGCCTGCAATCCTCCGCAGTTATTTGTAGTAGTCCAGAACAACAAGAAACGATTAGACCTTTCTCGAATAACGTTCACGTAATTCTGGATTCGCACGATGAATTGCCCATGGTGCCTTTCAGCAAGGAAAATCAAAGGTCCTTGCAGAGCATCCTTTGGGAAGGTATGCCAGCAACCATCAGGGGAGTAGCCCAAATAGAAAGGGCATTAACATCCATCAGAAAACAGAGAAATATTGAATTAGCATGTGTAACCGATGAGAAATATTTTCTTCTACTAAACAAGTACATCCAACGGGATACGGCTGCACTTTTATCTAGTATTTTGAAAAGTGCCAGCAGCTCTTCAAAAATAACTCCTTGGACCATAGGGAATCTTGTTGAACAAGCATCAGTGTCTAATGTAGCTGTTATCCCAATCAATCTTTCGAAACCTATCCAATATCTAAAACCCGAGAACCGCCTTTTAATCATGTGGCGGCTTGGTCTACCATGCCTTACCTCCCCGTCACCGGCATATTTGAGGGTGGCAGAGAAAGCCAAGGCTAATTCCATCTGTGCTTCGCCCATTGAATGGCAAAGCAAAATTGCAGAAATACTAGAGAATCAAGATTATGCTGAAGAAAATGCAACTCTCGGACAGGCTTATTTAAGGGAATTTCACAATACCGACATACTGTTAGAACGTTGGGATAGAGCTTTTGAATCAGTGCTTTGACATGCTTCTACTTTGTAAGGAGGTTTTGTATGCAAAAAAGGCATGAATTCGATCTTTCGTATGTAACAGTTGATTCTCTTTCCGAAGGAGTTGGGTCAAGTCAGATACTGCCATTGATGAAACATCTCGCTAGTGTTGGACTATCAGTCAATTTGATTAGTTTTGAAAAAAATAAAACGCCACGGTCCATCGAAAGTGATCTAGGGGCGGCGGGAATTACTTGGAACCGTCGTGAATTTGGATCACATGGAGCTATTAGCGGATTAAGCCGGCTCTTAGAAATCAGTCGAGAAATTCCAAAAACACGACTCATCCATGCACGAAGTGATATTCCAGCCGTTGCGGCGAGTTTGTCGAGAAGAGCACCAATCCTTTGGGATGTTAGAAGTCTTTGGGCAGAGCAAAAAGCATTCATTGAGCAGGCACCATTCAAAAAAAGAATTCTCAAGGCTTACGGTGTACTTGAAAGCATTTCAAGCTCTAATGCAACCGCTATGTCAACTCTAACAAAAGCAATCGTTCCGGTACTAGAAGAGCGACACAGGGTCATACCAAAGATTCGAACTGTAGTTCCTACAGCTGTCAACTTAGAAGTATTTAAATTCAGTCAAAGAATGACTACCCCAATCAAAGGACTATATTCAGGTACTTACAATAATTACTATGACCTTTCTCTTAGTAAATTATTTATCGAGGAACTTCAAATGTTGGCTCCGTTAGAAATACATTGGGCGAGACCAAAGGAATCACCAAGCGAATCACTTAATGCCGGCGAAACACATATTTTTGTTTCAACACAAGTAAAAATGGCTGAAATTATCGGGAGCTACAATTTTGGGATTTCAATATGCAAAATGAATGCCGGACCATCCTTGAAAGCGGCAATGCCTACAAAAATTGCTGAGTTTCTTTCGTGCGGACGTCCCGTCGTCGTAAATAGAGGGTTGGGTGATTTTGACGAATACTTGCCAGAATTTAATGCGGGAGTAATTCTTGATGGCACTAGCGAAGATTCCAAAGAAAAAGCCCAGATACTCATGGATTTATTGTCAGATCCAGATACTCCATACAGATGTCGAGCATTGGCAGAGAAGCACTTTGATATCAAAGAAGGAGCACAAAAATACATGGGTATCTATGACAAAATGTAGAATCGCAGAGAGAAGTTTTTGTCTAGAATAATAGACAACAAAGCCAAATGATAGATTTCTTCGGAGGTAGACCCAATGGACGAGGTGCATTCTCGTATGAAAATTAAACCCGGACCCATTGAAGGTGCATACATTTGGCAAATGCCAAATTTCCAAGATGTTCGTGGTAGTTTAAAAAAGGCTTACGTTGTAGGTGATTCAGGTTCGTTTCCGGTCCCTTTCCAAATGTTTGAACACTTTTTCACTTACTCCAAGAAGAATGTTTTTCGTGGCATGCACTTTCAAGGAGACCCGCATGGGGTTTCAAAAATCGTTTCGATTATTCAAGGCAGTGCGACAGATTTTCTCTTAGATTTTCGAGTTAATTCTGAGACATACGGTAATTTGAAAATCCAAGAGATGAATTCAGACAATCCAGTTTCTATTTATATTCCACAAGGTGTAGCCCACGGATATATTTCATTAGAAAATGAAACAATTATCTCATATAAGTTTGATGGCTTCTTTTGTGCAAATTGTGATGCTGGAATAAGCGGAGAGGTAGTAAATGAATATTTACCGATTGATTTTTCAGCCACAATACGATCTGAGAAAGATATGAATCTTCAAGGCATCGATAATTTCAAATATGAATCAAGCTGTCTAAAATGAAAGTTGCAATTTTAGGAGCACTTGGCTTCTTGGGTAGAAATCTCGCACACGGTCTTGCAGTGCAAGGTCACGATGTTACGGGATTTGTTTTGCACGCTCCTGTGATACAGCCAGCTGGATTTCGTTGTCTGCCAATCTCCTCACTGGGTGAAAGAAATACTCCTGGTGTCGATAGATTCGATGTTGTCATAAATCTTGCAGCCCGACGTTCAACCAAAAGCAATCCTCTAACAGATTCCAAAGTGCAAGAATTCACTTTTGATGTTCCAAAGGATTTTATTCTCCGTGCCAGTGGTAGTGGAACTCTCATTCTTAACGCCTCTACATACATTCAAAATTTTGAGGGCCTAGATGGCAAAACGGTGGACAGTTACGGTGCAGCAAAACAACAACTCTCTGAATTCTTGGTCGAAGAATCTCAAGCACACGGTTTCAGAACCCTTGATCTCTATTTATTTACGATATATGGTCCTGGTGATAGACCGACCCATCTCGTACCTTCGTTAATTTCTGCAGCGAAGAAAGGTGAAGGAATATCTCTGTCTCCCGGAAATCAATTAATGAATCTCATATATATCGATGATGTAGTGCGTAATTTTTCAATAGCCCTTTCCACGAGGGATAAGTTTTCTTACCGAAGGCATTTCATGTGGAGCGAAGAATATATATCCGTTCGCAATTTGGTGGAATCAATTGAATCTATTGGAAGAGTAAAGATTGATTGCCTTTGGGGCGAGAGGCCATATGCAGGCCATGAAATGTTTGAACCGTGGCATATTCCTATGACTCAGAGTCCAGGCTTTGAAGCACGCGTCACTCTTGAACAAGGATTAAAGGAACTTTGGTCTCTGCCATAATCTGAATGTTAATATCGGCGAAGTACGAGCATTCTAAAGCCTGCACCAAATGCGGCTTGAAAGTTTCTCTGTTTTATATGTGTTTTAAGGAATGCATACTCTAAAGAGGCAATAACCCTGCGAATTGCTCTTGGCGACATAGCCCAATCTCTGTCATCAAATAACTTCTTATAGGCACTGCGAATATCTGGAATCGTCTTCATGCTGCTGTTACTCATGTTTGAACTGTGTATACGATATTTAGTTAGAGCCTCGGGCACGAAATCAAACTCAGTGAATTTAGAACTCCTACGAAAGAAGTCCCAACCCGCCGCACTGTTCAGATCTGGATCAAATCCACCGACCTTCTCCAAAAGTGCTCGAGTGAAGATTGCAGTGCTTTCGCCACTCAATACAATACTGACGCCAGGATAATTAAAAAAAGCCGAAGCACAAGACCCTTTAAAACGCGGCAGGTGGATTGATGAAAGCATTTGGTTATTTTCACTAAAGCGCGCAATCCCGCAATAAACTAATTCAGTCTTCGGGCTAAATAAGAGCATCTGTTTTTCAATTTTACTAGGCTCCCAAATATCATCTGCATCTAAAAACGCAATGAAGTCTCCAGTTGCCTTTGCTAGGCCCGTTTTACGAGCCCCAGACTGTCCCATGTTTTCCTGGTCGACCAAGTAAATTCGAGTTCCATATCTTTTAAGTATTTCAAGTGAATTATCGATCGAACCGTTATTAACAACGATAATTTCGATATTTGAATAAGTTTGATTCATAACACTTTCAATCGCCTGGCCGACATATTGAGCGTAATTATAATTTGGGATAATTACTGACACCTTTTTGTCAGTACTCATTTCACTTAGTTCCAATGAGTAATTTCATATATTCCTTGCCCATAGTGTCCAATGAATATTGCTGTAACCATTGTTGAGGCAAGGGCTCTTTCTTTGGAGCGACAGGATCCAAAATCTTCATCATTTCATTTAAGATAGCATTAGAGTTTTCATAAGGAGCAATATAGGCATACTTCTCTGGGTTTGGGAGTTCTTGAAGAACGCCAGAGATAGTGAAGATGCTAGGGGTTCTGCTTGCAAGGGCTTCAATATATACCAACCCAAAAGCCTCATCTTGGGGTCCAATCGGTACATGGACGAAGATGTCTAATCCCTGTAAGAACCCTAAAACATCTGGATACCAGCTTGTTAGAGTGTAATCAGATTTATTCAAAGTGCTCAATTTTTTGGAAACCACTCCAAAGAAATCCGCTGGCGCCCCAACTACATGCAGATGCGAGTTTGGAAATCTCGCATTAAATTCTATAAATGCATCGACTGTATATTGAACTCCTTTCCAGCCAGTCAACCTCGAAACAACGCCGACTCGAATCCTTTCATTTACACCGGTAAATATTTTCTGGGCGCCCAAATCTATCTTGCCAAACTTTTGAATATCGATTCCATTATGAATCAGAATCACTTTGAGAAAGTCCACACCTTCAGAAGAGATTAGGATATCTCTTACGACTTCGGACACCGCAACTATGCGAGTACTAAGAAAATTTGCCAAGCGATCAGCGAGTACTCCGAGATGCATTCCAAATTTAGTATGAAAATTTGAGTGATGCCTGATAAATATGCGTTGTGGCACCCTCCCCACATAGGCAGATACCATCCCCAGAATTGTCGCATACTGACCGCTGGCCAAAATAGTTTTGGGTTTAGACGCCAAAATCACTCCCATTAAGGGGATTAGCATCTGAACAAATCCGTACTTAGATCTTTTCGAGACTATGGAAAAAGCGATGCCTAAATCTTCCATACTCTTGCATATCTCTAACTCTAAATCGCCAATTACCACAATTCGAAAAGTATCTTGAGATTCCTTCAAGTTTTTAACGATTTCCAGCAACATAGGGCTGGCGTTTACATCAGAGAAAAGTAGTAGGAATCGCACTCGCGCGTTAGATTGCCAAAACAAAGACTGACCTACCATAGGTTTATGATACATTCCCTATCGGACCTATTACCAAAAGGATCAGGCTTTTAGATGATAGATAAAATTCCAACTCAGCCTCACATCGCAAATTGTTTCCTTTGCGGCTCGAATAAAGTAAAGAGAACCACAGAGAGACGTCCAGTAGATTTTAATGTAGTTAGATACTTTTATAAATGCCAGATGTGCCAGGGTTATTCGCTTTGGCCTAAGCTAGAAGAATGGGAAGTAGAGAAACTCTACTCTGCTAACTACATAGGAGATGTCAATCCCGATTCGCAGCCTGATTCTGAATCGAATATGGCGAGGTTTACGAATGTTGAGACCTTTTTGGCTAGTATCCAAAACCCAGATGGAAAAAGTTTTCTGGACTACGGATGTGGAGCTTCTGCAGAAGTCGTGATTTTGGCCAAAAATTTATTTTTTCAGTCTTTTGGTGTGGAGGTGGCGCCAGAGACTCGCGTTCTTGCAGGCAAAAAAAGTGGGTGCAAAATATATTCCCCTCAAGAGATAGCGGAGGGACAATACCAGTTCGATATAGTATTTTTGGGAGATTTATTGGAACATGTTTCGAACCCACTCGAAATCCTTGCAAGCACAAAGAAATGTCTGCGCGAGGGTGGCTACCTCATCATTCAAGGACCACTTGAAGGGTCCAACACACTTTCAAATTTCATGGTGAGCATAAAGGCGAGACTCTTAGCTGGACGCCCTAGCACTTTCCCCGCTTATCACGTTCTGTTGGCAACGCAGGATTCGATGTTGAAAATGCTGAAAATAAATAATTTTCATATAACCATTAAGCAAATAACAGAGCCGCTATGGCCCGCAGCAAGGTTAGGGAGTAAGGAGTCGTTGACTTCTCCATCTAAATTTCTGCTAAGTTTAGCAAAGTTTCTAGACATGATGATTCATAAAATCAATAAATCTTATGGAACAAGAATCTTTATTGTTGCTCAAATGTAGCGAGCAATGGCACTTATTATTTGAACATTTCTATTTTGATGCGATTTTTGTTTGCGGCATAGATCTCCAGTACGTCTTTTCTCATCAGAATTAAATTCCATTGGTGATCAAATTTCAATGCTTGATTGAGATTAATCTCTAAGAGATATGGGGTTTTTCGCACTCTTCCACGCTCATCGAGATAAAACCAGCAATAATTGCCGCTTAACAAGGTATCGACATTATTTAAGAACGCAACTGACCCGAAATTAGGACTTACCTCCATTACTACAATTTCTACTTTTTCAGAGAGAAGTGTTTCTTGCGCACCATCAATAACTTGGGCCTCATACCCCTCCGTGTCTATCTTTAACAATGATATTGAGCGCTCCCCTAAGTGATCTCTAAGAACTGAATCGAGTTTTCGTACTTGGACTTCGCCGTGGCCTCCACGAATCCCTGGATGCGATGCAAGGGATGCCGCTCCAGAATGCGCCTGATTATCTAAACCAAAAAGCGTTCCTTTGCCATCTGTGTCACCAATTGCATATTTAAAAATCTGGCCTTGATTTCTAATAGCCATACGAGTGTTGCTCAAAGCGTTGAAACACTGAGCGGAGGGTTCAAAAGCCATGAAAGTTGCCGTAGCCTCGCTATCTTTTAAGCTATGCCAAAGCGTTACGCCAATGTTTGCTCCCACATCAATGCAGGCATCGTTCAGAGAGAGACTATCAAGAAAATGAAGCAGCGCTCGTTCGTATGTCCCTTCATAAATAGTTTTGGAAATCCAATCTCTACTATCGATCTGTAAAGGAAAGCCACTCGGGAGCCTAATAACATCAGATTCATTAACTTTTCGAAGGCATGTCGCAGACTTCCAAAGAAACTGCGATCCCCTCCAACCGGATGAAGCAAAGCCGAAAGCGAATCTGTGGGTAAGGGGAAGCCGCATTTACATTTCAATCCTGGTAACGGATGTAAATTGCAGAAGAAAGAATTTTCTAATTATCACAATCATCTCCTTCATTTCCCAAATGTACCTCTCCAGTGGGGAGATACAAAATTAACCATCCCTAAAGCATTTATTACGCGTTCGGCTTCGAACCAGTTACACTTCTCCCATGGGTGTGTTAGTCGCAGGTAGTAGTGGTTTAGCGGGCACTGCCGTTATGCGAAAGCTCTTGGAGATGGGTGAGTCCCCCGTAGGTATTTCCTCCTCGGATGTAGATCTCACAAATCGAGAAAAGACATTCGAGTACTTCCTAGATTTAAAGCCGAATTTGGTATTTTGTTGTGCGGCCAAGGTCGGAGGGATTGGGGCAAATATCAAGTATCCCGTGGAGTTTCTGAGTACGAATTTGCAAATTCAAACAAATATTATGGATGCATCTCATGCCGCCGGAGTTGACCGATTCATTTTCCTTAGCTCGTCCTGCATTTATCCCCGAAATTGCCCGCAACCAATGGAAACAGATTCGCTCCTGGACGGGATCCCCGAAGAAACAAATAGACCTTATGCTTTCGCAAAAATTGCAGGGATGGAACTTG
>Ga0214919_10007760_pt1 | contig 14375 bp, 15 predicted proteins | sample LL1503_MetaG_FD_177994 | JGI IMG/M metagenome (GOLD analysis project Ga0214919, IMG submission 177994) | Freshwater microbial communities from Lake Lanier, Atlanta, Georgia, United States - LL-1503 | ecosystem: Environmental > Aquatic > Freshwater > Lake | place: USA: Georgia | collected...
CGGCATTAACAGACTTGCCGTCTTACAAAGTCGCGGCATTAACAGACTTGCCGTCTTACAAAGTCGCGGCATTAACAGACTTGCCGTCTTACAAAGTCGCGGCATTAACAGACTTGCCGTCTTACAAAGTCGCGGCATTAACAGACTTGCCGTCTTACAACGTTTCCGAAGAGCGTCAACGTCGAGAGGACCAGTGGTCTTCCAACTTCAATAAATATCAATCCGACTACAATCGCCTATTAGAGCGTCCTGTGGTGCCAGTAGGTGAACTACCCAGCGAATCCATAGATGCAAAAATAACAAACATAGAAGAACTAGTAAAAGAGCATACCAGGATGCGCGATATGGATTTGACTATTTATGAAAAACCGCAAACAACCTCTCAACCATCAACCACAAAACTAAAAATAATGAATGAAATCGAGAGGGTGGAAATGGATATTGTGTCCTTTGAACCACAGCACAATAAATCGGTACATTGGGCATTATCCGGCGAAACTTCCTCCGTCAGTTTCTGCTAATAACGCTCTCCGGAGTTAGTTCTTCACATTTTCATTCGATGCTCCTACGTCGCATCTCCTGAAAATTTCGGATTTACTACCTTCTTCGAAGTCCGTAAATCCTATAGAATCGAATGGTCTAAAAATTTGAGCAAATCCCAATAAATTACTATATAGTAGATTACATGCCCGACATAAAATATAAATTATTTGCAGAGAGGTTATTATTGTATAATATAACGTCAGAACCGACTGAATCATCTTTTCCTATCCTCTCGCAATCGCCAACAGTATTATCTTATTTACCGACATCTCTACCAGTAAGTATACCAATAGTAACACCTGATTGTAATGTGAACGCCTATATAGCAATTAGTGCGGCAACAAGTGTGTTCACGACACTATTTGTAATTATTGCTGCTTATTATTGTGGTAAAATTCGCGAACGATGCAAAGCAAGATATTTGGATGATATAGCATATCCCGTGTCGTCTTCGTCTTCGGAATCAAACTCCTTCGAACTAAGTTCTCCGGAGTTAGATTGTATTCCTCCCGCGTCGCGTCCGGAATACTTCTCAACATCCTCTCATATTATTGATTTGGAACCTGGAATGGCAAATGAATTATTCTGGTTTGAAGACGTTTACGTCGACCATTAAGACGTTTACGTCGACCATTAAGACGTTTACGTCGACCACTAAGACGTTTACGTCGACCACTAAGACGTTTACGTCGACAAAACATTTTCATTCGATGCTCCTGCGTCGCATCTCCTGAAAATTTCGGATTTACTACCTTCTTCACTTCGTATTCGAAGTCCGTAAATCCTATAATCTAGAGTTGCGTAGAACGCCGGACACGAAGTGGTAGGCGTTATTCGCATCAAGAGTTCTTCATATTTTCATTCGATGCTCCTGCGTCGCATCTCCTGAAAATTTCGGATTTACTACCTTCTTCGAAGTCCGTAAATCCTATAAAATAAAAATTGAAAGTTTTTTATTTTATCCGATATAACGGTATACAAATTTACTGCAATCATTATTTACTAAAAATTTACTAAAATGAACGCATCAAATAATACTCGCCAAAAAATAGTCTCATCTAAACCCATACCTCCCCCCCGCCTTTGTGATAACTGCGAATCAAGTAGCGATATTAAATATGAGGTCGAAATTCTGTTCAATCAATACAAATTTTGCAGTCTATGGTGCGCACAAGAATGCGAAACCGATATTAGGAGAAGTTGGCGACAAACAAATCCTATCTCCACCAATAATTATTACGGTAAAGAAACGTCTAATTCGACAGACGCAAAAACAGGGTCTTAACTGCCTCCTGTTTCCTCTCATTCTCCAACCCCTGTTCATATGCCTGTCTTTGAAACTGTTGTATTCTTGCTGCTCTTTCCTGTTCTCGCTGCTGTAATATCCTCTCTGCTTGCTCTTTAGAAATCTGGTCGAATTGTTGAGAGGAGCGGGCGCGACCGTATTCTTCCACATTCTTAAAGGTAGGTTGATTTTGATAATCGGATTCGCTGACCTGGAACACCGTTTCGTCTTTGTGTACCCTTCTCAAATCCTCGAATTTGAGTTTAGCAAATGGGTCGGTAGTTATATGCTGCTCGGTGCCGTGTGGGTCCTCATATAATTGCGTCCCCAAATGGTGAGTCATTTCTCGTACGCCGCCGGTGTAATGCGCCAAGGCACGCTGTTGTTTTTTCACCTCTTCGATGCTTTGGGCGATATTAGATTTGCTTACTTTAGAGGTATCGTATGCGGCGCGGTCGTCTCGGAACCAGTCGTTGCGTGATTCGTCGACTTTTTGCTGCATCTGGTCTTCGAAAATGCGGTTGAAATCGCGGGCGAACTTATCTCCTGCCGTGGTTTTCTCCGCCACGGCGCGCAAGCGCGCCTCCTCCTCTCCACCTCCATGCGAATACTCATAATTGTTTTGCTGCAATTCGGTCATTCGATTATTGCTCTGCTCGACGCGGTGCTGCTCTGCGTAGTCTGTGGCGATGGTTTCGAGCGCTTTTTTGTAGAAAATGAAATAGTCGGCGGGCATACCGGATTTATCCGGATGGGTCATGAGGACGCGGTGTTTCGCTTTTTTCAGGTCTTCTATCGAAACCGTTTCCCTCCGAATACCGAATAACGCGTATATTTCGTCTAAAGCGTATTGGCGAATATCGAGGTTGTGAACCCGCGGATGATTATTTTGTATCGAATTCGGTCTATGGTCGCAGTGTTGTGGTAACCGAGACATTGTTTGCAATAGTAGCAGAATTTTAGACAAGGAATATATTCGCACGACCATTTTTCATTCGATTCTCCATACTCCGGCGATTTTCATTCGATGCTCCTGCGTCGCATCTCCTGAAAATTTCGTATTTACTACCTTCCTTCACTTCGCATTCGAAGTCCGTAAATCCTATAAACTTCCTTTGTCAGTTTTCTCTGGAGAATATAAATTTATTTAAAAATGACTACATTCGAGAACAGCAATATATTATTCTACAGTTCGTTTATATTATTGACCAATGTGGCGGTCGGACTTCTTACTTCAAACCACATATATTCGATTCTTTTTGCGACATTGTTTGTCACGTCGGTGGTTGTTCATACAACCAACCATATAAACTCCTTCGAACAAAGTTCTCCGGTGTTAGATTGTATTCCTCCCGCGTCGCGTCCGGAATACTTCTCATTTTCATTCGATGCTCCTGCGTCGCATCTCCTGAAAATTTCGGATTTACTACCTTCTTCGAAGTCCGTAAATCCTATAGTCGTAAATTTGCTGGATAAGTTGGTCATATTCTTGATATTTTTATATGGCGGGTACCGATTATATGAAAAGCGATATATGACTTGGTGGGGAATCGCAAAGATGTGTATTATTGTGTCTACATGTCTGTTCGTTGTTTGGGTCTATTGTTACGGATATCTGACTGGAGATTTGTGTTTTCACCCTGTCAAAGAAATCGGTGCAATATATCACGTTTTTATGCATATTGTCGGGTCTTTAGGACACAATATGATTATGCTGTTTTGATTATATTTTCGAAGTGAAGGAAGGTAGTAAATCCTATATAATTTGTCGGTAATTATTATAATGGCGACTGATTCCAAAAACTGTTTTAATTTAGAAGATGAAGATATAGAAAAAGGGTTTTTAATGGTCCTTAATAAAATGATGGATGTTGTCGAATACAGAATAAAATATACCATTGAAGAAAAATTAAGTATTATTTCAGAACTTGAATTCGTAATTGTCAACTATTACGATAGAACTTTAATAAATTGTGATGATGTTCAAATTAATTTTTTAGTAACTATTTACATCAGCATATTGGAAATCTTGAAACACATAAAAACAGAAATAGATAAAAAAGAAGACAACGGACTAATATTGCAAAAGTATAATTCCTTATTATTACAAATAAATAATACTATAATTAAAATGCGTCGCGACCGTAAAAAAATATTGACGGACAAAATTGTTGCTGCTATGAAAAGTAGTTATTCAAAATCGCTCGATAAAAAACCCCGTAATCCAAAATTGAACGTTGTGTCACCAAAAAAACCGACATCTAAATCAAAAAATCCATATGCAAAAGGAAATGATGACGTTTATAAGGACTTTAGAAAAAAATTAGACAGTTCTAAAAACCTAACTGTCGTGTCGCACTCAAAACGCCATGAACACAGTGTTTCTCCCGGTCTAACTAAAACCCGCAGTGTTCCAGGCGGAAGAAAAAACCATACAAAAAAACGTATTAATTTTTAATTCGATGCTCCTGAAAAATTCGTATTTACTATTCGACTTACGAGATTCCATCCGCTGCGCTTCAGATTCGACTTACGAGATTCCCTCCGGCGTTCTACGTAAATCTCTCCAGCGAACCCTCTAACGCCTACCACTTCGTTTTCTCTGGAGAATCATCCAATTCCTATGCTCATTCTTCGCTCCGGAATTGTCCAAACTCCTTCGAACTAAGTTCTCCGGAGTTAGATTGTATTCCTCCCGCGTCGCGTCCGGAATACTTCTCAAATTGAAAAATTGAAAAATTGAAAAATTGAAAGACTTTTTATTCCAATGGGTTTAGAGACATACTTCAACCCCACACTGTTCTCAACTCCCCAAAAACTTAGCATTTTCATTCGATGCTCCTGCGTCGCATCTCCTGAAAATTTCGGATTTACTACCTTCTTCGAAGTCCGTAAATCCTATAATTAACCTTTATCGCATAAACCTTCATTATCTCATTCGCTGTTAAATTTTAACCACAATACTAATAACAATGACCACATCAACCGCAGAAATTCCCGAGGGGTTCGACAGACATCCTCTCTTCATTGATAGAGAAGAGATGGCAGGATTGACCGCATTACTATTAGATAATCAACCACCAACCAGACCTATTGCAGGATATTATGACTATTCCGCGCCATTAGTTACACCCATTGTAGTTCCCCAACCAATTCGCATGACTTACGGCAACATCCTTGTCCACAAATTCCACACAGATATGGGCGCTGACCCCCGGCATACATTTAAAATAGCACTTGACTATGCCGAGAGGACAGTAGCAGACTTGGTCAAAAAGTTCGAAACAGAAGATTCATCGTCGAAATCCGCCGGAATACGCTCGTGGCAAATCACCAATGGATTCATCTCATTCAACCTCTGCCTCCACTGCTTCACACAGTACGACCAGAGCGATATCGTTGTAGAAGATATTGCCACACACCGCGTAGTAGTTTCGATGACCGCGAACTTCGACGCCAATAAAGTCTACAAATCCGACGCCCATGCCACCGAAGTATTCGCCGAGGTGAATCAGTTTTATGTCGAATTAAAGTCCGCTTTTATGTAATAAAGTCCACTTTCACAAACCCAAACCCAAATAAAAAACACCTGTATAGTATTTTGCTTTGTATTTTACTTAATTAATTAACAACCCCCTGATAATGTCACTTGACGTTATTTTTCATGGAGCAAAAACAGGATAAAGAATCTATGATAATTCAATATATGCCAATGGAACAGACAAACGTACAAGAAAAACTAGAGGTTGTAACCAGATTGAATAATTTGACCGAATTCCAAAATGCGCTGCAAAACAATCCGGGTGTGTTTATTATGAAACTGGGAGCGGAGTGGTGCGGTCCATGTAAACGAATCGAAGGATTGGTAAAGTCATGTATTGAGCAAGCACCCGCAAATGTACAATGTGCTGTCATCGATGTTGACGAATCACTCGATATCTACAGTTTTCTGAAGAAGAATCGGGTTGTGAATGGAATACCTGCGATTTTGGCATATTACCAGGGAAATATGCATTATGTACCGGACGATTTGGTAATCGGGTCGGACAATAATCAAGTGATTACGTTTTTCCAGCGAAGTTATAAGGAATCGACCAAAAAGTTAGCATAATATTATTTGCGACTAGACTTCGTTTTTTTTTGTGTTTTTCGGGATTTCGATTTCTTAGATTTAGGGGTTTTTCTGCGACGGCGTTTGCCCCCGGTTTTCTCGGGGGTAGCGGAAGGTTGCTCGGCAACCCCTGAATCCGGAGACGGTTCGACCGGTGCGTCTTTTTGCTCAGACGGCGGTTCATTAGATGCGGATTCCGAGGTAGATGCGGATTCCGAGGTAGTTGCAGACGCGGTTGCATCTGTCAATGCCTCAATTGGATTTGCCGTTATTTCCGATATTGAATCCATCGATTTCGAAATAGAATCGCCCATACCAATCGACGTGGCATATGCTAAAACGCCGGTTGTCAACCCGATTAATCCATATGTCAATACTGGAACTCCAAATACTTGTAATGTTGTCAATTCTGCCATTTAAATTATATATTTTACGGTGAATACATTTCGGAAAAACACTTAAAGATAATATACGATTTATAATAATATACCCACGTCACTACAATCACTACTAACCTAACCCACTCGAATACTTTGCAATATGTCCGATACCGATTCCAACAAGTCTCCAATTGATGACTCTTCTGAGTACGACCCAGACGTCGAGTCATACGACGGTCAGTTTGTAAATGACCGTGCAGAGCATCATTCAGACGAATCGTCGAGTTATTATTTTGCTGCACAGGTTGACCCTAACTCCAAAAACAAGAAATATGTCCGTCGAGTAAACCCCGAGACAAAACGGAGTGTGCGAGTCGAATTTTTCCCCACTAGCACGACACCAAGCATCATAATCAAGCATGCGATTAATGGGACTTACCAAGGATACGACCGTCATTTCTTTAGAGTGGGGACAAAAGACGAAGACTTGTTTTTCAGCGTCATTTTAGCAACCGGCGAACTTGGTCAAAATCCCCCGACCCTGTTTTATGATAATCCCGAGCAATACGAAAACCACTTTTTTACTAAAGTTCCGCAAAAACTAAAGGATGCGTGGAATGTGAAAAAGAATGCCGCGTTATTTCAACTGAATTTGAGGCAAATCAACGAGGCGAATGAGGAGCGCCGCGGAATCATTCTAGTAAAATAACCGTGTGATTTTCATTCGATGGGATAATCGAATGAAAATCAGAAGAAAATATGAAGAACTAACTCAGGAGTTTATAGCGCAGCAAATTGTTTGCTGTTTAGTATTCCCCACATCACAACTGGCGAACCATTTATGTGTTCGTTATTTGTTATAGTGTATATCGTAGGAACGTCGAGTTTTGCATTTGCGATTTTGTCGTCTTTAACTCCATTTGAGTCTGATGTTTTCTCTCCCTCTTTATCTAAAGGCGCTTCATTGTTTGGTGCTTCATTGTTTGGTGCTTCACCCCCAGTTTGAGTTTCCAATTGCTCTTCCGTTACCACATACCTGGTTTTCCATGCGAACATAGCAATACGTCTTGGAATAGATGACTCTGTTTGACCGGAATCTTGGGTTAACGGAGAAAGCGTAAAACAAAAACGCGCATCATATTCGTCGCCTTTTTCTGTGGTACCGTAGTCCTCAATTTTGCCGTTTTCCAAAAACGCAGAAATATCATCGGCGACACTAAGTGTTTTGTATTCGTGATTTACCGCATAAACTACGAATGGGAAGTCGATGTAATTTTGATTGATGTCCTGAATATTCCATAAATGGTCGTTGTTGTTGAACATTTTCGATATATTTGCGTCGACTTCATCCGTCAATATTTTCTTCTCAAAAATCAATTCGTCTACGGTCGCCCATTTTAGTTTCGACTTTGTATTCGTGTCGGTTATTGGATATATTTCGGAATCCTCGTTTCGGCAAAATACTACACCGGATTGTACCGCGTTCTCGGGGGTTTGAGTTATTGTTTCTAAATAATCGTAATTTAGGAATGCGAATATTTGCCGTACACCGTCGATTTCTTCTGCAACCAACCCGATAAACATAGGGTCCAAATTGGACTCGAGATTGTTGCATTTCGTTTTTATATCTGATTGTGTTTGTGAAGGTTCATTAGACTTACGAGATTCATTCTGCTGCGCTAAAGAAATCTCTCCGGCGAATCCTTGAACGCCTACCACTTCGTGTCCGGTGTTCTTCGCAATCTCCTGCGGAGATTCTACCGGTGGAGGAGGAGGAGGAGGTTGTTCAATATCTTGCGGCGATTGCTCTACTGGTTGAGGAGGAGGAGGAGGAGGTACATCAGTTTGTTCATCTTCTTGCGATTGCTCTACAGGTTGTTGCTGTTCAACTTCTTGAGATTGCTCTACAGGTGGAGGAGGAGGAGGTACATCAGGTTGTTCAACTTCTTGAGATTGCTCTACAGGTTGTTGCTGTTCAACTTCTTGAGGTGATTCTACAGGTGGAGGAGGAGGTACATCAGGTTGTTGCTGTTCAACTTCTTGAGATTGCTCTACAGGTGGAGGAGGAGGTACATCAGGTTGTTCAACTTCTTGCGATTGCTCTACAGGTTGTTGCTGTTCAACTTCTTGCGATTGCTCTACAGGTTGTTGCTGTTCAACTTCTTGAGATTGCTCTACAGGTGGAGGAGGAGGAGGTACATCAGGTGGTTGCTGTTCAACTTCTTGAGATTGCTCTACTGGCGGAGGAGGAGGAGGTACATCAGGTTGTTGCTGCTCTTCTTTGGGGGTATCGCCAGCACCCCCTCGGATTTCATCGCACAACCGCAATTCCAGCGTATTCATTATCGCACCATACAACTCGCATTTAAAACTCGCATTATTTTGTGTCGGGTCTGACAATGAAGTAAACTGAAACGAAGGAAACGTCCATTTATCGCCAGGTTTAGAAGTAATAAATTTGAGAAATGGGGTCGGACCGTTTCCGTCAAAGTCGCAAGATTGGTCGAGTGTATACATACACAAATACACATTGCCGCTATATGCATCATTTTCATCTTTTAAAGCGTCTTCGAAATTGCGCGCCAAAGGACTATCATCTAAGTATTTATATTCTCCTGAACTTGCGCTAATCCCAAATACAGAATAAATCGAATCTAGAAATCCACCACCGGTTTGTTTTGGCGGGGGAGGGGGCGGAGGCGGGTTTACGACCTGAATCTTTGCAAATTTCGGTCCATCCGGTTTATCGGAATTTACAGGAACTTCTTCGAACAAAAAATCTTTTTCCGAGTCCGCCGATGCAGGCAATTTATAGTCAAAATCTGGATGAAGGCGCACCAAATTCAAAAACCAATCGAAATTGGTTTCTGGGTCATGACCAGTCCGCTCTTCGAACATTTCATATCCGAAACGTTTATCTTGCGTTGAACGGTCGGATGGGAATTGCTCGTATACACGCATTTTCACATTGACTTTCGAATTGTGTTTATCATTACTAGGGTCTGGTGTCGGAGTATCAAACATACGGAAAAAATCATCCATACTAGGGAAAATCTTGTCGAGACTCAAAAAGTAATAATAGTAGTACAAATCGTCGAAAAATGTCGGATTTGCGTACATATTCATAGCACGCAACAGTTCAATACTAAATAATATCATTTTGCGTATATCGGATTCAGATTCGGGCGTTTTTACCAATTGCATATCGTTTTCTTTTGTACCTTTTACTAATTTTTTCAATTTGTCGATTAATTGAATATAAATCTGCAAAAAGAATGGTATGTAATTGATTTTAATATCCTCTGCTGTGCATGGTCCTTTTTCGGGATTTTTAATAATATTTTGCAATATTTTAGTTGCGTCGAACTCATTTTTGACACCGGACCTTGTACTAATGCTGTCTTCCTCTCCCTCGTCGTCCTCTTCCTTGTCCTCTTCTTCCTCTTCCTCGTCTTCCTCTTCTTCTTCTTCTTCCTCTTCCTCTCCCTCCTCTTCTTCCTCCCTTTGGGAAACGACAGAACCGTCATCCGACCAATTAACTGGTAATTTTATTATTTTTTTTTCGATTAATTCTTGCGCGAATTTTAGTAATGGTTTCATATCATCATGTTCAAACAACTCGACTAACCATCCAAATGGTACTTTACAGTTTTTTTTTTCTACTTCTCCGCCAAATTGAATTGTGCGAGATTTTTGGGTTGCATTGATTTTTTGTTTTTTTTCATTTAGGTATTGAACCGATTCTTCTTTAAATAGTCGACGTTTTGTTTTAATCAATCCTTCGTAATATTCGTGCCATTTTTTTGACCCAGGTTTTCCTAAAAACATTTGACGATGTTTATTCAGTTCAGGATTCAAAATGATACTCTTTTCAAACTCCTTCGAACTAAGTTCTCCAGAGTTAGATTGTATTCCTCCCGCGTCGCGTCCGGAATACTTCTCAAATTCGGTCGCTTTTTTATTTTTGTAGCGTTTAACTGTTTTCGAATGTGTCTTGTTTTTGTGTCGCATATAATATCTTACTATATGCGGCGATAAAGAATGCGGAAATAACACCAATTAGTCATTAAAGTAAACCCCCCTATATTTTTCAATATGTTTATCCGGTATGGAGCGCCGTTTAAATAAGTGAAGTTTTTGCCGCATATTCATTTTACCTCTCGCAAATTCGGAAACGCCGGTTAGCATTGTAATAATGAAAAACAGCGAATAAACACCACATTCGGTATTTCCCATTTGATGCTCTTTAGGGTGATTCTGGTGAAATCCGTATTTTTTTCCGGACAACCCAACCACATCATTTTGAACCCTCTCTACAAACTCGCGAATCTGTTTAGGACAAGGTTCACCAGCACTATCGAAAAAGAAGATAAGGCGGTCTCTCGTGTCAATGAACAGCGATACCCAGTGTGACCCCCCGCTCGTATGTGGCGACAAATTGAAAATGACGCCGATATGGGTTTTCCCATTATTTAATTGTTCGTGCAGTTCGAATTTGCAAAGTTCGTTTTGAACACATCTTCCACTAACCACCGTGTCGAAATCAATCGGGGCGGGACCGATAAACTCGAAATGCTTGTGCGTATGTTCATACTGCTCTAAAACATTCATTATATCGAAATTCGACAACCATTCATTCGGATTCTTCTTCCATTCATAGGGTTTATCTGGCGCGAAAATGTAGCGGTCGATACGTTTTCTCAGATTCGCGTCGTCAATCTCGGTCAACCAGCAATCCTCCTTTTTACACTGCACCAATCTGTCATTTAGTATTTGCCATAATTTTGTAGGGTTCGATTCGGTAATCTGCTCTTCTATCGAATGGTCTTTATTATAGGCATCGCGAATCATCAACAGGATTTTAGGAGTATAACACGAATCCTGCACTGCTATTTTTTTGACGGCAGGACTGCAATTCATTCGTCTGGTATGTCGTCGCTTATGATACCGTTTCTTCATTGTTTTTTTACCAGCCCATAAACTCCTTCGAACTAAGTTCTCCGGAGTTAGATTGTATTCCTCCCGCGTCGCGTCCGGAATACTTCTCAGATTTAGTTGGGTGCTGCTCATTTTTGGGACGGCAGGGGTCTTTATATTATTCGGAGAATGTATAAGATTTACGAATTTCGAATGCGAAATTTTCAAGAGAGGAGCATCGAATGAAAATGCTCATATTTTCATTCGATGCTCCTGCGTCGCATCTCCTGAAAATTTCGGATTTACTACCTTCCTTCACTTCGCATTCGAAGTCCGTAAATCCTATATATTTTGGTCGTCTGTTTCGCTTTTCCGAATTGTCGCACCCCAATAGGAATACGGGTCTGATTTATTCGTTCGCCGCACATTGAAATTCGAACGCTGAAATCCGGTGTTGGCGAACATCATGTCGTCGTCGTCGAATTCATTTGCCGCGTCGTTATCGGACCGATTATATTCCTTCCATTCCAAATGCTGGATGGTTTTCTGAACCATTTCGGCAAATATAGATTGTAGGTCAGACGGCGTAGACTCATCCTCTCCATTTCCATATTCATCTAACATTTCAATGAACATGGCAGCAATTCTGGATTTGTATTTCAGAAATCGGGGCGAGTCTTCCGTACGCTTTACATTTTTTGCCGCGTATTTTTTGTAGTGTTTGGTGTTCGAGAGGAGTTCTAGCGATATTTGGTCGACCTCTCGTTGTCGCTCCTCGCGAATTCTCTGGAAGGTTTCTTCATCGCGGTCGTCTGCGTTTTCGCCGTTTTTTTGAATTTCTGCCATTTTACCCTAAATATAGTATGCCAATCTATTTCTATTTCCTCCCTACGAACACATTTTATATAGAGCAAGTAATATATACCAAAATGACTTATAATATGTTAAGAGGCGGGGCAACTTTAGGAGGAGGACCTTTCAATGGTATTTCTCCAAAACAGACAATTAGTGCATATAAAGACAATAACGACGATGTCATTGCTCGCCGTATTTTAGTAAAATCGTGGAATGCTCAGCAATTATTTGCTCAACAGGGTAAATCGCCAAGTGTCGGACCATTTCGCGCGGTAAACAATCTGGGTGATTTCCTGGGGCGTGTCAATTATTCTTGCGGCGGACCGAATCCACAGAATGCGAGTAGACCCGGATATGGACGCTTGATTCGTACAGTTCCTGAACAATGCGATTCTACGGGAATCGAGGCAACGACTTGCAACCCTAAATTCGTATCTGACTCGTCGGACTATGTGAAGTTTAAGAGGTTGCGTGCCGTGAATCGCAACTACAATGATTTGACCAATTCGGGAGATAACAGTAATGGGTCGTATGTTCCTCTCATGGCAATCCGCAGACGTTAGAGGATAAATTATAGTATTTACGGACTTAGTAGAAGGTAGTATTCTCCGGCGAAACTTCCTTCGTCATTCTCCGGCGAATCATCCAATTCCTAGTGCTTATTCTTCGCTCCGGAATTGTCCATTCGACTTACGAGATTCCCTCCGCTGCGCTAAAGAAATCTCTCCAGCGAATCCTCGAACGCCTACCACTTCGTGTCCGGCGTTCTTCGCAAATACGAAATTTTCATTCGATGCTCTTTCGTCGCATCGAATGAAAATACAACAAATAATATTTAGTTCTTTCGGGATTTGCGTTTGGGGGGTGTTTTTACACGCTTTTTTGATTTTCTGCGGGTCTTTCTGCCGCCAGACTCGACTGGTTGTAACGAACGGAGTACAGTGTCTATGTAATCGTTAATTTTTTTAATTATATATTCAACTGTTTCCATATTTGTTTTACCATCACAGTACGTCAATTTAAAGTGGAAAATTTTATTTTCATAAAATATCATTTCATTTTTAGAATTAGGATTAGGAAACACATCTTTTATTGCGTCGTCGCAGGTTTTGTATGGATAATCAACTAAATATTTTGCTATTTCTAATGTTATAATGTCTTTCAAAGATTCGAGGGAAGACTTAATTGTTTGTATTTGTTCCAGTAATTTATGTGCTCTTCTGTCGATTAAAACATCTTTATATTCATGCGTATAATCCTGAATATCGACCCGGTTAGATTTAACCGTTATTTGACTTTTTATATATATTTCGGGATTTGGATTATTATCATCGTCGGTGTAATCTATTTGTGGTAATAACTCCTCTTTTTGTTTGTAAAGTTTAATCAATTCTTCTTCTAGTTGTTTTATTGCATTTTTTAATTTTTGGTCAACAAGATTTAAATCTTTTTTGTATTGATTTTTGGTTTTAATAGGTAATAAGTATTGTTTACTAAATTTTTCCCGAATTCTTTCTATTTTGGGTATGTTTTGGTACATAACTTAGTATATAAAATACATACGAATATAAGTTCTCTTGAACCATTATAAGACAAACATCGACCAAGTATGTTCACATTTAGTTTCGGTCTTAATAATTTAAATAATGGGAGGTTGACGGGTGTGAAAGCAATGCCCGCAAAAGATTTGAGTTCGGACGCCGACGGTTCATTCTCCGCCGACCGAAAAGCGTACGCGAATATTTTTGCTACGGATAACGCGACGCCTGCCCCGAGTCAAATGTCGCAGAAAAAATGGATAGGTGGGTGCCGGGATTCTTCAGATGTTTCCTATCGCCGCCGCGTAGCAGCAGCAGGGTCGTCACTAAACCCATCCGGTGGTGCATTCTCATTCACCTCCAAAACCGAGAAAAACACCGTTATTGAAGCACTTAATAGGTGCCGCAATCAGGGCAAATGTGCCACTCCAAAAGTTAGGGCGAGTCCTTCTCGCACCAATGTGCCGACGCAAATTTGGAAGACCCCGAATTTGCAGAGGTCTCAGTTTCACGCGGTTTTAACAAAACAAACACCGATGGTCTATAAACGGGTAAACACGGTTAATGGATTTGCATAGACCAATGCACCAAATCTACGGATAAAATATATTATACTAAAGATTTAGGAGAATGCAAAAGTATATTGTCGAATTCTTCGGAACTACCCTGTTCGTCTATATTATTTTGGCGACTGGTAATGCTCTCGCTATCGGTGCCACTTTGGCACTTTTGATTCTTTTGATGAG
>Ga0214919_10007761_pt1 | contig 14373 bp, 9 predicted proteins | sample LL1503_MetaG_FD_177994 | JGI IMG/M metagenome (GOLD analysis project Ga0214919, IMG submission 177994) | Freshwater microbial communities from Lake Lanier, Atlanta, Georgia, United States - LL-1503 | ecosystem: Environmental > Aquatic > Freshwater > Lake | place: USA: Georgia | collected 2015-03-15
AACGATGGTAAAAAATACCAAACAGACGTGGCTGATATTGAAACTATTTTCCGTTTGATTCAATCTATCCCATCGCCCAAAGCGGAGCCATTTAAATTATGGATTGCCAAAGTCGCCCGTGAGCGTATCGATGAAATAGAAGACCCTGAAATTGGTATTGACCGATTGATGGAAACCTATCTCAAAAAAGGGTACAACAAAGAATGGATAAACCAACGCTTAAAAAGCATTGAAGTTCGTAAAGAACTGACCGATGAATGGGAAGAACGTGGGGTAAAAAAAGGAGGAGAATATGCCATACTCACAGATGAAATAACAAAAGCGTGGAGTGGTTTGTCTGTAAAAGAATACAAAAAGCACAAAGACCTGAAAAAGGAAAACTTAAGAGATAATATGACCAACTTAGAGCTGGTGCTCAATATGCTTGCCGAGGCTACCACAGCTGAAATAAGCAAGGAAAAAAAGCCAAAAACTTTTGTGGATAATAAGAAAATTGCTAATCAGGGTGGCACTATTGCAGGCAACACGCGTAAAGAAATTGAAGCTAAAACAGGTAAAAAAGTGGTGAGTGATTTATCGGCTAAAAAATTATTAGCAAGTAATCCCAAAAGAATAAATAAATAGATTTCAAATCATTAATGGCCAACACAAAAGTGCTTAAACAATCGAAATCATCACCATATTCGTTTATTCTTCGTCTCGATTGGCAAAGAGAGGATTAAGAAAATATCGAGGCGTAAGCGATACCGAAAAGCGCTTGTCGTTTGATAAGCGAAGCTTATCAGTCTTTTCGTGTATCGGTCGATGAGAAATTTTCGCCGAACGTCTTCAATCGAGAATTGATTTTTTCGTTCTTTTGTATCAAGACAAAAGGACAAAGAAAAGAAAGTCCGATATTTATCGGACAATAGTGAAAAATAAAATGGAAAATAACGAAATAAAATTAACAGAATTCACTAAAGGAGGTGGCTGTGGATGCAAGATTCCACCAGGAGAATTGAAAGAATTACTGAAAGATGTGGTCGTTATGGATTCAGAACTTCTTCTAGTTGGGAATTCCAAAACAGACGATGCCGCAGTGTACGTGCTAAATGATTCCCTTTGCTTGATTAGCACCTGCGATTTTTTTACACCTATCGTAGATTCTCCTTACGATTTCGGACGAATTGCTGCAGCAAATGCTATCAGCGATGTCTATGCGATGGGCGGGAAACCAATTCTTGCGCTTAGTATTCTTGCTTGGCCAACCTTTATATTACCAATTCATATAGCTTCTGAAGTGTTAAAAGGAGCAACAGAAATCTGCAAATTAGCTGGAATCACACTCGCAGGTGGACACTCCATCGAAAATAAAGAACCCATTTTTGGACTAGCCGTAAATGGAATTGTTGACAAAAATAAAATAAAACGGAATAATACGGCGCACGAAAATGACCTTATATTTCTCACAAAACCAATTGGTTCAGGGATTTTAGCAACAGCATTAAAACGCGGATTAGATAGCGCACATTTCATGGATGATTTTATTACTAGCAGCTGTGCTTTAAACTTTATGGGAGAAAAATTAGGTGGAATAGAAGCCGTTTCAGCCATGACGGATGTCACCGGATTTGGTTTGTTAGGGCATTTAATTGAAATGACAGACAAAGGACGAATTAGCGCCACAATTAATTACCAAAATGTGCCCTTGTTAAATGGAGTGAAAGAACTCTCCGAAGCATGGGTATATCCAGACAACACCATGCGAAATTGGAAAATGTACGGCGAAAAAGTCAGTGGCATAGAAGGCACTACATTACTGACAATGTGTGATCCTCAAACCAATGGTGGGCTGCTTTTTTCAGTAGACCCAATGAAAAAAAACGAGATTATCGCCCTTTTTGAAATGGAGAAAATTCCATTGTTCGAAATTGGTCAGTTCACAGAAGCAAAGGATATGGCAATTAGTATCGAATAAATGGATAAACAAACAGATGCGTTTTTTTCGCTGTCGCGATTGGCAAAGAGAGGATGAAGAAAATTTCGAAAAGTAAGCGATACCGAAAAGCGCTTGTCGTTTGAGAAGCGAAGCTTATCAGTCTTTTCATGTATCGGTCGATTGAAGTGTCTCTCGGCTCCGCTCGATTCACTTAAAAGGCATCGAGCGGAGTCGAGAGGCCCGGCTTCCATCGAGAATTAATTTTTTCGTTCTTTTGTACTTGTGCTGAGCTTGCCGTAGTATCAAGACAAAAGGACAAAGAAAACAGCGTCCGATGTTTATCGGACAAGAATATTTTGTAACTTTCAAAATCGTCTTAAACCTTATGAATAAAGAAATTTCTTTTCCTACCTACAGAAAACTGAAAAACGGAAAATCAATTTACGAAATAGTTTCTGAAAATGAATTCTATGAAATTCAACTAATAAATGAACATCGATTTATGTTCCATATCCGAGCCATTTCCTACTTTGAAAAAATCCGAGTTAAGGAGATCTTAACAGACGAAATTTCCTTTGAAAAAATAGAGCAATCAACATTTCTAACAGAAAAGGAAAAAATTGATCGCATAGAATGATCGGCTTTTTGTAAATTTGTTAACTAAGTATTATTTCACTTAATTTATGAAACAAGAAAGTCCTTATCAACCACTCCATAAAATCCGAATTGTTACGGCCGCTTCCCTCTTTGATGGACACGATGCTGCTATCAATATCATGCGCCGAATCATTCAAGCAACTGGTTGTGAAGTAATTCATTTAGGTCATGACAGATCGGTAGAAGAAGTGGTAGATTGCGCCATTCAAGAAGATGTGCAAGCAATTGCAATGACATCGTACCAAGGAGGACATTTGGAGTACTTCAAATTTATGTTTGATTTACTAAAGGAAAAAGGAGCTCCACACATAAAAATATTTGATGGTGGAGGCGGTACCATTTTACCATCTGAAATAAAAGAACTGATGGATTATGGGATCACCAAAATTTATCACCCTGATGATGGAAGAAAAATGGGATTGCAGGGTATGATTAACGATTTAGTGAAACAATGTGATTTTCCTCTTGGTGACAAAATAAGCGACGAATTTGAAAAAATTAAGGTGCAGCACATTCCCTCCATTGCACGAGCGATTTCTGCTGCTGAAAATTATCCGGCAGCTTATACCTCTCAATTGAATGAGATAGATACGATTGCCAAGGCCTCAAAAATTCCAGTGTTGGGAATTACAGGAACGGGTGGCGCTGGTAAATCATCCTTAGTCGATGAATTAGTCCGTCGTTTCCTTGTTGATTTTACTGATAAAAAAATAGCCGTTGTTTCTGTAGATCCTTCTAAACGAAAAACAGGAGGCGCACTATTGGGGGATCGAATTCGTATGAATTCCATCAAAAATAGCCGGGTTTACATGCGCTCGCTCGCTACTCGACAATCCAACTTAGCACTGTCAAAACATGTGGCGGAAGCGATTAGCATCCTAAAAGTGGCGAAGTATGACTTAATAATCATTGAAACATCAGGTATCGGACAATCGGACACAGAAATCCTAGAACATTCCGATGTTTCTTTATACGTAATGACACCTGAATATGGCGCGGCAACACAATTAGAAAAAATTGACATGTTGGATTTTGCCAATGTAATTGCACTGAATAAATTCGATAAAAGAGGTGCCCTTGATGCCTTACGAGATGTAAGAAAGCAATACCAACGGAATCATAATTTATGGGACGAAAGTGTGGATGATATGCCAGTTTATGGTACCATCGCCTCACAATTTAACGATCCTGGCATGAATTCCATTTACAAGGTTATCATGGATAAAATTGTTACCATAACAGCTGCTCCACTTGCCTCTCAATTCGAAATAACAAAAGAAATGTCTGAAAAGATCTTTGTTATTCCACCGGAGAGAACGCGTTATTTATCTGAAATTTCGGAGAATAATCGCTCGTATGATTCTTGGGTAAATAAGCAGGTGGAAGTAGCCGAAAATTTATACGGGTTAAGTCTATCTATAAATTCGATTAAAAATTCCGCTATGGAAGATAAAGATCGATTGGTAAAAAGTTTGCAGGAAGCCTTTGAAAAAGAAAAATTGAATTTCGATCCAAAAAATTGGGCGTTTTTGCAAGAGTGGGAAGCTAAGAAGCAAACATTTAAAGATCCCATTTTTAAATTCAAAGTAAGAGACAAAGAATTAAGTATTCAAACACATACCACCTCACTTTCCCAATCGCAACTACCAAAAGTAGCTAGCCCAAAATACAGAAGTTGGGGAGATATATTAAGATGGGGCTTACAAGAAAATTTTCCGGGTGAATTTCCCTACACGGCAGGATTATTTCCTTTCAAACGAGAAGGCGAAGATCCTACCCGCATGTTTGCAGGAGAAGGAGGGCCCGAAAGAACCAATAAGCGTTTTCACTACGTAAGTCTAGGACTTCCAGCGAAGCGTCTTTCTACCGCGTTTGATTCGGTTACTTTGTATGGTAATGATCCCGCAATTCGACCTGACATTTATGGTAAAATAGGTAATTCAGGGGTTTCAATTTGCTGTTTAGATGATGCTAAGAAACTCTATTCCGGTTTTGACTTATCGCATCCTGCCACCTCCGTTTCCATGACTATTAACGGCCCAGCACCAATGCTTTTGGCCTTTTTTATGAATGCGGCTATTGATCAAAATTGTGAGAAATACATTAAGGCGAATGGTCTTGAAGAAGAAATAGAACAAAAGATTGTAGCTTTTTATAAAAAAAAGGGAACTGATCGTCCAACATACAACGGTGAATTACCGGAAGGAAATAATGGTTTAGGACTCTTATTATTAGGAATTACAGGAGACCAAGTTCTTCCTTCTGCCGTATATGATCAAGTTAAAAAAGAAACCTTAGCCCAAGTTCGTGGAACCGTTCAAGCGGACATTCTAAAGGAAGACCAGGCACAAAACACCTGTATTTTTTCAACTGAATTTGCCCTGCGATTGATGGGCGATGTTCAGCAATATTTTATTGATAATCAAATTCGCAATTTCTATTCAGTTTCAATTTCTGGTTATCACATTGCTGAAGCCGGTGCGAATCCTATCACACAATTAGCCTTTACTTTAGCAAATGGCTTCACCTATGTGGAGTATTACTTGAGCCGAGGAATGGACATAAATGATTTCGGCCCCAATCTTTCGTTCTTTTTCTCCAATGGAATCGATCCAGAATACGCCGTAATTGGTCGCGTAGCAAGAAGAATTTGGGCCAAAGCATTATCGAATAAATACCATGCGAATCCTCGTGCGCAAATGTTAAAATATCATATTCAAACGTCAGGGCGATCGTTGCATGCGCAAGAAATAGATTTCAATGATATTCGCACCTCTCTACAAGCGCTTTATGCGATCTATGACAACTGCAATTCATTACATACGAATGCGTATGACGAGGCAATTACTACTCCGACAGAAGAGTCTGTTCGAAGAGCAATGGCGATTCAGTTGATAATAAATAAAGAACTTGGATTAGCGAAAAATGAAAACCCATTGCAAGGCTCCTTCATAATCGAAGAGTTGACAGATCTTGTGGAGGAAGCAGTTTTAACTGAATTTGATCGGATTACAGAACGTGGCGGAGTATTGGGTGCCATGGAAACTATGTACCAACGCTCCAAGATTCAAGAGGAATCTTTGTATTATGAAACACTAAAACACACAGGCGAATTTCCAATCATTGGAGTGAATACTTTTTTAAGTTCCAAAGGATCTCCTACCGTACTTCCTAAAGAAATTATTAGGGCAACGGAAGAAGAAAAGGCCTACCAAATTACTATGCTTCAAAATTTACATAACATTAACAAAGAGGAATTTAATAAAAAAATAACCGACATTCAAGATGCTGCTATTAATAATACAAATATCTTCGAAGTATTAATGGAAACAGCAAAATTTGCTTCGCTTGGCCAAATCACCGATTGCTTATTTGGAGTTGGAGGTCAATATAGAAGGAATATGTAAATAATAAGTGTAATTTAGAGTACTAATCTTTGAATTTGTTTATTAGTTAAATATATTATTATCAACTAAATACCATGATTAATAAATGAAAAAAATTCTACTACTCTTTTCTATATTGGTAAACTTCTTGTCCATCAATGCACAGAACAATACATTTTACAGAAAATACAATCTCCCTGGCATGCAAGGTGCTTTGCAAATCGCACCAACCTTAGATGGTGGCTTTGCTGCAACCGGACAACATGAAAGTAGTGCGCAAGGAAGTGGACATGGAGATTGTGATATTTATGTATACCGTTTGGATGTTTGTGGAAACATCCTTTGGTTTAAATTATACGGGACTCCAGGTCAAGAAGGTGGAAAAAGTATTATCCAAACCAATGATGGCGGTTTTTTAGTATCTGGACTTTATGATGGCGCAGGTACAAATCGTGCCTTTAACATGAAAATTGACGCTAATGGAAATGTGCAATGGTTAAAAAAATATACCTGTGAATGGATGATGTTTGCTGAAGAATCGCCCACTGGTGGTTATACATGCATCGGTAGAAACAGCAATATCTTATACCTTATGAAAGTGGATAATTTAGGAAATTTACTTTGGAGTAAAGCATTATCAAACATGGGCGATATGGGGCTGTATCTGAAAAACTTGACTAATGGAGATATTATAGTAACCAGTATTAAAGCAAATTTAGGAAAAGACATCGTTGTTGGACGTTTTGACGGTTCAGGCAATTCCATCTGGATCAAAAGTTATGGAGGAACAGGCTATCCTGATGCGGACAATACCACATGGTCGTGTAAAGCGGCAATAAATGAAATTGCTGGTGAAATAGTAGTCACCTCTCCCACACTACTTGGTGGATTAGGAGGTGAAAATATTTTAGCGGCAAAATTAAATATTAATAATGGCAATGTCATTTGGGCGAAAGCTTTAGGTGGCGCGAACCGGGATCAATCGAGGGATATTGTAAAATATCCTAATGGATACGCTATTTTAGGTCACTCCGACTCTTATCCCGTTGCCGCCAACTCTCTACCAGGAGTTACGGAAGCGATGGCTGAAAAAGATATTCTTTTATTTTCATTGTCGGATGCTGGAAATCTCCAGTGGGCCAGAACATATGGGGGAAATGATCGTGACAAAGGGGTTGGTGTACGCTTTAATTTAGACAATGGCTTCACCATGTCGGCTTTTACCACATCACCGTTTTTCGGAAACTTGGATGCAAGTATGGATCCCCTCTTTATAAAGACGGATAGTGTTGGAATTGTTGCTTGCCAAATGTCGAGCCCTCCGCTAAACATCGTCAATATTGCTTTAACAGAAACCAATACAGGAAGCGTTTCAAATGGAAACATAACAGCCTCTGTCCCGGCCTATGGCGTTATTAATTTCACCCCAAGCGATAGCTATTTATGTCAATCATGTAGTACCACGCCTATTTTTACACCAAGCGATACGATGGTTTGTACTGGCGATTCTGTTTTTTTTACTAATACCACTACGGTTGGCTTAACCTGTTTTCAAGAATGGGAAATAGGAAACCAAAATTTTAATGGCAGTACAAATCCAAGTTTTGTATTTAATTCACCCGGCGATTATTATGTCTATCTCTATTCCACCTGTGGGGTTCTTTCTGATACACATATGTTAACAATACATGTTTATGAACCTGTAATTAATGCTCCTCCAGCACTATGCATCGACCAAAGCACGATACAATTAAGTTCTAATATTCCAGGTGGCTCTTGGTCTGGAAATGGAATTACCAACCCCATTTTTGGTAGTTTTAATCCTGCGATTGGAGCAGGTTCGCAAATAATTACTTATACAATTCCCCAATTGTGTATTGTGTTAGACACCATAATCATCAACTCATTACCAATTATTGATGCCGGACCTAATATAAGTGTGTGCTTCTCTGTGGATAGTATGATTGGAATACCCACCAATAATGCGGTAAGTTATGCATGGAATAATGCCAATGGACTAAGTGCGATTAATGTTTCAAATCCGACCTTGAACCTTACTAATGTAAGCAATTCCACTCCTTTAAATGTCTCATATATTCTAAGCGGAACAGAAACATTAAATGGTATAGGATGTGACAATAGTGATACAATGATGGTAGTAATTAACCCATTGCCTAATATTGGTGCTGGTCCAGATATTTCAATTTGTCAATTTGACCCGATTACCCTAAATGGGACAGGGGGGATTTCTTATACTTGGAACAATGGAGTAGTCAACAATACGCCATTTAATCAAAATTCAAATAGTATAACTTATACCGTTATTGGAAACAATGTTTTTAATTGCTTTAATAGTGATTCAATGACGGTAAGCATGAACTTACTGCCAAACGTGACCGCCGGAAGCGATACAATAATTTGCACAGGAGATCAACTCGTCTTGTCGGGAAGTGGGGCTCAAAATTATACTTGGAACAATGGTCAAACTAATAATAACCCGTTTATTCCGCCCAGCGGCATCAATAATTTTGTGGTTATCGGAACAGATCAAAATGGATGCATGAATGCTGATTCACTTTTAGCGACTGTTTACAACGTGCCAGTCCCAACCTTTACCTTTGTGGTAGACTGTTACTCGCACAACGTTACTTTTACAAACACCTCCATAAATAGTAGTAATTTAAATCCTAGCGCTAACTTAGTTAGTAATTGGACATTTGGAGATGGTCAATTCGCGAATAACGTAACAAATCCGCAACATCTTTTTGGCACAATTGGAAATTATAATGTAACACTTTTTACCAATTCATCAGAAGGTGGATGCAACGATTCCGTAACTCAGGTTGTAAATATTCCCATAATTCCTTCCGTAACAAGTACGGTGGTATTAGGATGTGATAGGCGTGCCGATTTTACGGGTAGTGTAATTCCGACAAATACGCCATTGAATTATATTAATTGGGATTATGGTGATGGGAATTCACTAACATCTACCAATCTAAGCACGACATACAACTACTTAAATTCAGGTGTATATAATGCGAGTTTTAATTTTATTGATGTAAATAATTGTACGTATTCCTTCTTCTTGCCACTAGAGATTTTTAATAATGAATTGCTTGATGATCAAGAAATACCAAATGTAATTACGGCCAATGGAGATAACGTAAATGATGAATTTTTACTGGATGGCGTTATTGATATTTGTTTGGAATATGAAATAGTTATTTTGAACAGATGGGGTAATAAAGTTTTTCAAACAAATCAATTTGGACAAGTTTTTAAAGGAGATGATTTAAACGGTGAAACCTTATCCGAAGGGGTCTATTTTTATATAATTCGTGCAGACTCACAGGAAAGAGTTGGACACATTACCATCATAAAATAATACACACTATGAAAACAATCATTTTTGCGCTACTTGTTTCCCTCTCATTTATTGGGCACTCACAAAAGCACACCAACTATATCATTTCAGCGGAATCAAATGCCTTAATGTGCCCCTTTTTATCACCTAAACTAATGAGTGCGATTGAAAAAAATGGGGGGAAGTCCGTGGTAAAAACCAAAGAGCTGACCTTACTATTTTATTGTGAGCAGAGCAATGTCTTAAGTGAAGCACGCATCCTTGAACTAGTTGACAATCTCGGATATGACCCACGCATGTTTAAAGTGGAAATGAAGGAAGAAGAATAAGAAAAAACTCCCACCGAATAAATTCATTCGTTAAATTTGCCTATGTTATTCGAAATTGGCGAAAAAGTATCCCTTTTAAAAGAAAGCGGTGTCTTCATTATTGTTGAAATTCAAACGAATGTAGCCATTGTTCTCGATGAATTTTCTTTCGAACGAAAAGTACTAAGAAGTGAATTGGTCAAAAGGCGGGACATTCCTTTTCTTGGGAATATTCCTAAGAAAGAGTTCGATAGTCAGCAAAACAACGTCAAAGAAAAAAAGAGCCAATTGCCTCAAATTGATTTACACATCGAACATCTTATTCAATCAGATTCCTCGTTAAATGCGCACGATAAATTTCTATTGCAAATTGACACCTTCAAACGCTTTACCAACCAAATGATCCTAAAAAAGACCCCTCGATTCATTGTTATTCATGGTGTTGGAGAAGGGAAATTAATTCAAGAAATAAAATCCCTTATTCATGCAAAAGAAGGTTTTGGTATTCACGATGCTAACTATTCACCTAGAGGAGTGGGCGCCTCTTATATCGAAATACAATTATCAAAAGCTACCCCATTTTAGGTTAATTAATTGCCTTTCACTGCCCCCTTTTGACCAGAAGGAATATCAAAGATCCATGTATAATTTCCAATAAAATGACTTGCCGAAAAGCCCCTGAATTTATTTAATTCACTTGGAAAATGAATAATGTTATTGGAAGGCAGGCCTTTCACGTTAAATTGAGGAGCAATGCCATCTTGCAAACATGGAGCTTCTTTCGGAGGATTCGTGAGGTTGGAACCATATTGCCAAACTTCATCCCATTGCTTACTGTTCACACCTCCCGAAGAAGCGTTTTCTGGTGCGAAAATATAAAAGCCGCCAAATTTAATATTTTTAGTAAGGACCTCTATTATCCCCAAAGCATAGGCATAACCCATACTATGAGCCACTATATAAATAGTATCATTATTCGATCTGTTAGGCATTTCATTTAATAACTGCAGTAAGTTAATACCGGCCATCCGTCCGTTTTTCCGGCGCGTATTAAACCCTCCGATATTAGGAATCGTAGGTAACATACTTAAACTATTCACCATACTATTACTAAAATTCGCGGCCTGAAAGCAGTGATGAGCGTTTAAATTTTTACAAGGCTTCGGATAAAATGCCATTGCATTTGAGAAGTTTAGAAGTGTGCTGTAATTTGAGGTGGAAATCGAATGGTGGCCATCTGCATAATAAACATTGTCTGCTTGGATTCTATTTTCAAATAAAAGATTGAAATTTTTCCATGGTGACCAATAAGCGAAGCGATCATTGTCATAAATGTGATGACTAGATTCGGGTATTTCTAGTCCTTTAGCTTGGATCGCACTAAACGTTTTTTCGAGGTCACTCGAGGTAGATACAGGGCGATACCCATTAACAAACAATAAAATCCGTTTACTAGGGTTCTTCGAAAAAAGTGTTGGAACTATCTCTTTGCCCTTAAAATCATAGATGGTTTGAGAAATAACTGAACCAGCAACAGACCTTCGTGTAAAAACGAAATAATGATTAAAGGTTGGATAATTCCTACCTGCAATGATAAGTTGATTGGCTGACTTCTTAAAAACCATCGTAGCTTTCCCTGTTCTATTTTCTTGAATATCAAAATACAACACCGCTTTTAAGTTTCGAGAAGTCCAATTTCCTTTTTTGCATCTAACTATTTCAGAGACATTCCTGCCTTGATTCTTTTTGATTAGGTCAGGATGGTTACCTAAGCCAACAAGTACCTTTTTTAAAGAATAATTCTTAAACATGTCAAATTGATGATTTTCAAGAAAATGATACGAATAATACTTATTCACAAAATAGAAAGCGCTACCAATAATCGCCATGGAGACAAAAACCATGATGAATTTGAAAATTCTAAAAAGCCACCTTTTATACCAACTACTTTTTAGGATCCTAGCATTCACTTTTTTTCTCAAATAAAGCAATAAAAACAGGACCAAAACAAGTACTAATAGATGCAATGGACTTACCACAAAATAGGCGTTACTGTATAATTGCCAGAACAATGGATTAACAATTTTTAGATGAACGATCGTATAATTACGTTTAAATGGCCTCGTAATGCTATTAATAAAAGTGCCATCTTTTGATAATATAATATTCCCATTTCTATCTTCATTCCATAAATAATAGGCTACTAGCCCATTATTAGCATTCACAAACTCATAATCATCTAAAAGCTGAAAAAATGAAGTTGATTGCCTCAATTCTAAGCATTCTTTCCACGTTAACAATTTATTTATATTTTGAACCGCTAATGCTGAAGAGTCCGACAAAATTGGGACTCCCCTAGTTCGCATCAGACAGGATGAGATCGATTTACTAAAATTGGGTAAATCACTATACTTGACAAAGGAAACATGTTTGTTGGGAATAGCGAATCCTAATGTGTTTTTGTCAGAAAAGTCCCCTACGAGAAAAATATAATAATCATTGTCATTTTTATCGTGCTTATCCTTAAAAAAGAGGTCTCGACAAGTACGCATCTGACGTGTATAACTGTAAGAGTTTGCAAGCGGGGAAGTAAATATTTCAGGGTTCTTTTTGTCTGAGCAATTGTACCTTAAGAAGCGGAAATCAATTTTTGAATTTTTAAATACTTCCGATAGTTCTTTGGTAACTTGATTGGATACCAATTGATTTTTTAGCGTGGAAACAAAATGAATGTTTACCGTAACTCGTTTAAAATTACTATTCGCAAATAAGATGGAATCAGGATCTTGACTATAAAGAAAACTTCCTAAAAATGAAAAAAGAACTAAACAACTAGTTAGTAAAAATTTCATTTAGAAGTTTTAAACGTGCATAAAATTCTTTTTAGCCAACAATTCATCCTCTGATTCACGATAATCAGGGTCGTCCACGCAACAATCAACAGGACAAACAGCAGCACACTGAGGTTCATCATGAAATCCAACACATTCGGTACACTTGTCATGAGTAATATAATATACATCCATATTAACTGGCGCAAATGCATGATCAGCATCCACAGAATTTCCATCTAAGGTAGTAAGTATTCCTTTAAGAGAAGTGCCGTCAGCATATTTCCATTCGGCTCCTCCTTCATAAATTGCATTGTTTGGGCATTCTGGTTCACAAGCCCCACAATTTATACACTCATCAGTAATCGTAATTGCCATTTTTGACTTTTTTTTACAAATATAAGGAGCTTAAACGAAACTGCCGTTTTAAGTTCATGGAAAAAAGAGATTAACTTTACCAAATGAATAAACATGAATTGATAAACAGTTTTAGTCGCCTTGGTGAATTAATGAACTCTCTTGGCGAAAACAAGCCACATTCGCTTGGTCTTCCCTGTGATAATTCAAGTTATGAGCAGTTTAATTTAGCAATTGAGAGAGAAATTTTTCACAATGGTTGGTTTACTGAAGAATTAGTTCGGCTTTCTCTTTGCAACCTGGCGAATTGGCTCAACGTAAAAACGCTTGAAGACTGGTTAAGTAACTACCCTACTGCTGAAAGGAATAAAACCATCGCTGTAATAATGGCCGGAAATATACCATTGGTTGGATTTCATGATTTTATCTGTGTGCTATTCGCGGGTTACAAAATTCAAGTAAAACTGAGCTCTGATGACAATAGACTTTTCCGTTTTATCTATCAAGCATTGCTTGATATTGATCCCCGATTTGAAAATAAGATCCAACTAGCCGATGGTAAATTAGCTTCTTTTGACGCCGTTATTGCTACCGGAGGAAGTGCATCCCTCCTACATTTTCAATCTTACTTTTCAAAAGTGCCACACATTTTCAGGGGAAATAGAAGTTCCGTGGCCATCCTTACTGGCAAAGAAACAAATGAAGAGCTATGCGCACTCGGTGAAGATATATTTTTATATTTCGGACGAGGATGCAGAAATGTAAGTCATTTACTACTGCCAAAAGGATTTTTATTAAATACCTTCTTTGAACAAATCATTTCTTATTCAGATGTGATAAATAACAAAAAATACGGGAACAATTACGACTACCACAAAACGATTCACTTAATGAATTTGGAGAATTTCCTTGATAACAACTTTGTACTATTGAAAGAAAGTGAAGCGTTGCATGCACCTATCGGCATGATTTATTATCATTATTACGAAGATCTAGCAGAAATAAAAAGCTACCTGGAAATTCATCAAGAAGAAATCCAATGCATCATAGGAAATGATTATCAAGCTTTCGGGAGTTCACAACAACCTCAAATCGATGATTATGCAGACAACTTGAACACGATGGATTGGCTACATAATCTAGGATACAATTAGTTTCATTACCTTTGCACCTATGTCATTTTTAGCTAATAATTCGATCAAATACAAAACCCCTGATGAGATAAAAATCATGCGCGAAGCAGCTCAAATTGTGAGCAGAACTTTAGGGCTCATTACAAAACACATGCATCCGGGCACCACGCCAATAAGTTTAGATAAAATGGCCGAGGCGTACATACGTTCACAAGATGCTCTTCCAGGTTTTTTAGGCTTATACGGTTGTCCAAGTACTTTACTGATTTCAGTAAATGAACAAGTAGTACATGGCTTACCAACTGACCGACCCTTTCAAGACGGCGATATTGTTTCTGTTGATTGTGGTTCTCTTTACAAAGGATATTATGGCGATCACGCTTTTACCTTTGAAATTGGGGAAGTAAAGCCAAGCG
>Ga0214919_10007762_pt1 | contig 14373 bp, 7 predicted proteins | sample LL1503_MetaG_FD_177994 | JGI IMG/M metagenome (GOLD analysis project Ga0214919, IMG submission 177994) | Freshwater microbial communities from Lake Lanier, Atlanta, Georgia, United States - LL-1503 | ecosystem: Environmental > Aquatic > Freshwater > Lake | place: USA: Georgia | collected 2015-03-15
CAGCTCATGTCTGCGCCGGCCCGGACTTCGAGCGCGATGCGCAACACATCACCCCGGGTGTAACGGCCCGCAGGCAAAGCCTTGTTGGCTTGCTCGACCGGCGTGATGGTCTTGGTGATCTGGTAGCCGGCGTTGAAGGCCTGCTTGAGCGGCACCGCCGCGATCGATTGCAGCGTGAGCCAGGGCTTGCCAGTACCCTGGTGACTCACGCTCAGCGTGTCAGCGGCCTTGCCCCAGGGCAGCGACAGGCTGCGCAGATCGCCAGGGCTTGCCGGGGCAGCACCGGCGGCGGTCTTGAGCCGGTCGAGCTGGCGCCAGTCGACACTTGCCGCCGCTGTGCTGGTGCTCGCTTTGGTGCTGCCGGTCACCGCAGCGGACTCGAATTTGGTGGAAAACTTTTCCAGTGCCAAGCCACCCCACAGGTTGGCGGTGGTCGTGCCCCAGGCGCCACCTTGCTGGCGGCCGATCAAGCCCTTGGCCAGTCGGCCCATGTCGTCCTGCCAGCCTGGTTCGTCGATCACCGACAGCAGCAGGCGGGCGCTGTCGTCATCGCCACTGTGCATCAGCCACCACCAGGGGTCGCGGTCGGTGCTCAACACCATTCGGCTGCCTTGAAAGCTGAGGCGCGAGCGAAGGATCTGTTGTGCCTGTGCAAGCTGCTTGTCGCGGTCGGGCACATCCTGCACACGCTTGAGGATGTTGATCCAATCGATCAGCGCATGGGTAGGCCACTGGTTGGGCAACAAGGCGATGGCGCCCAGCATGCGGCCCTGCACCTTGCCGTAGCGCGACAGCGCTTCGAGCGCGGCGAGCTTGCGAACATCCAGGTCCTTGCGTGGGCTCCAGAAATTGCGTTGTATCCGGCCCTCGACGAAGGCCAGCAGGCCGCGCTCCATCGACGTGCGCAGCGCGTCGCTCAACGCGAAAGCGGGGTTGATGCTGGCGGCCTCATGGCTGGCGGCCAGCAAGTAAGCGGTCAAGGTATCGCTGCCATGCTGGTCCTCGCCACCGCGCGGCGGGAAGTAATCGGCCAGACCGTCGCTGTCTAGATAGCCCGGAATCTGCGCCAGCACGGCCTGCCACTGCTTGAGGTCGCGCAGGCCGATTGCCTGGCTGGCTTTTTGCTCGAGACAGGTATAGGGGTAGCGAGCGAACCAGTCGCGCACACCCGGCAGACCCTCGGCCAGCCTGGGTTGCAAGCTCAGCTTCAGGCCGCCGCGGCCGGGCAGGGCATCGGCGGGTGCTGCCAGGTCTAGGCTGAACAAGCCGTCGAGCTGGACCAGCGTGGCCTGCCCAACCTTCAGTGGCACCGCCGGGACAATGCGCTGGCGCGACTTCAACGCGTCGCGCGCACCGCCGACCAGGTCCCGGGCTTCAATCTCCCACAGAATGGCCTCGAAGCGCGAGCCCGCCAGCTGCGCCGGCGCGGTCACCGACCAGGCCACTTCGCGCGCATCGCCGGCGGGAATGTCCACGGTCTGCGCGGGCAAATCCAGCAGCGTCGCGCGGGGCTTGACCTCGACTTTCATCGCCCGCTGGCTGGTGTTGCGCAGCGTGAGTTGGGCACGGAACTGGTCGTCCTCACGCACCAGCGGCGGCAACCCGCTGATGATCTGCAGGTCTTGTGTGCTGCGGATGCTGGTGCTGCCCGTGCCGAACAGGCCTGTCGCGGCATCGGCCACCGCGACGATCTTGAACGTGCTCAGCGCGTCGTTGAGCGGCACCGTGACAACAGCCTGGCCGTTGCCGTCGAGCTTGACCGCCGGAGCCCACAACAGCAAGCTGTCGAGCAACTCACGCGAGCTGCTGAACCCGCCACCGCCGCCGGCGGGCACCGCCTTGCGACCGTAATGCCGGCGGCCGATGATCTCGGTCTGCGCGGTAGAGGTGTCCACCCCCCAGGCGCGGCGCTGCAGCATCGCGTCGAGCAGGTTCCAGCTGTTGTTGGGCATCAAGGCCAGCAAGGCCTGGTCGACGGCGGCCACCGCCACCTCGGCATTGGCAGCAGGCGCGCCATTGGGCAGCTTGACGCTGATGCTGACCTTGGCCTGGCTGCGCACGGCATAGCTCTCTTGGTCAGCCTTCACGCTGACCTCGAGTTGGTGGGCTTTGTTGCCCACCCGGATCTCGGCGACGCCCAGCCTGAAAGCCGGTTTGCTCAAGTCCACCAGCGCGGTGGGGGCCAGGTACTCACGGCCGTCGACCCAAAACGATGTCCACCACTCGCGCGGCGCCTTGAAACCCCAGGTGAAGAAGCTGTACCAAGGCACTTCTCGCAAGCGCCCGCGCAGCGCCAGCACGCTGACATAGACATTGGGCCCCCAGCCATCCTTGACCTTCAGGCTGATGCTGGGGTCTTGGCCGCTGAGTTGCACGACCTGCGTCTCGAGAATCCCCTCGCGCTCGACCGCCACCCAGGCGCTGGCCGCGCGAAATGGCATGCGCACCTGGAACCTGGCGGTCTCGCCAGGCTGGTAACTCCGCTTCTCGGGCAGCAGGTCGATGCGATCGTGGTTCTCAGACCCGAACCACATTTCGCCCCGCCCGGTGACATACACCGAGTTGGCGGCCTGGGCGCTGTTGCCCGCGCTGTCTTTGGCCGTCACGATGAGTTCGACCTCCCCCGAGGCCGCCAGGCTCGACTCGCAGCGCAGCAAGCCTCCCGCGTCGCTCTTGCCCTCGCACAAGATGCCCAGGTCCTTGCTATTGGTCTTGCTGTCGTAGGTGTAGAAGCCCCCGACCATGCGCTTGCGCGCGGTGGTGTAGCTTCGCTCGACACCTTTGACCTGCAGCGCCACACCAGCCAATGGTTTGCCGCGCAAGTCCAGCGCCAGTGCCTGGAAATTGATTTTTTGACCCATGGAGAGCCAGTTTTCGGTCTTGATGCCGGCGATCACCGCAGCAGGCCACAGCGTCTGGGTGCTGCGCAAGGTCTGCCATTCGCCGTTCGGGTCGGCATAGCTCGCCTCCAGCAACAAGTCTTGCGCCTGCGCGATGGCAGGCAAGCCCTCGAGCGTCAGCTTGCCAGCACCTTGCTTGTTCAGCAGCAGCGGCAGCTTGTCGGCGACGACACGCGCGTCCTGCCCAGCATCGGTCTGGTCCTGGCCATCGGGGTTCTCGACAGGCCTGCGCGGGTTGCGAAAGCTGAAGTCGGGGAAATCCTCGTAGCTCAGCGACTTGCTGCGCAGCAGCGCCGAAACACGAACTGGCAGGTTGACCGCAGCACCGCCCGCCACATAACTGACCTGCACGTCCAGCGGCAGCGTCTTGACATTGACCAGCGGCTGCTTGTCGGACGGCGTCACCCGGCCATCGAGCAGCGGCAGGCGGAACTCTTCGACGCGGAACTCAGCGCTGACCTGGCTGCGCTTGCCTCGCAGTTCGATCTGGTACAGACCCAGCTTGGCCGCGGCCGGGATCGCAAAGCTGCTCTCGGCGCTCTGCCCACCGGTGGCGGTCTTGCGCCAGACCAGGGCTTGGGTGTACTCCTGGCCACTTCCCACATGCGTTAGCACCAAACTTGCGGGCGGATCAGACATCAAGCCAAAGCCCTGCGCTGTCTCGCTGCGCAGCAGATGCTTCATCGAAACGGTTTCACCGGCACGCAGCAAACTGCGGTCCAAGATGGTGTGGGCACGAACATCGGACAGGGCCTGGCGGCTGGTCGGCAAGTTGAAGCGCCAGGGCTCTATGCCGCGGTGCCAGTCGCTCCAGGTGAAAGCCAGGTCCTCAACCAGGCCCTTGCCGCCTGCTGCGGGCTGTGAGGCCCGCGCACTGACGAAATACGCGTCGCGATAAGCGCCATCGGCGCCGCAGCTCGGGGGCTCGGAAGAAAGACCGCCCAGCGCTGCAAGACCCTGCGAATTGGTCACCCCACGGCCGACCTCACGCCCCTTGCAATCGGACACGCGCACCTGGGCGTTGGCGACCGACGCGCCCTTGTCCAGCGTGGTGACCCAAGCCATCGCGTTTTCACGCCCAAGCTTGAAATGCACGGCCAGATTGGTCACCAGCACCGAGGTACGCACCACCATGGTTCTGGCAGCGCCATGGCGTTCGTCTAGCAGCGATGCGCCCAGTTTTGGCGACGCGATCTCGACCACATGGAATCCAGCTGACAAGGGGATGCCCACCACTTCAAACGGCCTGGCCTCCTTGCTCGATGGGGTCGGCAAGTCCAGTGTCTTGACCCCGGCTTGGCCTTGCAGCAGCGAGATCATCCGCGTTTGCAGCTGCTCCACCTGGCCCTTGGGCACAGGTTCGATCATCTGCGGCAGCGCGCTCTTGACGTCCTGCCGCGCGGTTCGGCGCGTCACCGTGAAGTTGTCGTAACGCTGCACTTTCTGGAACCAGGCGATGATATCGGCGTCGGTGCTGGGCATCAAACTGCTGACCTTGCCGCCAACCGGCGCCGCAGCGCTGTTGCGCGCCTCAACGGCCATGCCTTTGACCGACAGCGCTTGCTCGACACCGCGCAAAGTCACCGGCAGCAAGGCCACGCCATCAGGTTCGGCCAGACGCTCCAGAACGCCGAACGGTGCGGCCGAGAACTTGGCCAGCGGCGGCATGCGGTCTATCGACACGGCCAAAGGGAAACTGCCCGCGTTGTGCAAGCTGCGCCCCGATGCATCCTTGAGCCCCTGGGGCATTGCCAGCGTCAGCGCCGCCTGCTCGGCAAAGGGGGCGTTGAAGCTGACGGCGTCGAGCAAGCGGTCTTCATCACTCGATGCAGGGGCGCTCTTTTCGAGCACCGGCGCGTAGCTTCGCTGGTCGGACTTCAGCGTGATGCCGGCCAGCAGCTTGGCTGCCACCGGCGCGCTGAAGCGCAGGCTCAACGGGCGTATCGGCAGGCAGCCGCTGTTGGCGTTCTCGCGCTCGCAGCTGAAGGTGGCTGTGAACGGCTCTCGAACCCGGAAGTCGAAGCGATTTTCGACGCTATTGGCCATGCCCGAAGCCATGCCAGGCCCAGCCGGCGTGCTGACGCCTTTGCCGTACACCAGTTGCATCTTCGTCCCAGGCGTCAGCGTGCGATTGCACGCCAGCGTCAGCACATTCAAGCGGTCGGCCGCCGGGTCCAGCCCCAGCGCCTTGAGCATCGCGCTGCGGTCTTGGCCCGAGACCAGGCGAACGGCAACGCGTTCGCCCAATCCTTCGACAGCGCACCAGACGTTGGCCTGCACACTGGCGGGCGTGGCCGGGCCGTTCAGATGCAGCACGAAGTGCTGGTCTTCTTCGACCGGCTGGCTTTGGTCAGGAACGATGCGCTGCACGAACGGACCGCCGGTGTTGAACTTGAAGCTGGCCGAGCCGGCCAGTTCAACGCCTTTGACCGACCGCAGGCCAGCCCGCAGTTGCAAGCTGCAAGACACGCCAGGCGGCAGGTCATTGTCCAGATCGAAGGACCAGCTGCGGTCGTTGAGCCAGCGCCCGGAGCCCTTGGTCAGCTGCGGATCGCTGCAGTTCAGGGCCAGCGGTGCTTCGGCTTTGGCGTCACCAAAGATGACAGCGCTGTCGTCGAACTTGACCACCACCTGACGCACCCGCGCCACCTGACCTTGCGGCGACAAGCTCACGACCTGAAAGGCCTGCGCTGGCAAGGCCAGCATGATCAGCCACAGCGCAGCAAGCCAGGACAGGCAAGAGATGGGCAAGGATTTTTTCACGGCCGCGAATGAACTTCTGAGCGCCCCAAGGCCGGCCGAAGCCGGCCGCCCCCCGTGGGGATCAAGCCGCAAAGCCACATTTGCTTGAGAGACAGCGTTCATTATCGCGACCTCAGCCATCGCGGGCAGCTGCGATGCGCGAGACCGCCGACAGGATGCAGGCTTGCAGGCTTGCGGCCTTTTTCTGCGACGCTAACAGCGCTGGGCAGGGGCGACCCCAAGCGGTGTCGCCAGCGCCTCAGGCGCCAAGGCTTCAGACCCTCAGGCGCCATGCAACAGCGCCTGGGGCTGATCCTTGATTACTTGTACGACTGACCGGTGGCCTGCGTGATCCAGCGACCGTTCTGGATTTTCGCGACCAAGGCGGTGTTCACGCCCAAGTGGTTCGTCGGTGAGAAGTGCACCGACGGGCCACCGAAGATGTCGCGGAACTCCTTGCCGGACTCCAACGCGGTGATCATCGACTCGGTCGTCAAGGCCTTGCCAGCCAGCTTCGCATAGAAGGCGAAAGCCATCACGCCGTTGTAGCCGGTGGTGGTTTGCAGGTTGGGGTCGATGCCGAACTTCTTCTTGTAGGCCTCGACATAGGCCTTGACCTCGCCTTTGGCGGTGTCGGGGTAGAAGATCTCGGTTGAACCGATGCCGTAAATGCCCTCGGTGGTTTCCTTGCCTAGGTCGTGAAGGTCGGGCACATAGCTCGGCGAGGACACCACGAAACCAGGCTTCCAGCCGAGCTTCTGCGCCACGGAGAGAATGCCGACGGTCTCACGCACCACCGAACCCAGGGCGACCATGTCGCAACCGTCGGCCTTCATGCGGGCCACCTGCGAGTTGAAGTCAGTGGCGCCGCGCTTGAAAGACACCTGCGTGCCGGGCGGTATCTTCAGGGCCTTGAGCTGGTCGTCGAAGGCGTCGGTGAAGTTCTTGCCCATCTCATCGTCTTGGTACACGATGCAGGGCTTCTTCGCCTGCTTCTGCTCGACCATGTACTTCACGGCCAGACGCATCGAGTCGTAGTACGGGCTGAAGATATTGAACTTCAACCGGTCAGCGGGCTTGTCCGGCGCCATCTCGAAGGTGAACGCTGCCGAGGTGATCGGGAACAGGTGCAGCAGACCGGCGCTTTGCACCATCGGCAGCGGTGCCAGCGTGGTCGCCGAGCCCATCGCCGAGACGATGGCAAACACCTTGTCGAGCTCGATCAGCTTTTGGGTCTGGAGAACCGCTTTCTTCGGGTCGTAGCCGTCGTCCTCGTTGACCAAGCGCAGCTTGCGGCCGTTGATGCCGCCGCTGGCGTTGACCTGATCGATCGCCAGCTTCATGCCGTTGGTGGCGGGCACGCCCCAGGACTTGATCGGCCCGGACAGGTCCATGTGGGTGCCGATCACGATTTCCTGGTCGGTGATCCCCTGGGTCGTGAACGGGGCTGCTGTGGCGGATTGGGTCGCCAGCGCGCACAGTGCGTAGCCAGCAACGGCGATCAGGGTCAGTTTCTTCATCACTCTCTCCTTCGGGTTGACCGGTCGTCGACCGAACCGGTGGTAGAAATTAAATCACGAATGTCGCGTACTTCAGGTCTTGGACGACACGCCCGCTTCGGTGACCAGCAGCCGGCGCCGCAGCGTCAGCACCGGCGTCAACTCGGCATCACCCAAGGCCAGCGAGCGCTCTATCAGGCTGAAGTGCTCGATGTGCAGCTTGGTCTGCGCGGCGTTGACCTCGCTGACCAGGATGGCCACCAGATCACGAACGCCCGCGGCCTGGCACAGGCTGCGGAAGTGGGTGAACGGGATGGCGCGGTCTTGCGCGTACTTCACCACCGAATCCTGGTTCAGCAGGATGCGCGCGCAAAGCCGTCCGGCGGCGTCGCGATGGACGAATGCGTCGGCCACATAGGGCGATGACCGCAGGGCTTGTTCGCTGCCAAAGGGCGCCACCGGCCCGGCATCGCCAGGCAGCAGTTCGCTGATCCGGCCAAGCACGCGCAGCAGGCCATCGGCACCGTGGGCACCGAAGTCACCGGTCGCCCACCAGCCCTGGGCATCGCTGACCGGTGCTGCCGGTGCGCCGGCATAACCCGAGAACATCGAGTCGCTGCGCAGCCAGACCTCACCGTCGTCGGCCACACGCCACGCCACACCGGCCACCGTGCGCCCGGCTTGGCCCAAGGCGACCATGCCGCCGGCCTCGGCCGATCCGTACAGATCGACGAGCGGCCGGCCGAGCGCAGCGAACCAGTCGGCGGTGCTGCCGCGCATCGGTGCACCAGCCGACAGGCACAGTCGCGCACGCGCCAGACCCAGCCGCGCACGCACCGGCGCCAGCGCGAGCCGGTCGCCCAGACCGCGGCTTTGCCCCGCCACGTGGGCGCGGCGGAAAGCCCAGCGTTGCAGCCGGGTGGTCTCAGCCAGGTTGAGTTCGATAGCCGAGCACAGCGAGGCCCACACCAGCGGTGCGGCCTGGATCACGGTGGGCTGCAACTCGGCCAGGTCGAGCAACATCGTCTCGGCGCGTTCGGGGAAATTCAACACAGTGCCGGCCAGCAGCGCGGCATGCGCACCGACGACCCGTTCCAGCACATGGTGCAGCGGCGTCATCACCAGCCGCTCGTCAGTGTCGGTCAAGCCCAGCGCCTCAGCCGCACGGGCGGCCTGCGCGCCGGCATGGCGCCCACTGAGTACCGCGCCACGGGCCGGACCGGTCATCGCCGAGCCGAAGACGATCAGCGCCGGTGCATCGGGGTCTGTCGCGGCCGGCGCGGGTCGCCCGGCACCTGCTGCCTCCAGCGCGGCCAATGGCATCGCTTGGCGCTCATCGGCAGCATGGTCCCACTGCTCGTGCATCACCACCACCTGGCGCAGCGCCGGACAGCGCGTGCGCAGCCGCTGGATGCGGCGCAGCACGGTGTCGCCGACGGCCATCACGATGCAGGCACCGGAATCGGTCAGCTGGCGCGCCAGCACATCGTCGTCGACATGGGCGTCTAGACCGGCGGCAACGCCGCCCGCGGCCACGATCGCCAGATCGGCCAGCAGCCACTCCAGGCTGTTGTCGCCGACGACTGCGGCCACTTCGCCAGAGGCCAGGCCGACCGCTTGCAAGCCGCGTGCGATCGAGCCGATGCGCTGCGCCAGTTCGCGGCCGCTGGCGGTCTGCCAAAGGCCAAACCGCTTCCAGCGTGCCACCGTCGCATCGCCACGCCGCGCCAGCGCGGCATCGACGCGGGTCGCCAGCGTGGCCTCGGCGCCCGGGTGTTTATCGTTGCTTGCCATGATCCGCCTGCCCATGCAAACCCAGATAAGACTCGCGCACCTGCGGCGACTCGGCCAAAAGCTTGCAATCGTCGTGCATCACCACCCGGCCCACCTCGAGCACATAGCCATAGTTCGCGGTCTCCAGCGCCATGCGCGCGTTCTGTTCAACCAGCAAGATCGACACGCCATCGTCGACATTCAGGCGCCGGATGATCGCAAAGATCTCCTTGACCAACAACGGCGACAAGCCCAGCGACGGCTCATCGAGCAGCAGCACCTTGGGCCGGCTCATCAGCGCGCGGCTGATGGCCAGCATCTGCTGCTGGCCCCCGGAGAGCTGGCCCGCGAGCTGTTCCTGGCGCTCACGCAGCACCGGGAAGTAGTCGAACACCTTCTCGATATCCTGCGCAATCTCGCGCTGGTCGCCGCGGATGTAAGCACCCATGCGCAGGTTGTCGCGTATCGACAGGAACGGGAACACCTCTCGTCCCTCGGGCACGTGGCTGATGCCCAGCCGCACCACCGCATCGGGCTCCATGCCTTCGATGCGCCGACCTTCGAATTCGATCGAGCCCTTCTGCGGCGCGATCACGCCGGAGATGGTCTTCAAGATGGTGGTCTTGCCGGCGCCGTTGGCGCCCAGCACGGTGACGATTTGCCCTGGCATCAGATCGAGGCTGATACCGCGGATCGCGGTGATCGGCCCGTAACTGCTCTCGATGTTGGCCAGGCGGAGAATGGGCTTTGCGCTCACGTTGCTCTCATGTTCCGAGGTAGGCGGCGATCACGTCGGGGTGGTTTTGAACCTCCTCGGCCGTGCCCAGCGCCATGATCTTGCCGGCATCAAGCGCCAGCACACGGTCAGACACCCGATTGACCAGCGACATGTCGTGCTCGACCATCAGCACGGTGACCTTCAACCGGCGGTTGATCTCCAAAATCCATTCGGCCATCGCGTCGGTTTCCTCCACGTTCAAGCCCGACGAAGGCTCGTCCAGCAACAACAAACTGGGCCCCACGCACAGCGCCCGGGCCACCTCGACCACCTTGCGCACGCCGTAGGGCAGGCTGCCGATCGCCTGGTCGCGGTAGCGCTGCAGACGCAGCACATCGATCACCAGTTCCACGGCGCGCCGGTGCTCGATCTCTTCGGCCCGCGCTTTGGGGGTGCGCAGGATGTCCTGCCAGATTCGCGTCGTGCTGTGGCGGTGCCGCCCGACCAGCAGGTTCTGCAAGGTCGACGCGCTCTCGAACAGCTCGATGTTTTGAAAAGTGCGGGCGATGCCGCGACCGGCGATCTCTTGCGCCGACAGCAGCGTGACGTCCTCGCCGCAGAACTCGATACGCCCGGTCGTGGGCTGGTAGAGCCGGCTGATCAGGTTGAACAAGGTGGTCTTGCCCGCGCCGTTCGGCCCGATGATCGTGAACACCTGGCCCTCATCGACATCGAAGCTGACATCGTCAACCGCGGTCAGCCCGCCGAAACGCACCGTCAGGTGCTCGACCTTGAAATAGCTCATCTGCGCTCCGACTTCAGGAACATCCGGCTCGCTCGGGCGCTGGCCGGCCGGTACAAGGGGAACTGCGCCAGATAGGCCTTGAAGCGCTGCCAGCGCCCATCGAGACCCATCGGCTCGAACACGATGAACAAGATGATGATCAGCCCGAAGATCAGCGACTTCAGCCCCGGCGCGTTCAGCACCCGCAACAAGCCGGCATGCAAGGCCTGCGGCACCGGCCCGTCGAGTCCGAATCTGGCCATCGCCGCTGAGCTGGCCAGCGGCAAAGCGTCCTTCAAAAAGATCAGCAGCGGATCAACCATGATCATGAAGATCGCGCCGAACACCGCGCCGCGCAGGCTCAGCATGCCGCCGATGATGATGATCATCACGAAGTCGATCGACACCTGGATGCTGAACATCTCGGGGCTGAGAAACGACAGCTTGTGGGCGTAAAGCACACCGGCAATGCCGGTGATCCCTGCCGACATCGCAAACGCTGCGGTCTTGAAGTGCGCGGTGTCTATGCCCATGCTTCGCGCGGCGGTCTCGCTGTCACGGATGGCCATGAACGCGCGGCCGGTGGGTGAGCGGGTCAGGTTGTACGCGGCCAGCACCACCAGCACGGTGACCCCCAGGCACAGGTAGTAGAAGCCCGCGTCGCTGAGCGGGCGGCCAAAGAGTTGAGCCTTTGCCAGCATCAGACCTTCGTTGCCATGGGTCACAGATTCCCAGCGCGCGAGGATCTCCTCGACGATGAACGCGAAAGCCAGCGTCGCGATCGCCAGGTAAATGCCGTGCAGGCGCAGCGCTGGCAAACCGGCCAGGTAACCGATCAGCCCGGTCAGCACGCCAGCCAGCAGCAGGTACACCGGCAGCGGCACGCCGTGCTTGGAGGCCACCGCCGCACAGTAAGCGCCGATCGCGAGAAAAGCCGCATGGCCGATCGAGACCTGCCCGGCTTGGCCGGACAGCACGTTCATCGCAACGCCGACGATCGCGTAAATCAACACGAAGACAATCTGGCTCAAGTAATACGGCGGCAGCAGCATCGGGGCGGCAACCATTGCCAGTCCCAGCAAGGTGTACCAGATTTTGCTTTGCCCACTCAAGAACAGCCGGTCGGCCTGGGCATGGCTGGTTCGGATATGCGCGCTCATGGCCTCAGACCTTCTTGATGGCATTGCTGCCGAACATGCCTTGCGGACGCCACAACAGCACCGCCAGCACCACGATGTAAGCCGCCACGTCCTTGAAACCCTCGGGCAGGTAGAAGCCCGACATCGACTCCACGATGCCGATCACGATGCCACCAGCCACCGCGCCCGGAATGCTGCCGAAGCCGCCCAGCACCGCCGCCGGGAAGGCCTTGATGCCCAGGAAACCCAGGTTGGCGTGGATCAGCGTGATCGGCGCCAGCAGCACACCAGCGGCGCAAGCCACCGCAGCACTCAAGCTCCAGATCAGCGAGAACATGCGCTTGACCGGAATGCCCATGTAGTAAGCCGCGAGCATGTTCTGCGAGGTCGCCTGCATCGCGATGCCCAGCCGGGTGAAGCGGAAGAACGCGTACAAGACCGCGCACAGAACCGCCGTGGCGACGATGATCGACAGGCTGTCCGACGACAGCACCAACTGCCCCACCTTCACGACGCCGCCAGTGAACGGTGTTTCGATGCGCAGGTCGTCGGTGCCCCAGATGATGCCGGCCAGCGCACGCAACACCAGGCCCAGGCCGATCGTGGCCATCACGATCGAGAACTGCGGGTAGCCCAGGATAGGCCGCACCACCAGGCGCTCGATCAGGCTGCCGATGATCGCCATACACACAATGCACATCGCAAAGCCTAACCAGTAGTTCAGGCCCAAGGTCGAGATGAAGGTGTAGGACAGAAAAGCCCCGATCATCATGACCTCGCCCTGGGCGAAGTTCACCACCTCGGTGGCCTTGTAGATCAGCACGAAGCCCAGCGCGATCAGGCCGTACACGCAGCCCAGCGCGACCCCGCTGAACAGTTGCTGCAGAAAATCAATCATGTGTTCCTCCGTTGCCATCGGCCCAGGCCGATGGACTTGAGTCGGGCGCTGACAACTCGTCGCGGGCCGATACACAGGCCCGGGCACCGCGCAGAACCACTGGCTGCGGCGCGTCGGCCCGCAGAGACATTTTCGGGCGCACGCTCATCGCCGGTCCAGGCCAACAGTCGGCGCAGACCGATCAAGGCTTGCGGCCAGGGCAAGCCGGGAAGGCCGTGTCGCTGCAGTGTTAGGCGCTTGCATCGATGGTTTCCAGCTGTTGCCGCTGGGTCCGACAGCAGGGGTCGCAGTGCCCTGGGAGAGCAGATTTTTGGGTCGAATCACTAAGCGCATTTCTGGTTCAAGTTGTCCAACATGGGTCAGTTTGATCACACTGACGGTCCGGCCTGTGTCAAGCTTGGCCGCGGGCATGTTGGTCTGCATCGGTAGAGCTTCTTGCGAAGGGCTGAGAGCCCGGCGGCATCATGCCACGGCTCGCACCGCCGGAACCTGAGCGGAAACCCGCAGTTCTTCCAAATGCCTGGCTCAGCTATCTGGCCGGTCAACCGCGCTCGGCCTGCAGCGCCAGCGTTCGGCCCTATGCTTGTGCCCTCACGAATCCTCCAGGACGCCGTCATGATGTTTCACCAGCTCGCCAGTGCAATGGCCATCGCCGTTCTGTGTGCCGGCGCGTCAGCCCAAAGCAACACCGCGGCGGCTGCACCGAAATGGCCTGTCAAACCCATCAAGTGGATCGTCCCGTACACGCCCGGCGGCATCACCGACAACGCCACCCGCATGGTGTTACAAAAGGTGCAGGAGCAGACCGGTTGGACCATCGTGGTCGAGAACAAGCCGGGCGCGAATTCGCTGCTAGGTGCCGACATGGCAGCCAAATCGGCGCCCGATGGCTACACCTTCCTGACGGTGATTGCCGCCCATGCCGCCAACGCCACGCTGTACACCGGACGCATCCCTTACGACCCGGTCAAGAGCTTCGCGCCGGTCTCGCTGGTGGGCATCGCCCCGCTGATCATGACCGCCAACAACGCTTTTGCCGCCAAAGATGTGAAGGACTTGATCAGCTATGCCAAGGCCAACCCCGACAAGGTGTCGTTCGGGTCGTCGGGCATAGGCGCAGCGGCTCACCTGACCACCGAGCTCTTCAAGCAGACGACCGGCGTCAACATGACGCATGTGCCATACAAAGGCACCGCGCCAGCGGTCCAAGACCTGATGGGCGGCAGCATTCAAATCCTGGTCGACACCCCCAGCGCGCTGATGCCGCTGGTGCGCGGCGGCAAAATCCGGGCGCTGGGCATGTTCTCGGCCAAACGCCTGCCCAGCGTGCCCGAAGTGCCGACGCTGGCCGAAGCGGGCGGGCCAGCGCTAGAGGCCTCGACCTGGGTGATGTTCTTGGCCCCCGCAGGCGTGCCGCGCGACATCGTCAACCGGCTGTCGGCCGAGACCACCAAGGCCTTGGCATCGCCCGAGCTCAAAGCCAAGTTCGAGTCGCTGGGCATCGAGCCGGTGGGCAACTCGCCCGAGCAGGCGGCGCGCTTCCTGGACGACGAAATCGCCAAATGGGCCAAGGTGATTTCGGCGGCCGGCGTCAAAGCGGAATAAGCCTCAGCAAGGCCGAGCAGGCCAGGCCATATCACGAGCTTTCAGGCTTTCAAAGGATGTTTGGACCCCATGAAAATTACCGGCGTTGAAGTTCATGTTCTGAAGAGCCCGCTGGCGGAGCCTTTCGCCTTTTCGCAAGGCTGGGTGCGGCAGCGCAGCGCCACCTTGGTCGAGGTGATCACCGACGAAGGCGTGACCGGCTGGGGCGAGGCCTTCGCACAAGGCCTGGAACCGCCTGAAATAGCCGCTGCGGCAATCGAATATGCGTTGAAGCCGCTGCTGATCGGCGCCGACCCGCTCGCCACCGAAGTGCTG
>Ga0214919_10007763_pt1 | contig 14371 bp, 13 predicted proteins | sample LL1503_MetaG_FD_177994 | JGI IMG/M metagenome (GOLD analysis project Ga0214919, IMG submission 177994) | Freshwater microbial communities from Lake Lanier, Atlanta, Georgia, United States - LL-1503 | ecosystem: Environmental > Aquatic > Freshwater > Lake | place: USA: Georgia | collected...
GACGTTGGCTTGATCCGCAATCGCTCATGCTCCGGGAATCACTGACTCGTTGGGTCGCATCTGCAGTTACAGGTGAAGTCACGTTGCGACTACGTCGTGGTGATGACTATTCCATTATTGATACTCGCGGTGAAGGATTTAGTTATCACCCAGAGAAACTTTCCATGGAACGCACCGAATCGGCAGCTTTTGGCCCAACCGATCGAATTGGTCAACTAACGATGCGCAATCTTGATATCGCCGACACTCGAGCAAAATTGGAAATGTATCGCTCACAAGGTCAGATTGCTGACGGAAACTTTGATCTCGTCGAGATTGAAGATGGGAAGAAGGGAAAGTAATGACAAGCACGCCCATTTCACAGATTCTCGATCGTTTCATGGAAGAGGGAATCAAGTTATCGCCGATAGGCGCCACAATGTTGGGGGTGCCAGGTCTTGATGATCAGCTCGATGACCTATCCATGGCAGGTAATGAGAAGCGTGCCGAACTCACTCGTTCTACTTTGCAAGCACTGAAAAACGAGACGCCTGTCAATGAATATGATCGAATTGCGCGCGATGTTGCAGTCGAGCGACTTACTTCAGAACTTAACCTAAACGATACTTACGAGGCACGGATCCTCTTCAATCTCATTTCTTCACCTGTAACTAGTATCCGACAAGTCTTTGAGATGATGAATAGAGATAAGCCAGAGACGAATTCAAACGTTATCAAGCGTATGAATGGAATCGGCGCTGCCCTCGAGGGTTGGAAATCATCACTGACTTTCGTCGCAGAAAAAGGAAAATTCAATTCTCGCCGCCAAGTTCTTGCAACCGCAGGTCAGCTGGAGACGTTTTCTAAAGGTGCATTTACTGCTGTCGCGAGGAAATTCAATCCTGCTGGAGATAACAGTGACTTAGCTGCTGCAGCTAAGAGTGCGGAAAACGCATGTGCGGCCCTCGCAACGTGGATGCGTGATGTGTATGCACCACAAGCCTTGCCAGAAGATGGCGTTGGAGAGACTCGCTACAAGATGTGGGCCCGCCACTTCACAGGTGCTGACCTTGATCTACGCGACACCTACGAGTGGGGCATTAACCAACTCAATCAAATTAATGAACGGATGTGGGTTGCTGCCAAGAAGTTGTATCCGGATGCCACAACTCTTCGCGAGGTAGCCGATCGCCTCGATAAAGATCCACGTTACACAGTCGAAGGCGAAGAGACGTTGCTGAAGAAACTTCGCGAGTTCATCGATGCAGCAGTAGAAAGATTGGATGGAAAAGAATTCGATATCGATCCACGCATCCGCACATGCGAAGCTCGTCTCGCTCCAGAAGGAAGCGCCTCTGCTGCGTATTACATGGGGCCAAGTGAAGATCTGAGTCGTCCTGGTACGACGTGGTTTCCAACTATGGGACGCAAGACTTTTGGTTGGTGGAATATTGTTTCGACGTGGTACCACGAAGCAGTTCCTGGTCATCATCTTCAAATTGCCACGACGAAAATAAACACCTCACGCCTCAATCGTTTCCAGCGAAATCGCGTCTTCATCTCTGGATACAGCGAAGGTTGGGCGCTCTACGCTGAACGTTTGATGGATGAACTTGGTGCATTTGAAGATCCCGGATATGAAATGGGATATCTCTCTGCTCAAGGTTTACGTGCGGCACGTATCGTTGTCGATATCGGCATGCACTGTGGCTATCAAGATTTCAATGGCGAAGTATGGAATGCAGAATCTGCCTTCAAGTTACTTCACGAACGCGCACTCCTTGATGAGATCTCAGCGCGAAGCGAAGTCGATCGATATCTTGGCTGGCCCGGACAAGCAATTTCTTACAAGGTGGGCGAACGCTTCTGGATGGAAGCTCGCGAAACAGCGAGAGCCCGCTTGGGTGAGAAGTTTGAATTGAAGAAATTCCATGCTTTCGCACTCGGGCTAGGGCCGATGGGTCTTGATCCCTTCAAGCGCGAAATGGCGCTCTGGGATGGCAATTAGGTAAACTCGCGCTGTTGTTTCCGGGGTCGGTGTAATTCCGAACCGGCAGTCACAGTCTGCGACCCGTTTGCATCCAGCTAACGGTGGACTTGGTGAAATTCCAAGACCGACGGTTAAAGTCCGGATGAGAGGGAACACATACGCAAGCCTTTTTGGTTTGCTCGCGTCCGCACGTCTTTGATGTGCGGTCTTATATAGCGAGAAACTGCAAGAGCTTGTGGTCTTGTTGTATTCGCGCCCCGGTTGCATCACTAACCGAAGAGGCGCAATGAAAACGAATGATCGCGAGATGTTGCTATGGCAACGTGCGATGTTGCGCGCCAACAAACTTTCTATGCGCGGCCTTGGCCTTACTTCACCAAACCCAATTGTCGGCGCAGTAATTCTTGATCGCGATGGAGTAGAAGTTGGTTCCGGTTTTCATGCTGGAGCCGAACATGCCGAAGTACTTGCGATGGATAATGCTCTCGCGCACGGTTTCAAAGATTTTTCAGAAGCAACATTGATTGTGACACTTGAACCTTGTAATCACCATGGAAAAACTCCACCATGTAGCGACGCGATTATCGAAGCGAAGTTTCTCCGAGTGGTTTACGCAGTCTCCGATCCAAACCCCATCGCGCGCGGGGGCGCAGAGGGATTGAAGAGCGCAGGAATAGAAGTGGTGGGCGATATCGAACGCGAGTATGTTGCATATTCCAATAGAGCATGGCTTAAGAAAGTCACGACTGGACTTCCTTGGGTTGTCACAAAAATCGCTTCGACCTTAGATGGAAAGATTGCCGCTGCTGATGGAACCTCCCAATGGATCACATCGGAAGAAGCCCGTCTTGATGTGGCGTATTTGCGAAGAAATTCTGATGCAATTGTTACGACCACAGAAACAGTGTTGCGGGATAACCCTGATTTAACACCACGACTTCTAAACGACCCCGACTCTAAGCGAGAAAAGAACCCGATTCGAATAGTTATGGGCGAACGCTCAATCCCTCAAGATTCAAAGATCAATAGTGATCGAGCTGAGACTCGATTTGTTAAGTCTCGCTCTTTTGGAGAGTTACTTAACATGGCAAAGAGCGAAGGATGGAATCAACTCTTGATTGAAGCTGGCGCCCAATTCAATAGCGCTTTATTTGAGGCTGGAATCGTCGATGAAGTAATTCTTTATCAGGCTCCTTCGTTACTAGGACGAGGTAAGAGTTTTGCCGAGCATCTCTCGATAACAACGTTGAGCGAAAAAATTGAAATGTCTTTAGGCGAGGTAAGCAGAGTTGGAAAAGACCTTCGCATTCAGTTGTTGCAATCCGGCAATCCAGGCGCTGCTCTCTTTCAGAAAGAGTCATTGATGGAAGGAGTTCGCTAGATGTTCACGGGATTAGTCCAAGACGTCGCGACTATTCGAGGGATTGAACGAGGCGAAGATTCATCAATCCTCACGATACAAACGAATTTGGCGCAATCAATGGGCGTTGGAGATTCGATTTCTATCAACGGAGTCTGTCTCACGGCCACTCGCATCGTAGGTAATCTCATCACCGTTGATGTCATGGTCCAAACACTTAAATTAAGCAATCTTGGCCGGGTTGAAGTGGGCGCCCGCGTCAATGCTGAACTTGCAACGAGAGTTGATGCGCGTCTAGGTGGCCACATCGTTCAGGGTCACGTTGATGGCATAGCAAAGATTGTTGCAAATGAACCCGGCGAGAAATGGCAACGTTTCGCTATATCGATTCCTGGCAACCTGCTTAAGTATGTTGTTAATCAAGGTTCCATCTGTGTTGATGGAGTTTCCCTAACAGTCGGAAACGTTGAAGATTCACTCCATGAAGTCACAATGTGGTTAATCCCCGAAACATTGGCAAAGACGACGCTGGGATCAAAGAGCGTTGGCGATGATGTGAATATCGAAGTGGATGTCCTAGCAAAATATGTGGAGCGCCTGATGTCTGCGCGAGGAGATAAGCAGTGAGCACGAATAATTTCGATCTTGCTCTTCAACGATTCAAAGAAGGTGGCTTTGTCATCGTTACTGATGATGAGAAACGTGAGAATGAAGGAGACCTCTTCTTACTTGGAAGCGCTGCTACAACAGAGAAACTTGCATTCATGATTCGTTATACCTCAGGCGTAATTTGCGTGGCAATGACGGAATCACGTTCTCGACAACTGCATCTACCCTTGATGGTAAAGAACAATCAAGATACGAAGCGCACCGCCTTTACCGTGACAGTAGATGCCAAAGCAGGAATAACCACTGGTATTAGCGCTGAGGAACGCGCTCGCACAATCGCATTACTTGCTGATGAGCGGGCGACCGCTGAAGATTTCATCAGACCTGGCCATATCTTCCCTTTGATTGCTCACGAGGCCGGACTGAAAGGTCGTCAGGGCCATACCGAGGCCGTTGTTGAAATGTGTCGCTTGGTCGGAGATGTCGAAGTGGGCGTCATTAGCGAATTAGTAAATGAAGATGGCTCGATGATGCGTGGTGCAGAGTTACAAGAGTTTTCTCGCCAACAAGATATCCCGATTGTGACTATTGCAGAGTTATTGAAAGTTATAGTGAATTCTGGTGTGACCGAGAGCGAAGTACCAGAATTGCATTGGGCAGAGCTGCCTCGCTCTTCAAAAGCAACCTGGAAAATCGCCACGTATCTTGGTCGCGGTGGCGTAGATCATGTCATTCTTAATTTCGGTCTTGATTTGGAAATGCAGATGGAGCGTTCAGAACATCCCTCAGAACAAAAGGGACAAACTCCGATATTGGTGAGAATTCATTCCGAATGTCTTACCGGTGATGTCTTGGGTTCCATGCGTTGTGATTGTGGATCTCAACTTCAACGAGCCATGGAATTGATTGAGGAATCTGGCGCGGGAATCATCATCTACCTTCGTGATCAAGAAGGACGGGGAATTGGCCTATCAGAGAAGATTCGCGCTTATGAACTGCAAGATCAAGGACTTGATACAGTCGAAGCGAATTTGGCTCTTGGTCATGATGTCGATGAACGAGATTTCAACGATGCGGCAGAGATACTTCGTTTATTGGGGATCTTTAACGTGAAACTCTTGACCAATAATCCAATCAAACTGCAGACACTTCAAGAAGCCGGGATTCAAGTTAGCTCACAAACTCTGCATGGTGAAAGAAACCCTTTTAATCAACGCTATATCGACACTAAGCGCGAGAGATTAGGACACAACTAATGGCTGGCATCGCACCTACTATCAATCTCGGAGATATGAGTAAGTTCAAAGTGGCTGTTATCTCTGCAAGTTGGCACCGAGAGATATGTGATGCGCTTGTCGACGGCGCACATCGCGCACTTTCACAGGCGAAGATTGAAATCAATCCGGTAATTCATGTACCTGGTTCATTTGAGCTCCCACTTGCTGCCCAATTCGCACTTGATGCGGGCGCTGATGCGGCTGTGGTGTTGGGAGTTGTTGTTCGTGGAGAGACGCCACATTTTGATTATGTATGCCAAGGGGTTACGCAAGGAATAATGAATGTTTCTCTTGCTCGAGGAAAACCGATTGGTTTTGGCGTTTTAACCGTAGATACTGTGACTCAAGCCATCGCTCGAAGTGGTGTCGCGGGAAGTTCGGAAGATAAAGGTTTTGACGCAACGGTTGCTGCACTTGAATTATTACGAGTCAAAGACTCGGTGATAGGTTAGTAACGTGGCAAAGCCCGCTGGACAACTACTTCGCGAGGCGCTTTCTGCTGAGTCGCCGCTACAAATCATTGGAACTATCAATGCCAATCACGCGTTACTGGCCCAACGCGCAGGTTATCGAGCAATCTATCTCTCTGGCGGGGGAGTTGCCGCTGGCTCACTTGGTTTGCCAGATTTGGGAATCACGACGCTGGAAGATGTGCTCGTCGATGTCCGTCGAATAGTCAACGTCTGCCAATTGCCGCTTCTCGTCGATATAGATACGGGATTCGGACCGTCGGCATTTAACATCGCTCGCACCATTACGTCGCTAATTTCAGCAGGTGCAGCTGGAGCGCATATTGAAGATCAAGTTGGTGCAAAACGCTGCGGACATCGCCCCAATAAAGAATTAGTCTCGAAAGAAGAGATGGTCGATCGAATTCGCGCAGCCGTCGATGCTCGAGGTGAAGATCCTTTTGTGATCATCGCCCGCACCGATGCAATTGCTGGTGAGGGAATGGATGCCGCCATTGATCGAGCTCTCGCATATGTCGCTGCTGGCGTAGACGCTATATTTCCTGAAGCAATTCGCAATCTCGATGATTACAAACGATTTACTTCTGCAGTAAACGTCCCAGTACTTGCAAACATCACCGAGTTCGGATTGACGCCTCTCTTTACTGTTGAAGAGTTGAAGAACGCTGGCGTTGCAATGGCGCTTTATCCGCTCTCGGCCTTCAGGGCGATGAATAAAGCAGCTGAAAATGTCTACGAAGTGATCCGAAAAGAAGGCACTCAGAAATCAGTGATTGAAAGCATGCAGACACGTGAAGAACTTTACGAGCGAATCAACTACTACGAATACGAACGCTCCTTAGATAAATTCTCGCAGTGAACTATGAGTGAGATTAAATCCAAGAAATCGGTCGCGCTTTCGGGTATCGAAGCTGGATCCACCGCTCTTTCGACAGTTGGACAAAGTGGAAATGACTTGCATTATCGAGGTTATGACATCAAGGATCTGGCAGAAAATTGTGAATTTGAAGAGATTGCTTTCCTGATTATTTACGGCGAACTTCCCAATCGCCAACAACTGAGCGAATACAAAGAATCACTGATTGTTCTTCGTGAAATCCCCGATTCGCTCAAGATAATTCTTGAGCAATTACCCAAAGATTCGCATCCAATGGATGTCGCCCGTACTGCAGTTTCAGCTTTGGGAACCATGATTCCTGAAGATGTATCGCACTCGATCGAAGCGGCACAAAAGGTGGCAAATCGGTTGATCGCAGCCACACCCGCTGCGCTGCTGTACTGGTATCACTTCACTCATTCAGGAAAGCGAATTGATATTGAAACCGCAACTAATTCGGTGGCGGAGCACTTCTTGACGCTTTTGCATCAGAGCAAGCCATCGCGTTCTTGGATTGAAGCGATGAACGCTTCCTTGATTCTCTATGCTGAGCATGAGTTCAATGCATCAACGTTTACTGCACGAGTTATTGCTGGCACCGGGTCAGATATGTATTCCGCGATCACGGGCGCGATTGGGGCGCTACGTGGACCAAAGCATGGAGGCGCTAACGAAGTTGCGCTCGAGATTCAACGCAGATACAGCAACCCTGATGAAGCTGAGAAAGACATCAAGCATCGCCTCGCAACCAAAGAAGTAGTTATTGGCTTTGGCCATCCGGTCTACACCATTGCTGACCCGCGTAATCCAATAATCAAAGAGATAGCGCGCTCATTATCGAAAGAGAATGGATCAACTCGACTATTCGATATCGCTGAACGGATTGAAACCGTGATGCATAACGAGAAGAAGATGTTCCCAAACCTTGATTGGTTCAGCGCAGTTGCATATGACGAGATGCGGATACCAATCAATTTCTTCACGCCCATCTTTATCTTCGCCCGCATTACCGGTTGGGCTGGTCACGTGATTGAACAACGCCTCGACAATAAGATAATCAGACCCTCAGCCCACTATGTTGGACCTGAAAATCGTCCATTTATTCCACTGGATCAACGATAGAACGCTAGAAAAGGAATATCGATGTCATCCCATATCACTACCTCAGATCTTCCATTCGACCAAGAAATGGTTGACATCGTTGATTATGTGATGAACTACGAAATAAATTCAGAGTTGGCATATAGCACCGCATGGAGTTGTTTTATAGACACAATCGGTTGTGGACTTGAATCGCTGGAATACCCAGCCTGTACCAAATTGCTGGGTCCGATTGTTCCAGGTGAGAGAATTTCGAATGGCGTGAGAGTTCCTGGAACGAATTTCGAACTTGATCCAGTACAGGGAGCTTTCAATATCGGAACTGCTATTAGATGGTTGGATTTCAATGACACTTGGCTAGCTGCGGAATGGGGACATCCTTCCGACAACCTTGGTGGAATCTTGGCTACCGCAGATTGGTTATCGCGACATGCAGTTGCTAGTGGCAGCAAACCGCTTACCATGCGCGATGTATTCACCGCGATGATCAAGGCTCATGAAATTCAAGGCTGTATCGCACTTGAGAATTCCTTTAACAAAGTCGGTCTCGACCACGTTATCTTGGTGAAAATTGCTTCGACTGCCGTTGTTGCGCAGATGATGGGATTGAGCCGCCAACAGATTCTTAACGCGGTTTCACTCGCCTGGGTTGATGGTCAATCACTTCGCACTTATCGCCATTTTCCAAATGCTGGCTCGCGTAAATCGTGGGCAGCAGGAGATGCAACATCGCGTGCAGTGCGTTTAGTACTCATGGCAAAAGCGGGGGAGATGGGCTATCCATCAGCTCTCTCTGCGCAGACATGGGGTTTCTATGATGTCTCGTTCAAAGGTAAGAAGTTTGAATTTCAGCGCAAGTATGGCTCTTATGTGATGGAGAACGTACTTTTCAAGATTTCATATCCAGCCGAATTTCACGCTCAGACGGCGGTAGAAGCTGCACACATGCTCTTCACCAAAATGCAAGAACTCGGTAAGACATCCGAGGATATTGCCAGTATCAAGATCCGTACCCACGAAGCATGCGTCCGCATTATTGATAAGAAAGGCCCACTGCGAAATCCAGCAGATCGCGATCACACGATTCAATATATGGTCGCCATCCCATTAATTTTTGGCCGATTGACGGCGCGCGATTACGAAGATGAGATCGCCGCAGATCCGAGGATTGATGCGCTGCGCGAGAAGATGACCTGTGTGGAAGATCCTCAATTCACCAAGGATTACCACGATCCCGAGAAGCGCTCCATCGCTAACGCGATGACTATTACTTTCAAAGATGAAACCTCTACCGAAGAGATTGCAATTGAGTACCCGGTAGGTCACAAGCGACGTCGTGAAGAGGGTTTACCGCTTTTGGTTAAGAAATACCGAACCAATCTCGCGCGCATCTTCACCCCAGAAGAACAAGAGCGCATCGCCGCACTCACGTTAGATTACGAGAAGCTCTCAGCAACTCCGGTCAATGAAGTTCTGGATCTTTTTGTAAAGAGGAATTAATTCACTAGCGATTTTGCGGGAAACCAAGGTTTATTCCGCCATGGCTTGGGTCAAGCCATCTACTTGTGACCACTTTTCCGCGCGTGAAGAAATGCACTCCTTCAGTACCATGAGCATGAGTGTCACCAAACAAAGAGTTCTTCCATCCGCCGAATGAGTAGTACGCCGTTGGGACAGGAATCGGAACATTGATACCAATCATTCCAACCTGGACTTCATTTTGGAACCGTCGAGCAGCTCCACCATCGTTTGTGAAAATTGCGGTGCCATTTCCATATTGATGACGATTAATTAAAGCTAATCCGTCGTCATAGCTCTGAACGCGGATTACCGAAAGAACTGGTCCGAAAATCTCATCCGTGTAGATACTCATATCAGGAGTCACATGATCAAAGAGGGTTGGGCCGAGCCAGAAACCTTCTGCCGCCCCGTTGACATCGGGATTGCGCCCGTCGACAACAAGTGTTGCGCCTTCACGAACACCGGCATCTACATAAGAAGCGACTTTGTCACGGTGTACTGCGGTGACAAGTGGACCCATATCCGAACCTTGTGTGCCATCTCCAGTTTTCAAGGAGCTCATTCGGTTGGAGATCTTTTCGATTAACGCATCAGCGACAGGCTCCACGGCAACCAGTGCCGATATCGCCATGCAACGTTCGCCGGCAGAACCGAATCCTGCATTGACTGCGGCATCTGCGGCGAGATCCAAATCTGCATCGGGCAGAACCAGCATGTGATTCTTTGCCCCACCCAGGGCTTGTACGCGCTTGCCATTCTTCGTACCAACTTCGTAGATGTAACGTGCAATTGGGGTGGAACCTACGAAAGAAATCGAGGCTATTCCTGGGTGTTCAAGGAGTCGATCGACTGCAACTTTATCGCCATGCACAACATTGAAGACGCCATCAGGTAATCCGGCTTCCTTCCAAAATTCTGCGATCAGATTTACTGGCGAAGGATCTTTCTCGCTCGGCTTGATGATTACTGCATTTCCAGCCGCAATTGCAATCGGAAAGAACCACATGGGAACCATGGCTGGAAAGTTGAAAGGCGAGATGATTGCGCAAACTCCAAGAGGTTGGCGCATGGAGTAGACGTCGATACTTGTGGATGCGCTCTCTGAGTATGAACCTTTAAGTAAATGTGGAATCCCGCAGGCAAATTCCACAACTTCGAGGCCGCGAGTTACTTCTCCCAAAGCATCCGATAAAACTTTTCCATGTTCTGCCGTGATTAGTTTGGCAATTTCTTCCTTGCGTGCATTAACGATTTCGCGGAATGCAAAGAGAACTTGAACCCGCTTTGCTATCGATGCGTTTCGCCATTCTTGTTGAGCTCGAGTTGCAACATCAACTGCATGATCAATTACCGAAACCGATGCAAAATCAACTTTACCTGTGATCTTTCCGGTTGCTGGGTTGTAGACATCGCCAGTCCTATCAGACTGTCCACTCCAATACTCTCCACCGATATGGTGCGAGATTGCTCTGATTTCGCTCATTTTTCGGCAATTTTCCGTTATCGCGAACGTCCGGTGTAGTGCTTGTCAGTAAGTGCGAATGCTTGATCAAGGATTTCTACGCCTTCATTAAATTCGCTCTCGGAAATATTGCAGGGCGGCACAACATGCATGCGATTAAAGTTAGTGAAGGGCATCAATCCGCGTTTTTTGCATTCAGCTACCAGCTCGTTCATAGCGGGGCTTGAGCCGGCATAAGGCGCGAGTGGTTCTCGGGTTACACGATCTTTAACAAGATCAAGTGCCCAGAAGACTCCAAGACCACGAACTTCACCAATCACAGGATGTTTTTCGGCCAATGCGCGCAATCCTGGTCCAATAATTTTCTCGCCCATCAGAGCGGCATGTTCGACGATTTTCTCCTCTTTCATCACGTCGATTGTGGCTACCGCAGCGGCGCAAGCCATGGGATGGCCCGAGTATGTGAGCCCGCCAGGAAAGACTCGATCATCAAACGTTTGTGCAATCTCTTGGGATATAACGACGCCTCCGAGTGGGATGTATCCGGAGTTCACGCCTTTTGCAAAGACAATGAGATCTGGGTGGGCAGTCGAATGTTGGTAGGCAAACCACTTTCCAGTGCGACCAAAGCCAGACATAACTTCATCTGCAATCCAAAGAATTCCATACTTATCGCAGAGCGCCCTAACTCCTTCGAGATAACCTTTTGGTGGGATCAATACTCCAGCAGTGCCGACTACAGATTCAATCAAGATTGCAGCGATGGTATTGGGTCCCTCAAAGGTGATAACAGATTCAAGGTGTTCAAGTGCTCGCGCACATTCCTCTTCTTCGTTCGACGACCAGAATGCGCTGCGATAAGAATAGGGACCGAAGAAATGGACATGTCCATAAGCAAATTCATTTGGCCAACGTCGAGGATCACCCGTTGCCGAGATAGCCGAAGTGGTGTTGCCATGATACGAGCGATAAAAAGAGAGGATCTTGTGACGGTTAGTGTGAAGACGAGCCATACGAATTGCATTCTCAACGCCGTCTGCGCCACCGTTAGTGAAAAAGACTTTTTGATGATGAGGGCTCGCTAATTCGACAATACGTTTGGCGGCTTCGCCACGAGCCTCGTTTGCTACTTGGGGCGCGACTGTTGTGAGCAGGTCGGCCTGTTTCTTAATGGCATCTACGACGACTGGGTGCTGGAAACCAATGTTCGTGAAGACGAGTTGGCAGGAGAAATCAAGATATTTCTTGCCGTCAAAGTCCCAGAAATACGAACCTTTTCCAGACGCAACTGGCAACGGCGAGATTTGTGCTTGCGCAGACCATGAATGAAAGACATGTGCGCGGTCGAGTTGAAACACCTCTTTGCCACGTGCAGGGTTGGGGTTGAACTCTGACATGGCCATATCTAATCAGTTCGCGGCGAAGGACTCAACCCTTCATCTTGTTTGATGACTTAGCGTCCGAATGTGTACATTCTAGATTTCCAGGGTCATTCAGGCAATTACCGCAAATCAAATATTGATTGTGACAAAAATCGTTTGCGCAGTTCACAAAATTTTTCGTAGGCGCAGTACAGAAGTCACATTCTCCGATGAGTTTTGAACTTTCGGTGAAATCAATAGTCTTTCGTGCATCGAAGGTGTACAAGGAACCTTCCCAAAGACCGCTATCGCCGAACTTCTCGCCATATCGGACTATGCCACCTTCAATTTGGTAGACCTCATTAAATCCGCGCTTTTTCATAACAGTTGTTAGAATCTCGCAACGAATTCCGCCTGTGCAATATGTAATCACCGCTTTATTCTTCAAGTGATCGTACTTTCCACTATCTAATTCGTCGATGAAATCCTTTGTAGTACGGACATCAGGAACGACTGCATTTTTGAAGCGACCAACCTTTGCTTCAAAGGCATTACGTCCATCGAAGAAAACGACATTCTCCCCTTTTTCTGCAACGAGTGCATTTACTTCTTTAGGTTTGAGGTGTTGACCGCCCCCAACTATTCCTTCTGTCGACACTTCAATCTCATCTGGCACACCGAAAGAAACTAACTCTGGCCGGGTTTTCACACTCAAACGTGGAAAATCATTTCCCGTCCCCTCGGACCACTTGAAGTCGATTTTTTTGAATCCGGGATATTGCTTTGTCTTCTTTATATAATTCTTTATTGCCTTGACATCTCCGCCAAGCGTTCCATTTATCCCATGACGCGAGATGAGTATTCGACCTTTGAGGTTTAGCGATGTACAAAGAGCCTCCTGCCAGAGTCTGACCGCCTCCGGATCCGTGACAGGTGCGAAGCCGTAGTACAGAATGATTTTCGAAGACATGGCTCGATTCTATTATTTGCCTGCCAAAGAGAAAAACCCTGTCCAAAGGTAGATACTTTTCACATGGCAACTAAACGTCCAGCGCGAACAACAAGAACTCGTCAATCCAAACAGTCACCGGCGGCCACTACTTTTGAACGGACGGAGAGAACTGACCGAATAGATTGGTATTCACTCTATATCTACGCAATCTGTCTCGTCACGATTCTGATTTGCCTCTTTGCTCTTGTGAGCTTGGTTCGAAGTCTGGTTGATGCTGCATGGCCAGATGCTGGTTATTTCGATCCATACAGTGTGCCAAAAGAATCAACATTGAGTGCAGACCAAATAAAGGAAAACCTCACTAATCAAAACCGAAGGCAATCCATTAAGAGCTTGATTAATTCAATTACAACATTAGTAATTGCAGGTCCAATATATCTTTACCACTGGAAATTAGCGAAGAAAAGTCGAGCGACTCTTTCCGCTTAAAATTTCTAAGAGAGTAAGGTGTCGCCTCAATAATTCCCTATTGGATTACTAGCATCAGAGTCAATGAAATCAAATAGTAGTCTCCTTATTCGTTGCGAAAAATTATTCGATTAGGAATCTGAATTTTCTTTTCTCGTCGCAAATGCGAAAATTGCGAGTCCAACAACTAACGCTCCTGCACCTACTCCGTAGGAGATGACATCTCCGGAACGATTTGCGTCTACAAATACGCCAACAAAAACGACGGCGATGATTGCCACAACAACACCAATAAGTTTTGATTTGAGATCATCAAGGTTGTTAACACGGAGCCAAGCGGGAACTTCGATATCTGTGTCAATGAATAGTTCAAATAAGCCATATCCGATTACAAGGAGAACTGTGCCGAGCAAAATAGCATCAATGGCTGTAAGCACATCGACAATTGATTCTTTGAGTGTTGAACTGTTCCCGATCGCCTCGAATACGACAGTAACCATCGAGATGGACCCTTGTGCCATCAGCAATAAGGCTCCGATGATGGAAGCGAATGCAGGTACGACAACGGCATACCTAGTGAGGCCAAGAATTCTTTTCATGAGTAGCACTCTATTCGTAGGGAGTAGGCAGGGCTACGTAGGTCGTGATTTTCATGTATTGCGGCTCCATCGCTTTGAACATATGGAATGAAGCGTAGATACCTTGAAAACGGAAACCTCAAGAAAAGCCTGTGGGTTGTGACGGGATCGAACCGCCGACCCGGTGATTAAGAGTCACCTGAAGCTTGAATTCTGAGTTTCAAAAACCATCAAATAAAGGACCCAATTGAAGGTTTTCAGCGTTGTCTTTAGTTGTGTTCCTCAATCTACATCGAAGAACTGACAAAAACTAGGGTTTTTTGAGTTTTCTACTGCTAGCGCGCTACTAACAATGTAGGTTCTGAA
>Ga0214919_10007765_pt1 | contig 14369 bp, 14 predicted proteins | sample LL1503_MetaG_FD_177994 | JGI IMG/M metagenome (GOLD analysis project Ga0214919, IMG submission 177994) | Freshwater microbial communities from Lake Lanier, Atlanta, Georgia, United States - LL-1503 | ecosystem: Environmental > Aquatic > Freshwater > Lake | place: USA: Georgia | collected...
CAGTATGATTTAACCCAACCGTTGTTAAATTTGACGATATAATAACCAGCACAGAAGAAACTCTTTGACTTGGTTCCTTTAGTAAATATAGGTAGCTTGTGTTTGACATCCCATAGGATATTATTAGCTTTATATTCACACGGATAACCATAGACATTATTGCTTTCAGTGATGATCTTGCGTGGAGGACTTTTATCTACTAGGATGTTATACTTGTCGCTGAGCAACTTAAGACTAGCAAACTGTTCACGAGTTTGATCATGTTGATAAACAACACCTTGAGGATTTGTTAGGATAGTACCAACTTTATTGTTGTTATCATCTTCAACGATCCAACATTTATTTTTAACGATTGCTTTAGCTAAGAGTGACATAACTGATAATTCCTACGTAAGTTAAATAGTGCAGAGCTTGATCTAATCCAAGCCAAATCCAAAACTTACGATCTGCTGAGGTAAATCCCCGATTCAATTTCTGTTTAAAATAATCTATATGATAGTGCAAGACAAAGTCCGCAAATGAAAGTGCAATAATTGTATTTGCGTTAGAGCAAAAGAATACAAGTATTAAGAAAGTAAAACTGGCATGGACTATAGCATGATGTAAGCCACCGGTGGCACCATAGATACCTTTCTCACGGAGCATGTAATCATACTGCATCAAGAAGTCAGCGATGAAATGCTTGATGCCAAATAAGGCTAGTAGGATAAAGACTGTTGCTGTCATTTAAGTCCAATCTCTCTTATAACATAATATAGCATAAACGAACACACTATCATGATGATGAATGCTATGGTTGCTATTATATCTTCTTTTTTCATTATCTATAAAATACTGATCTTGACTTAGGAGTTTCCCACCAATCAATGTGGTCAACTGTTACGTTCAATGGTTTCATCTTAACATCAACTAGTTCTGCCATCCAGCTAGATAAGTTTTCGCTTGTAGGAACAAAGTCTACGATCATAAATCCTTCATAGTATTCATACTCTGGTGTGTTAGGATCTAGGCCTGTTAAATCTAACTGCCAACCTGCTACATAGTCTGTGTTTGGAATCAATACTGGAGTTAATCCACGATCACCTACGATTTTATCATACAATGGGTCACTCTTGTCTAATACAAACTGATGATCGATATATTCATTGATCCATTTCTTTAACCACTCTAAGTGACGGAAGTCAGTGACCATACCAGTCTGATCCAAGTTGCCATCTAGGCTTTTCAGATAGACCTGTAGTTTACCTTCATGCCCATGTAGGTGGCGGCAAGCACACTTCAAGTCCGCCGCATATTCACCATTTAATTGCTGGGTCCATACGCGATGACCATAGGCAAACTCAAAAGTTTTATCAATTATATGTGCCATTTATTTCTTTTCCTCAATGTAATGTTTACTCCAAATATACTGTGTTTCCTGATGTCTTTCACTTTGATAATGACTAGGACCATCATAGTATTCTAGTCCAAAATGGCGCCGTATGTTCTTTTGATCACCTTGACTACCACAGATGTCAGCACAGCGTTCACCAACCAAACGATAGAAATGTTCAAGATTATCTGTTACAGGTAATCCTGCTTGAGCTGCTAGTTTTTCTAATTCTTTAGTCATACTATATTATATTTAGATTTTTGATAAATGTCAACAATTTTAATCTAAAGTAGCACCAAAAAGTTTCTTTTGGTGCGCTTCTTTTTTCTTTTTTAATGCTTCTAATTTGGTTTGCTTTTCTTGTTTAATTTTTAATCGTTGCTGTCTGAATCTAGCCTGTTCTTCAGTTTTCCTACGTGCCACACCCATCGGTTTGAAATTGTATCCAAATTTTAATCCATTTCTACATTGTATATTTTGCTCAACAATGTGTCGTAGGTCCTCATGACCACATAATAGTCTCTCACGACATAGATCCACATTATCTTGCATGATGTCAACACCGTAGATAGTTGATAATGCTGTTATTAAATTAATACCATTTTTTATTTTACGGATTAATATTTCACTAAGGAAGTTACCGTCGCCCACACTAGGCTCTAAAAATGTTTTAGTTGGATCACTAAAAATAGTAGGATCATATTTTTCTAAGTCATCTAACTTTTTCGTTATTACTTCTAAAGATGTAAAAACTTCACCTGTTGATTTAACACGCAACTTCTCCCTATCTATCTCGTCGAGATAGTTTCGATGTCTTGCATGATCAATGATCTTATCTAAACTCATGAAAATCTAATATAGTCTGTGCTATTATCAAAGATTGTTTTACACCAAACTTGTTCTTCTTCTGTTAATCCAATAACCGTTGGTGCCTTTTTAAAATCTTCTACAGTTGTAAATGACGGAACACTTCTTAGATGTTTTCCACTTGCGATATTCATGTCTAATTTATATATATGTAATGCTAAAATAGCGAAAGGAGTTTTTAAATAATCAAAAGCCGCATCAGCTAATTCTTTAGTCTTATAAAAAGCCGCATAGTCATCGGCATATTCATCTGCTCGAACAACCTCTGCTCTATCGGGTAAAAATCTATACCGTTGAAGTTTAGGAAGGGGAACGCAATACTCGCCTGTTGATTCGAGATCATTCTGCAGATTTCTTATTTTACATGCTTTTAATACTTTATCTTTGATTGAATGAAATATATCGTTGCTGGCAAAGTTGTTAATGTCTTCTATACTAGTATAGTGAACTATTTTGTTTAAATTGTTATATTCAACATCATATTCTGTCACGGTAGTTTTTTTATCTACGATAATTGCCGCAACTCCGGTATTTAATTGTGCATTATCAAATACATCTTTAGTATATAATGTAATATTTACTAGATGATCCTTGATAATATTCCTTGCATCTTGATACCAACTATTTTCCTTTTTCTGATCAACTAGATAGGTACTTGGTTGAACAAATAAAATATATTGGTCACTAAGTTCGTTGGCAAGAGATAAAAATTGCAGGTGATCTGGATTGCCCTTGCCAAAGAATGGAGGATTAGTTAACACGCAACTAAAATTTGGTTTAGAATTATTTTTCATATAGAGTTTTCTCATTAAGTCATCGATTGATGTGTATAAAATACTTATAATCTTAAAATTCTGCTGGACTTTTTTAATACGGCATTCAGCAGTTTTTAAATTAATCAGCGACTTATCGCATATTGTGATAGAATTAACTGTTCTTTCTTTTAAAAAAGATACAATCAATTGACCATCACCAACAGATAAGTCACATATACTTTCTAAATTGGGTAATTTTTTAGTACGTTTGTCAGCCATCCATTCAGGAACATTAACATCAGCATTATTACTGTTACTAAATTGTGAAAAATCAAAATCGGCATGCCTCATCTTCTTAGAAGCAATTTGAAGTTGTTCGTTTATTAATTCTTCAACAAATAAATTTTTAATAAGTTCTTTATCATATATATGGTATGATCTTTCGGCCTTTTTGTCAAGACACTTATCTGCTAACCAAGAATTGAATAAATCGTCAGGCACATTGTCGATAAGATCGTTAATTTCTGTATATTGGTGAGAGGTAATTTCTAACAACAAAGGCAACATACTTGAAATAGTCATTCCTTTTTTAATCAACTCTTCTAACTCGTCTTTTTCGGATTTGGATTTTACAGTTGATCCATTTTGACTTGGCCCAATCTTACCTTCTCTTTCATCTTTATCTTCTTTTATAGCTGTGTTGGCTTTGATTACTGTAGATAATAATTCTTGGGCATCAACAAGTCCTGCACGATCTAATAAATTTCGGCGTTTCATTCCTTCTACCACATTGCCAGCAAAGTAATCTTCCTGTACATCTTCCCAGGTAGTATCTATAGTATCAAATTCTCCCTTACGTGTCATTGGGATAAGGCTGTGCAATTCCTTTCCGGAACTGTTAATAGTACCACCTTTTGTGCGACTACGCACAAGTTCATATTGCATAACACTAGCACGGAACATATTTGCGTCATAGACATCAAACCAATCTTCAGTGGTATTCTGTCCTCGTAATTCTAATTGGTGACCAATCTTAAAATCATTGTATGCGTCAAATCGAACTACAGCACTCCAAGGGGCTTTAGCACCCCGTAACATACGTCCAACTGTAAGGAATATAGTGCGTTTGTCCTTCATCGAATCATTTACTTGTTGTTCTATACGACTAGCACTTGAAAATGTATTTGCTGTTAATGGTATGTGTTCACAGTCGATCTCTCGATCCATGATGTGATTATATAATGCCAAACAACTTGCCACGCTAGGCATACAACAAAAAATATGTTTATGATCTTCTGGAGCATGGATGCCTTTATTATTTTCCCAATAGTAGACCATGTCCCATAGTCGATTTACTTCACCAAATTTGGTAAATTGTATTTTATTACCTTGTTCGTCGATGAACCGTTGAGTAATTTTATTAAAAGTCCAATTACCAACTTTAGTAGTATGGAATAATGCGACCAATTTACGTGTAATCTTTTGCTCGTCCATTTCTACTGGATCAAGGTCTTCGAGCGGAAGAATTTTTGCTATTAGGCTGTGTTTACGCATCCTAGGCATTTTAATGCTACCTGCTTTGATATCCTTAATCTCGTCAAAAATGTCATATAAGAAATGATTACCAGTGCAAATTTCATGACGTAGTGCATACAAATCTGTACCGCTCATCCAAATGCGACGGGTATAACCAAATAAATCTAATGCTTGTTGGCTACGAGTAGTTCTCATCCCATGATCGCTTTCGTCAATTACACATAAGTCGGCGGGATTATTTTTAAAATATTCGCATTTAGCAGATTCAAATACAATCTCAGAACCTTCACGATCCTCATCAGTATTATATTCTTCTGCAACGGTCATATCAATACTTTGCATACTTGCAAATCGAAATATAGCATCAACCTTAGAATCATCTAACAATTCTTTATATTTGTCTTTCCAGTCTAGGTCATTAGTATCTACCTCTGCAAGAACTATCCCTTCAATATAATAATAATCTCTAAGATCTTTTTTAGCACCTTCAAATGCACTAGGCCATAAGCTGATGAAATCAATGATGATTTTTTTATCAATTCCTGCGTTACGAAGTGCTTTGATATATTTTGCAATACCAAAAAACATAGTAGTGTTTTTACCAGCACGCGGTTTCATTAGCAAGAAAAAATCACGCATGTCGTTGCCATTGACTAGCCAAAGTGCTAACAAATCACAGCCTTTAACTTGGCTGTTGTTTCGGGCAATCTGAGCGAAGTTTATAACATTAACATTCTTTTGCTGTGTTACTGTTTGGACAGCATTAGTAAATACATCGATCCTATTTTCCCAGATATTTTCAAAATTAAAATTTTCTGTTCCACCAGCAGACCCTTCACTATTAACAGTAGGAGCGAGCCAGCGTTTGTTGACGATTTCATAAGTAGATTCGATTGACCCATGGACCCCTTCAAGTTTACCAAAATATCTATGCATAGCATCTTCTAGTGTAAGAGCCGCTGCCTCACTGACGCATGGAATGAACACTTCGGTGTCAAGTGGATTTTCTGTCGCACTTAAATGATCTCGAGTACACTTTGATACTACCCCATCAAAATATACAACACCTTTACCAATTTTTACTCGAACTGATTGATTCATTTCATGACGTAAATAAACCCCGTAGACTTTATCATCGCAATGATTATCACAATGAGCTTTTACATCGTCATAGCTTCTCAATGATGGATGCAAGGTTTCTTGTAAATGTCTAGCATACCAAGAACGACTGTGCGGTTTAGACAGAGTTCCGTTAAACCTTACTGTGGCTTTAATTGCTAATTCTGTGGATTTATTCATTGAATATCTATTAAATTTTTAGTTTATAGTAGTATTATACAGTCAATGTAATCAAAAGTCAAGAGGAATTTTATTACTAAGTTGTTGATTTTATTACTTAAAATCAGACAGTTTTAGCTGAATCCAAGATGCTTTCTAACTTATCCTGACGCTCTAAGAGCTTAAAGAATAGTGCTAGAGTGTTTTGGGCATCTACATCTGCCCTGTGTGCTGCACCTTTGAAATGTAGTTTGAAATAGCCCATAGCTGAACTCAATCCGCCACTAGGTGCTTTACCACGTGTAAGCATCAAGTATGTGTACCAGGTCTTAACATCTATCCAACGACGGCCAAAATGCGGGAAATCAGCATGATTTTTGCAGAATTCTGCTAATAATTCCACACTATCACCACCACCCCAGGTCACTGGGTTGACAAAGACCTTATGTTCCTTTATCAGCTCACTGAGCTCACGGGCAACATGCTCATGGCTATATGCTTCTGCACGTATATCACTGTCGGTTATACCTGTCAGATCATTGATGAATTCACTTATAGGCTCCTGTGGATCTATATACCATTTACGGACTACATAGTCTTCGAAGCGTGTGTTCTTATCACCTATAGCCACCCCAACCTGTATGATCTTACCTGACGGTTGATTGAGCTCTAGATCTAATGCTAGGAATTTTCCATCTGTGATCATGCATGTTCTTTCTGCGGGTAACTAGCCATCAACCATTCACTGATCGCGCTGGCATTGTCACTGAGTTTAATTAGGTCATACTTGCCACAAAACTTTAAAAACTGTGCGCCAACCATGGGCATGTTCTTAGGTACTTGTGCGGCCGCTATGGTTTCTGCCATCTTGATCTTTATCGCATCTGGTTGTGCTGTTAGATCAACCAAGATACGATTGCGTTCGTAGTCATCTAATACACGATGCTCGATACCGTTATGATCAACCCAACGTTGTAACATCATGTTGTTCCAATTATAACCTTTCTTATCTTTGTCACCGTAGGCTTCTTCAAGACCTACTTTGTTTTTACTGCCTTTAGTGCGCACGCCTGGAAATGCGGAAAATACATTGTCTGTGGGATCGCCACGCATACACTTTTCAAAAAGTATAAACTGTGGGTTAGGGATCTTCTTAGGTTCTTTAGTCTTTTTGTCAATGACTGGTTTACCTTTCTTGTCAAAGATACCTTTTAAGGTATGGAGCTCATCACTGATACCATTGTATTGATTAACGTTGTCTGCTAGGAGTTGATAGAAGTCTGTATCACTGGATATGATAGTATGATGATCATCTGGATGGCTTTGTATCCAACCTGCGATCAAATCATCAGCTTCTAGCTCACCGTGTTGAAGGACACTACAGTTAGTCTTTTCTGCGACAAATGTTTTTAAATTATCAAATGTTTCCCAGAATAACTTATCTTCTTCTGCTTCGCTTTCGGTGAGTGCCGCACGTGCTACACTACGGTTTTTCTTATAAGGTTCATAGAAGTCTTTACGCCACGACCTACCTTCTAAACAGAATATAACATGATCAGCCTTTTGATCACGCCATGATTTATTGATTGATGCTAGGGTTACGTGGATAGCAAAGCCCAGCTTATCCCAAGTATCACTTTGGCGATGTGCTGAATGTCTTGCTCTAAAGAATGTGTTTGCTGTGTCTACTAATAGATATCTCATTCAACCATTATACTTTCTTTTATGGTTTTTGTCAACTAATTTCCGTTCTACCGTCGCCTAAATCACGGCGATTGGTGTTCTTGCGTATTTCTGGATCAGCTTGTTCTTGCTCAAAATTCTCTTGTATGACATTACGACATACAGCCTTGAACCAATTATCTACTATGTCTTGATCTGTTTTACCTTGATATCCAGCACGGATCAAATTGGACAAAAATTTGTCATTCCAATCCAACTCAAACGCACCATTACCTGGATTATCTTTATCGATATCCATGCTTAATACTTCTACCCACGGCTCATCACGTTCTGTAGCCAACTCCTTGGGATTTTTTTTGATTTTTTGTTCTTTAATGACCGCGGGTTCTGGTCTAGTGCCAAACAAACTATTGATCAATTTTTTTATCATATTAATCCTTGAATAAATCTAACTCTTCCCACGGTAAACCAGGTTTACCAAAGTGTCCATAATTAGTAGTACCACTGTAAATAGGGCGGAATAGATCAAATCTATTAATAATGCCTCTAGGTGTTAGGTCTACATTAGTAGTTATCCATGAGGTAAGCTCACTATTATTTCCGTCACTGTCAACGTAAACACTCATAGGTTGCTCTACCCCGATTGCATAAGCAAGTTGAACAATAGCATGTGTTGCCTTGCTACTGGCTACGATATTCTTAGCTAGATAACGAGCCATATAAGCTGCACTACGATCTACTTTAGTAGGATCCTTGCCGCTAAACGCACCGCCGCCATGTGGACAACTACCACCATAGGTGTCAACGATAATTTTCCGACCAGTCAAGCCAGTGTCCCCATCTGGACCACCAATGACAAAACGCCCGGTTGGATTGATTAGAAACTCTGTTTCAGCTGTAATAAGTTCTGCTGGCAATATTGTTAGAATAATTGCTTTTACCTGTTCTCTAACATCTTCAATATCCATGTCTGCTGAATGCTGTGTTGAACATACGATCTTAGCAATATGATTGACAGTATAATCATCATTGAATTCAATTGTGACCTGCGATTTAGCATCAGGTCCTAACCATACTACTCCGCTCTTACGGACAGCAGTTAATCGTTCTACAATCTTGTGACTCCAGTAAATAGTTGGCGGCATATAGTTTGGTGTTTTGTTTGTAGCATAACCAAACATAAGTCCTTGGTCGCCAGCACCAAACGAGTCTGTGCCTAGGGCGATATCTGCACTTTGTCCATGCATGTAGTTTTTAATATCTACGGTCTCCCAATGGAATCCATCTTGTTCGTAGCCAATGTCACGTATGACACGACGCACAGCATTTTCAACTTCTAGATGATTGTAAATACCTTTATATTCACCAGCTAGAACAACTTGATTAGTAGTTACTAATGTTTCGCAAGCGCAACGATAGGCCCGATTGCCTTCACGCATCATTAAATCTAATACAGCATCACTGATAGCATCTGCTACTTTATCTGGATGTCCTTCACTAACACTTTCACTTGTAAATAGATAGCTCATATTTTCCTTTTATTTGCCCCAACCATTTTGCCAAATGTCGATATGTAAACGTGGACTATAATAATAACCACGACGCATAGCTTCGTCAGCTACGTTAAATTTATTGCCATCATAGACTTTAACCACACCACCTACAGGCATAATATAAACTACACCTTTGAATTTTGCTTTACGATATTCTGCTACAGCCCGATCTACTTCATCAAAGTCACTGGGTTTCTCAACTACAAATTTAAGATACGTAGTACCAACCTTTTCATAACTCTTAACAATCTCAGGCTTAACAGCATCATCCCACTTCTCACCGCTTGCTGATAGTTTAGCACTGACACTAAATGTTATCTCACGACTGCCACGATTCCATAGTTTCAAATACTTGGCAAAGTCTTCATGTAGCTCTTGTGTACCATTTGTTTCAAATGTTAAGTTCTTTAGGTTATACATGTCTTTATGATTGAGCAAGTCTGGATAAGCACGTTGCCAACCTAATAAAGGTTCACCACCTGTGATAACCAAATGTGTATCATTGCCATTGGGCATGATCCAACTGTTGCTGGGCACTAGTGCTAACATCTTTTCTACTACTGTGCCGATTTCATATGTTGGGCTCAGATGTTTAAATCTAGGATCCCATGAGGGATACGAATCACAACCTGTGTTGACTAGTGGTAAGTCTTCATACTTGTTATATAATTCTACTTGGACTTCATCACGTTCTGTTGAAAAAGTGCCACGCGGCATACCAAACGACCCACAAGTGAAATTACAGCCAAATGTGCGCAAGAACACACTAGGTACCCCAACGAAGCGGCCTTCACCTTGTGCTGAATAGAATATTTCACTGACTTTAAGTTTACTCATCTAATCAATCCATAAAGATAAATCACACATATTAGTGCGTTTAATGTCCATAACTCTGGTTTCTTCCATAGCAAGCCAGTAATGACCCAGAATACACCAGCCAAAGCAAGTATGATGATGTTCAGCGGATATATATCAAAACTTGTAAGTGTGACGCCTACGATAGTAATGATATTAGCCGTCCAACTTATTAGTTTACTATTATTTTCGAAAAATTGCAAGATTATTTTTATCATTAAATTGTTTTCATTTGTTTGAAAATTTTAGAAGATCTTACGGAATAACATACTCTATATATAAATTGTTTGTATCTTTCTATATTATTATTATATTGATTCCAATCTATATCAAGGTATCTATTGTCGAGGAATAGTTGAGAATCATTGATACTGTATTTTTTTGCTGTTTTATCTAATACCGTTGATTCGATATATTCAGGCCAATCGTATGCGGTTTCAAATATTCTTCCAGATTCTGGTTGATAATTAATATCAATTAATCTATTTTTTGAAAAATGACAAAGATCAATAATTTTATCGTCAATCTCTATTAATTTTGATATCGCTATTAATACCCCCTCGAAGAAAAGATCAATATTAGTTAAAATCACAAAAATACAATATGCTGGGGGTGATAGTGTAAATGGTAAATCATCATGGGCATCACAATATGTATCAATAGCATCACTATATACCCACCCTGAGAATGCTGTTTTAACTTTAGAAAATTGAGATTGGAATCTAGGATCAGAATCATTATATAAAATCTGCTTGCCAATTTCATAGTAGAAATCACCATAGCTAATAGAATGTGTTTGCCATAGGTAATCTGCAATCAGACTTAAAATTTCTGTTGGTTGGGTAGATGCTGTAATTAATTGCATCATATTCATTTCAATCCAATCGTCAGGAGTGTACGACGCAGTTCCTACAACAAATTCAGAAGTCATTTCCAACCCATCATCAATGATTCTATTAACTCCTGGATCACTAGTTCTGTTAAGTTTTTGTTTTGTTGGAAATCCGGCTCCTGATCCGCTAAATGATTTATTTAATACAGTAACCAGTTTCCATTTTTCTCGAAATTCGGGAGCATAGGCTGGGGTTTCGGGTAACAAGGTCCAATGATAACTAATAGGAAATATTAATTTTTGTACGCAGATGCGCTGTATATTATCCTTGACTGTTTGGATAGAACTTCCTGGTAGTCCTAGTATAGTTTCAATTAGTATCGGAAGGTTTTTCTTTTTTTGTAATTTTCTAAACATGTCAACTTGAACTTCAAACGGAAAATCAACACGGTCGATATTTTTTTTAATTTCATCGCTTACGTCTTGTATTGATATTTGATAATGTCTCATCAAATCAGCTTCTGATAAAAGATCATAAATTTTGCTAAGATTTTCTAATTTAGTTTTACTTGGCTGCACTTGTACTAGTTTTGGATAGCCGTATTTTTTTGCAACTTCAACAATGTGTTTGGTAATTTCAATGTCAATATTAAATATACCAAAATTAGCATCAGTAACCCATATACCAACTATTTTATTTTCGCCTGCCCACGTGAATTCATCAAGTATGGTAGTGAAATCTTTCTTGACTGTTTTAGTATAAATTCCACCACCCCAATCACAAAATGCGCATTTATAAGGACATCCTCTTGATGTTTCAATCGAAAGCCATCGTGCTTCGGATTCAATATTTTCGAGAATTGGTTTTAAATATTGTTCTTGTGCTCGAAAAGAGTTTTTTGGCCATTTGAAATCAGACTTTTTAGGACCAAGACTATTAAAATGATTGTTTCGGTCTACGTCGGGCCAGTAAGCATAGTTTATTTCTGAAGATACTAGCTTTCCGTTATTTAAAACAATATTATCTAATATCTCAGCCAATGACCGCTCACCATACGCATCACCTGGGATAACTAAATCTACTTGCGGATGAATCCTAAAATATTCTTCATTATATTTTATATCTGATTGAGGTCCACCAAATACTGTTATAAGATTGGGAAAATGATGTTTTAATTCAGAGGATAATTTTAGTACGAATGCTTCATTCCACATATAAACACTAAAGCCTACCATGGTAGGTTCTTCAGAGATTATATATGAATGTAGCGCATCATAATCATCATAATTTAAGCGAGGAGTACCCCATTCCCAACGATCTATAAACTTACTGTTTTCTTCGTAGTATGTTTTTGAAGTTGCCCATAAATTGTTGATAGGAAATCTAGTAAACCCACTCTTATTAAATAAGAAAAGTTTGTATTTTTGTTCCATTAAAATTACTTATCTTTCCCATGGGTATACGATCCAAATATCTTCTTCAGCTTTGTTTATTTCTACAGCACTGTAGTCGACCTTACGGCTAAACTTACTGCTCAGATTATCAAATAACACCGCGAAACGAACATTGTTGCCCCAGACGTTATCCCATGCTGTGTCATTGGGTAGATTAACACCTTGCCAATCTTCAATGATCCAATCAAGTGTAGCACCAGTATCGTTGATGTCATCCAAGATTAGTATGTTTTTACGCAGTTCTGGATCACTGGTAGGTTCATCTTTGGGTCTGGGAATTTTACTAGCACTAATATAACCAAAGGCATCTTCAGCCATCCAGCAGTTGCTTTCACCACCTTCACCGTCGCGTAGAGCTACTTTCAATGTTTCCATGGGGATATCTAACATGTGACTCATATACACCGCGGGAACAAGTCCTCCGCGGGTAAGTCCTACGATATAGTCTGGACGCCATGCATCCTTGTACATCTGGTATGAGATTTTATTTACGTATTCTTTAATTTCTACATCACTTACATATAACTTTTTCATCGCTTATCCTTTATATGCTCTAACACTGATAATTTTGCCTGCTTCATTGAATGCAATAATGTCTGTAACTAAAATCTGTTCTTTACCATTGATAGTGATTAATAGTTCAGCTATGATAGTATCATTATCTTCGTATACGGCCCTAGGAGTAACTGCAATAGTGTCTACGCTGTTAAAAATCTTTTCATAAACAACCAAGACATCTTCTTTACCTACTGCTGAGTTTTCCCAATCACGTAACTGACAACCAGACGCAAACATCTTAGATAAACTATCTATATCTTTAAGTGAGAAATTATAAAAATATTCTAAACAAAGTGATTTTAAATCATCCATGTTAAAACTCCTTGCTGAGTGCGAAGCCCACTTGATTGTTAGTTACACCTGCTTGATTAAGATAATTCATCTGATGCTCACCATAGGTAATTAAACTCATAGTGTTGGTCTTATACTTGTAATATACTCCCGTATCATACTGATTTACAGTTGGAGTAATGCTTACAGTTGAACGATCATAGGCAATACTACCATTAGCATGATAACCAATTGGTATGCTAACGTCAACAGTACCTTTGCTTACTGTTATTGGTTGGCTTACTGTAGCCCCAAAGCTGTGTTTCTCTTTTGTATAGTCTATGCCCATGTTCCAGCTATATGATTGTGTAGCACCAACATTGGTGATCAATCCCGAGGTTTGTAAATTAGCCTGTGTGTATCCCAACCATGCACTACCAAACAAGCTCAAGTTTTTATTTAAATTATGCACTCCACTGAAGTTCATAAACTGTGTATAACTACCATCGACTTGCCCCATCATACCTGAGATCTGATTGCCCATCCAAGCCTTGCGTTCATTCAATACACCAACGCCTACACGGTAGTTTGTTTTATCGTTTAGCTTGGTAGTATACCCCATCTCAACCAATCCTGTTTGAGTGTAGTCATTCATTGACATCTTAACATCATATTGACCTAGAGCAACTTTACCACCATTGGTGTAGTAGTTCAACTTGTTATAAGGATTAAATTCCTCATAGAAGTTGGCCTTGCTGATAGGATTAAAATTACCTGTGGCCTTTTTAGTATTAGCCGTTGATTTCATATTAACATAATAATCACGACCAAATTCATCGGTTACCATAACTGAACTTAATGCTCCTACTGATGCTAACCCACCCGATGTGCTGGTTGAAAATCCACCACCAAGTGCAATTTTAGTACTACCTGTTGTAGGAATACCAACCACACCATATGGACGTGTTGCCTTTTCTAAATCTAATAGACCAGCACCCATCACTTCTTTATCGTAATTCAATAGGTCTTTATTAGCAGTTGCGGTTAATAACTTAACAATATTACTGCCTGTCATCAATGGCCATTGTTGATGTATTATAGCTACAGCACCCGAAACTACCGCGGCCGCTTCACTAGTGCCTGTTGAAATATTATACACATCTGTACCTGACTTGCTGGCAGAGAATGCATTACCTGGAGCCAAGATATAGAAGTCACTCATACGATATTTGTCTAAACAAGTACCGTTGACTATGTTAAAGCCTTGGCACAAGTGTCCAGCTTGGTTGCTGTAACCAGCGATACTATTACTGTCGATATCGTATGCACCAACTACCAACATCTGACCATTTAAG
>Ga0214919_10007766_pt1 | contig 14367 bp, 10 predicted proteins | sample LL1503_MetaG_FD_177994 | JGI IMG/M metagenome (GOLD analysis project Ga0214919, IMG submission 177994) | Freshwater microbial communities from Lake Lanier, Atlanta, Georgia, United States - LL-1503 | ecosystem: Environmental > Aquatic > Freshwater > Lake | place: USA: Georgia | collected...
CCACAGTGGGATAATTTGCAAGTGGGTCAAATTGTTGACGCGCGCTGCGTGGGGATGAATCAAGGCGGACTGGATATGGAAGTTGCGCATCACCGCGCGTTCATGCCGGCGGGCCAAGTGGACATTCGCACAGTGCCCGACATCAGTATTTTTCTGGGCGAGAAATTGCAATGCATGATCATTGAAATGCGCAAGGAGCGCGGCCGAATGGTGCTGAGCCGCAAGGCGGCGTTGGCGCAGTCAAGGCGCGAAAATCAGCAGAAAACACTGGCGGAAATACAAACGGGACAAATCCTTGAGGCCACAATTATTAGCTTGCAGCCCTTCGGCGCCTTCGCGGATATTGGCGGCGTGGATGGGTTGATCCATATCAGCGATCTGGCGCATGAGCGTTTGAAGAACGCCTCGGACGCGGTGAAAGTGGGCGACGTTGTTCGCGTGAAGGTGATGCGAATTGATCGAACTTTGAAGCCGCCGCGCATTGCGCTGAGCCGCAAAGAAGTGATGGACGATCCAATGGTGGGCAAATTTGAGGCGCTGCAAGTTGGCGAAAGTGTGTCAGGCCGCGTCACCAAACTCACGGAGTTCGGCGCGTTTGTGGAACTTTCACCAGGCATTGAAGGCTTGGTGCACATCAGCGAGATCAGCCATGACAGGATATTTACCGCCGACAAAGTTTTAAAGGTTGACCAAATCGTCACGGCGAAAATTCTTTCAATTGATCTTGCGCGCCGCCGAGTCAGCCTGTCGATCAAAGCGTTGCTTGATCGACCAGCGCCCGTGTTTAGCGCCAACAAGGATGATCGACAAAGCGCCAAGCCGGTGCGAGAAGATGATCCAGCCATGCGCAAATTGCGCTTGAAATTTGGCGCGGCGAATTCGCTGAAGGGCGGATTGTCTTAGGGTATTTTGCTTGTATTTGATTGAAAACGGCTTTTCAAGCCCAGCTTTTTTGCGGGTTTGCGGCGCGGGCAAAATTCATTTTCATCGCATCAACAACTGCTCCAATTGCAGCAGAGTGCGTTGCGTGATTGGCTTGCCAGTTTGCAAATGCAAATGAGCGTGCGTGAGTTGCCGCGGCGGACAACGCGTGATTGTGAGCGGCGCGAAATCAAACGCGCTATGAATTTGCTCAAGCACTCCAACGCGTGACACGAACGTTTTAATTTCGGGCTCGGGCAATCGCGCGCGCTCCACGGCATCGGCGATCAAATGAACAGGTGTGTCGTGAACAAACCGAATGTGCACATGCGGATCGGCGTCAAAATGGCCGTCGCATGATCTACCCACTAAAGAAATTTTGGCGCCTGGAAATTCGTGTTCAAGTTGGCGGATGAAATCAATAATGCAGACGAGACGTTGGTAGCGCTGCTGCTCATATCCTTGCTGGCCAAGTTGCTCCATGGCAAGAGCTTGGGCGTGCTTGCGCACAAGCGCTTTGGAAGGCGCGAGCGTGCTGCGCGGCAAACCAAGGTGCGCTACGGCTTGCGAAATAGCGTCAGTAACCGCAAGATTTGGGTCTTTTTGCAACAGACTGGCGGCGCGTCGAGCGATGTCATCTTGATGATCATTCACTGGTCACACAACATAAATTTAAGCCGCTTGATCTTGCCGCGATCCTGCGGGCGTGCCAGGCATCCAAAGATCATCAAAGGGTTGATCGTCACACGATTTTCGCATTGCCAAATAAGCGCCAGTGGCTACGGACCAAAAAGCTCCGAAGCAGGCGCCGACCGCGATCGACTTGACTACCGTGATCCACATTCCGACAAATCCCGCGGACATGGACGCGGTGAAGCCGAGACTGCGCGCGGGCGAGACATCATCTGGCAAGAGCAATCGAATTGTTGCCTGACTGGCCATCGGTCCTTCGCCAGCGGTCATGCCAACAAAGTTCGCGGCGAGTGAAAGCGTTGCCATTGCGAAGAGGTCTGAAATAAAGATGACAAGTGAAACTCCGATGGTGGCCATGATGAAATAGAGCAACGCATGCAATGGCCGGCGCAACACATAGGCCACGGTTCGTTGCGCGGCTTCAAGACCGTCGCAGCCTTCACATGCGGAAGCCGCCACCGCCAACGGCATGCAAAAACCCCACGGAATCAGGGCAATTGCAGCAAAAAATGCCAAGACAATCACAAGTCCATACGCGAGACCGGCGAAGATATCGATAAGCGGAATACGGCTGAGCCAACCAAGCAGCGCCGCAACTGGAAGAAGAACCACAAGCGTAAGCAGTGGCCACACTGGAACAAGAGCGTGATTGATCCAACGCGGTTTCACAAACGCAAACGCATCAGCGGCGGAGAGTTTGTCTTTGCCCGCCAAATCCATGGCCGTCATGCGGCACAGTGCGGTGCCGCCAGCGCCCATGGCTATGAGAAACGCGGCGCCAAATATAAAGCAAAACCAACGATCCTCGCGCCAACACGCCAACGGCAAATCAATAAATAAATTGGCGAACGCGCCCAATGACACGGCGGGACTCACAGTGAGAACGCCCACCGCGAGCGAATCAACGCAGCGTCCAACCGCCAAGGAGAAAGAATCAAATGTTCCCTTGGGTCGATAGGAATCCAATCGTTCCAGCGCGCGCCGAATTCCGTCCGCCTCTCGGTCGCTCACTGAACCAAGACGATTTTGCAGGGAGACATAGACCGTCTCCACATCGATTCCGCCGCGCACATCCATGCCTGCGGGGCGCTGCTCAGGCGGTAAATTTTCCAGCGCCGCGCGCCGCGCCACATCGGAGGCCACGGCTGAATCAATCTGACTTCGGCTTGGGGCGAGCAAGCCAGCGGGCTGAATTGTGGGTCCACGAAGGGCGTCATAAAAGCGTCCCGCCACCGCTAAAGCCAAGACAATAAAGGTGGCTGCCAAGAGTCGGGCCGGCTGAAACGCGCCGGTTGCGGCGTTGAGAACCCGCGGAAAAACAAGCGCTGAGCGAAAGTCAATTTGATCTACCACCACGCGCTCTGCCATTGTTGTATCTCCTGTTGCTGGTTCGAAATGATTCAAGCGAATGTTAACTCAATATAGTTGTGTTGTCAGAGGAATGATTGTGTGATTCGGATAACCTAACCAACTATGAGCATTTCTACACACGGACAACTCGACAGCGTGCTTGCACGAACCGACGCCAATCAACCCGCGGGCATTGAGCGCTTGATGGACTTCTTGCGGATTCCAAGCGTGAGCACCGACCCTGCATTCGCCGCCGATGTTCGCCGCGCTGGTGAATGGGCGTCCAATATGCTGAAGGAATGTGGATTTGAATCGCGCCTTGTGAACACTCACGGACACCCCATGGTGTTGGCCAAGCACCCTGGCCCCAAAGGCGTGACTGCGCCGCGCGTACTTTTTTACGGTCACTACGACGTGCAGCCCGCCGATCCGATTGAATTGTGGACGAGTCCGCCGTTTGAGCCTGTGATTATGGATGGTCCAATGGGCAAGCGCGTGGTGGCGCGTGGCGCGGTGGACGACAAGGGACAAGTGATGACTTTCTTGGAGGCGCTTCGCGCGTGGCATGCGTGCGCCGGCGGACCGCCCTGCCCTGTCACGGTTATTTTGGAGGGCGAGGAGGAATCTGGAAGCGAAAGTTTTGAGCCTTTTCTTCGGGAATACGCAGCGGAATTGGAATCCGATGTCGCCATTGTCAGTGATACTGGAATGTGGGATATCAACACTCCGGCGATCACAACCATGTTGCGCGGACTTGTGTATGTGGAGGCCAAATTGAAAGGGCCATCGCATGATTTACATTCAGGTTTGTACGGCGGAGCTTTGGCGAATCCCATCAACTCATTGGCACGCATGATCGCCAGTTTGCATCATGATGACGGTCGAATTGCCATTGAAGGTTTTTATGACCAAGTGAAGCCACTTCCAGAAAAAATAAAAAAGCAGTGGGACAAACTGGATTTTGACGATGCGGAATTTTTAGGCAAGGCCGGAGTGAAAAAAGGTTTTGGCGAGCCGGGATTCAACGCGATGGAGCGAACATGGTGTCGACCCACGTGCGATTGCAACGGCATCAAGGGCGGCTATCAAGGTGAGGGCGCCAAGACGGTGATCGCGAGCGAAGCCACGGCGAAGATCTCCTGCCGCTTGGTGGCCGACATGGATCCAGATGACGCGTTCAATAAATTAGCCGCTCACTTGCGCGCGCGCGTGCCCGCGGGCTACACGCTTGAAATGAAAACTTTCGGCAAAAATCCGCCCATTCGCGTGAAAGATGAGAGCCCCTACTTGGTGGCGGCGGAGCGTGGCTTGACAAAAGTCTATGGCATAAATCCGGTGTGTATTGGAACTGGCGGCAGCATTCCAGCGGTGGGTTTGCTTCAGCGCATTCTTGGCGTTGAAAGTTTGCTGGTTGGATTTGGTTTGGATGACGACCGCGTGCATAGCCCCAATGAGAAATTTGAGCTGACATGTTTCCGCCGCGGAGCGTTAAGCCACGCCGCAATTTTGGCGGAGCTTGCTGGACTTCGTCCATAAATTACTGGACGGCAAATCACGCGATGAGATTCATTCCAACAATTCGATTCTCGTTCGTGGTGATGACTTTGATGTTGTGCGCCACCGTGCGCTTGGCGCAAGCGGATGATGTTGAAATTCATGTCGAAAGATTTGGCGCATGCAACGCATATCGCGGTGGAGATGTGACGGCTCTGCGAGTGCGACTACGAAGCGACTTGAACGAACCCACTTCCGCCTTGGTTCAGTGGGATGTTGAAAACGCGGACGGCGATATGGCGTCGTATTGGCGCGAAGTGACGCTGCCGCCCGGGCAAAACATAACGCGTTGGTTGTACGCCAAATTGCCGCCATTTACGGCCTCTTCGGCCGCCGCGCATATTTTCAATGTGAGCGTTTTTCAAGCGCAAGATGGGCGCAGAATTCGTCGATTGGGAACGCTTCGCTTCACGCCCGCGCAAGCCGAAGAACAATCCATGCCTCTAGAAAAAAATCAAGACGTCATTGCCATCGTGGGTGACGGACGCATGGGTCTGGAAGATCTTGGCGCCATTCCAACTGGATTTGATTTTGTGCCCAGCATGAATTCGCTCACGCAGTTGCCGCGCGGAATTTCCCCGGCGGATTTTCCAGATCGGTGGGAAGGTCTTTGGAGTTTCAATGAAGTGATTTGGTCACAAGCGTCTCCACAATTGCTCACGGGCGACCGCGCGAAAGCATTGCGGGACTGGATCGCCCACGGAGGTTCGCTTGTGATTGTGTTGCCCGAAAGCGGCAATCCTTGGTCGATTGGCGGAGGCGCGACACATTTTCTGTCGGACCTACTTCCCACAAAAGGCGTGGCGCAAATTGATGGCGTACCAGTTGAGGCGTTGCTTCCCATTCTTTCACGCGCCAAGGAAATGCGGCGCACGAATGTGCGGACTCCCATGTACGTGTTCGACTCCCTCCAATTGAGCGCGCCTTGGAAAGGGTTGATTGCCTTGCCGGAAATGAGCGGAATGAAAGGCATTTCCAATGAAATCCTCAAGTGCAATGGCCACGCGAGCATTGTGGCGCGACGCACATTTGGTCATGGCATGATCACATTGATTGGATTGGATATTGACGCCCTGCACCGGGGCGCCTTCGCAAATGAATCATTGCCGCAAGTGGATGTGTTTTGGAATCGCATATTGGGAAGGCGCGCCGACGCGATGAGCGCGAATGATTTTGATCGGCTCATAAAATTGGAACCTCCGCGCATTGCGCTTGCCAGGTCATACGAGCAATACGACTGCGGCCAAGGCGATTTGATTTCAAGCGCGATCGGCTTAAAGGGCCGCGCCATTGGAGGTGTGCTCGCCACGCTTGCTTTGTTCGCTGGCTATTGGGTCTTGGCGTGCCCCTTGGCTTGGTACGTGTTGCGCAAAAAAAATATGCGCCGACTTTCATGGTTGGTGTTTGTTGGCGTGTCGCTTGCCGCCTCGGTGACAGCCTTTGTGGTTGGCGAATTTTTCACAACCACTCCAAACAACCTGCTGCATACAACCGTGCTTGACACGATTGATCCGCCCACGCCAACAAACGCGGACGCGCAATCCGCTCGCGCCACAATGTGGATAAGCGCCTTGCTGCCAGGGTTTGGAAAATCTGAAATTGCCATTGATTCCAATGAAAATCAACGAAATATCATCAGCACTTGGGCGTCTCCAACGGGCGAAGGCGTTCAACAATTTCCAGATACGGCGCGATTTGACCAGCCCGTGGACGAGCCATCAAAGACGGCGCCGCCATCGCGCGCGACCACTAGCGACTTTGAAATTCGATGGCTGGGTCAAATTCCAAATCAATGGGGCACGCCTCCGACGCAAGTTGTCGGTAAAAAAATCCAAGCCACAACCGCCCACGGAAATGTGAATCGTATCTCGCTGAGTGGTTCGCTCACTCATCACTTGCCTGGCGCGCTGAAAAATGTGACGCTGATTCACGTTTCTCCATTTCAATTTCAAACCCAGCAATGGCAAACCGACGCGCGCCTCACTTTGCGCCCAAGCGCCGCGCTTCCAAACGCGGGGCGCATGGCTGTGCTTGCTGATGACTGGATGCCTGATCAAGAACTCAATGTCGCCAAAGCGCTTTATCCCGACGGACCAAGCGACCCATCGAAATTAAATCCTGGCTCACTCACACAGGAAATTTTTTCCCGCTATCAACGCCCACTGTTGCAAGTGGCTGCGCAAGCCTTGCCGAATCGAATGAACGACGTATTTGAGTCAACCCGATGGCGAACAAATTTGGAAATGCTTTCGCTTTATCAAATCCTGCAACCGCCGGCCTATCAAATGAACCCGCCCGATGCGCCTAGTCCGGTGCGAGTTACCCGGGAAGTGGCAAAAAACATTGATCTTTCCCGTTGGATGACGCAACCCTGCTTGATTGTCATGGGCACGCTGGAAAATGTTCCCGCACCAGTTGCGGTGACATTGTCGGGAAAAATTTCAAATAGCAATGGCGATGTGATGATTCGCTACATCATTCCCCTGCCCGATGATTCGGCCATCTTTTGGCCGCCACTTCCCGTACCCTGAGTTCACCGTGGCGATGATTGAAACAGTCAACCTCACCAAAAAATACGGCGACTTGATCGCTCTGGACAATTTAAATTTGTCCATTGAAGCCGGCGAGTGCTTTGGATTCATCGGGCCAAACGGCGCGGGCAAGACCACCACGATTAAAATTTTGGCCACGCTGCTGAAGCCCACTTGGGGTGAGGCGCGCGTTGATGGAAAAACAATCGGCTATCAAAATAATTTGATACGTCCATTGATTGGCTATGTGCCGGATTTCATGGGTGCGTATGAAGAAATGACCGTGAACGAGTACCTGGAATTTTTCGCCGCCTGTTATGGCATTCATGGCAACGAGCGATTTCGCGCGGTGCAGGACGTGCTGGAATTGACTGATTTGCGCGGCAAATCCATGACTGAAGTGAATGGACTCAGCCGCGGCATGCAGCAGCGACTCAGCGTGGCGCGAGTGCTGCTGCACAATCCCAAAGTGCTTTTAATGGACGAGCCCAACTCCGGCTTGGATCCGCGCGCGCGCATTGAAATGCGCGAACTGCTGAAAGAACTTTTGCGAATGGGAAAAACTATTTTAATTTCCAGCCACATCCTGCCGGAGCTGGCGGAGTTGTGCACCAGCGTTGGAATTATCGAGCGCGGCAAATTGGTGTTCGCTGGCAGCATGAAAGATGTTTTGTCGCGGGCGCATTTGGGAACGTTGGTGAAGATCGTTGTGGATGAGCGTGCGGAGGCCGCCGCCGAACTTTTACGCAAGGTGCCGGGCGTGAGCCTGGTGGAATTAAAAAGCAGCGAGGGTCGCACGCGCATCGAAGTGACTCTGGACGCAAACGCCGCGGTATCCGTGAGCGATTTGCCCAACCGCCTCGTCACGGCGGGTTTTCGTATAAATTCAATGCAGCAAGCGGAAGCGGATCTTGAAACCGCCTTCCTTCGCCTGACCAAGGGTTTGGTGGCGTAAAGTGAGCAATCAACAATGACAGATGTTCTTCTTATCGCGGATAGACGGCGCAAAGGCGTGCCCGAGGCCATTGAAGAAGTGCGTCGAATTATCACGCCGCATGGCCGCATTGTGGAGGAGTTGGAGGCCGACCTTCGCCCGATTCCGCCTCGAACTATTTTTGATTTAGTTGTTGTGCTTGGCGGCGACGGAACATTGATCGCGCAGTGCCGCCGCTTGCTTGACCGCGGCGTGCCCATGGTTGGTTTGAATTTTGGCCGACTTGGATTCTTGGCGGAGTTTGATTTGGATTCGCTGCGCCAACACGCCACGATGATTTTTGGACACGACGCCATTGTGCGCAATCGCATGGTGCTTGACGCGATCGTGCGCAACGCGCGCGGCGACTTGGTTCATGAGGGCCTTGCGATCAACGAAGCAGCAGTGACCGCGGGCACTCCGTTTCGCATGATCGAATTAAAAATTTCATTTGGACGCGACCAAGGCCCGGACCTTCTTGGTGACGGCGTGATTGTGGCCACGCCAATTGGAAGCACCGCCTACAACGTGAGCGCTGGCGGACCGATTGTGCAACCCGATCTTGAGGCCATGATTGTCACTCCAATCTGCGCGCATAGCTTGGCGTTTCGACCAATCGTGACCGCGAGCCATTTGGAAATCATGATTGAAGTGATGCGCGCCAATGACGGTTCCGCATTGGTGCTTGATGGCCAAGCGATTGTTCCGCTAAGCGCTGGCGACCGCGTGATGGTTGGTAGACACCATACCGCAGCCAAATTCATTGGAAATCCCAATCGAACCTACTGGGACACATTGGCCGACACCATGCGATGGGCCGCCGCGCCAAGCTACCGCCGCCCAAATTCTCCCTGAATTTCTGCTAAAAATCCCCCTCAAATTCCGCCTGAAATTCCGACTGAAATCAGCCGCGCAATCACGGCTTCTATCCGCCAACCACGCGCGCCACTTTTTTCTACACTCGCTCATTCCATGATCGACATTAAAGCACTGCGTGATGACCCGGAACGATTTCGAACTGGCGTGCGCCTGAAGCGCGCCGATGTGGACATTGACGCCCTGCTTGCCATTGACACGCGCCGACGCGAGTTGACCGGCGCAGTTGAAGTGAAACGCGCCGAGCAAAATAAATTCAGCAAGGAGATGGGGCCTGAACTTGGCCGATTGAAGGGCCAATTAAAATCCGCCACGGGCGCCGAACGCGAGGCGATTGAAACCAAATTAAAGGAACTCGAGCGCCGCCCCGCGGAATTAAAATTGGAGGCCGCTGAACTCGACAAGCAACTGGCTGACACCGCGCCCAAGTGGCACGATTTATTGATGCGTATTCCACAACCTCCTGCCGCGGATGTTCCAGTGGGCGCGGGCGCCGAGGACAACAAAGAAATTCGCCGCTGGAACGCGCCGCACTTTGATCCTTCGAAAAGTTTCCAGAGCCAGCGCGGCTTCAAACCAAAGACGCATTTGGAATTGGTGCGCGACCTTGGCCTTGTGGATTTTGAGCGCGGCGTGAAGACCGCGGGAACGCGCCACTATGTGCTCACTGGTCTTGGCATGAAATTGCACCAGGCCGCGCTTCGCTACGCCTTTGACTTTATAACGGAAAAGCGCGGATTTACCGCCATGGGCGTGCCCGTGATCGTGAAGGAAGAATGCATGCAAGGCACGGGCTTCTTTCCATTTGGCCGCGACCAGGCGTATCACATAGAGGAATCCCGCCGCGGCGCGGGCCACGATTTATTTCTCACGGGCACAGGCGAAGTTGGCCTAATGGGCTTTCACGCCGACGAAATTATTCCCATTGAGCAACTGCCGCTGAAGTACACCACGCAAAGCACTTGCTTTCGCCGCGAGGCCGGCGCGTCGGGCAAGGACACCGCGGGCCTGTATCGCATCCATCAATTTGACAAGGTTGAACAAGTTGTGATTTGCCGCGCCGACGACACGGAAAGTCGCGCGTGGCATAAGCACATGTTGGAGACGGTGGAAATGATTTTGCAAGGATTGTCGCTGCCGTATCGCCTGCTGCAATGTTGCACTGGAGACCTTGGCATGAAGAACGAGGACATGATTGATGTTGAATGTTGGATGCCAGGCCGCGGCGATATTGGCGCCGACGGCGTTCCAAGCGGCGAATGGGGCGAGACGCATTCAGCCAGCCGTCTTGGTGATTTTCAATGTCGCCGCTTGAATTTGCGCTACCGCGACGCCGATGGAAAAATTCACATTGCATGGGCGCTCAACAACACGGTGCTTGCGAGTCCGCGCGTGCTGATTCCAATTTTGGAGTTGAATCAGAATGCGGATGGATCCGTGAATGTGCCGCACGTATTGCGGCCACACATGGGTGGCGTTGAGAAGATCACGCCAAGATAAATGTTGGCAGGTCAGATTGCGCTATAGAGTGAATGACGCGCGCACAATAATTGGCGTGTGATGCGCTGAAGATAATTTTGCTCGCGAGCCAACGCAGAATTTTTTTAGCGACCGCGCGCGCCGCCAGCGCCCGAACGCTTTTGTCCACCAACGGGCGCCGAGCGTTTGCCCCCGCCTTTGTTGGAGCCCTTGCCGCCACCAAATGTCGATCCCTTGCCATGAAAGGGTGTTCCAGCAGCGCCACCAAAGTTGAACGCCGCGGGTTTGCCTGCGTTATCCAATCCAGCGCCAAAGACGCTGCCCGACTTTGCGCCAAGGATTGATTTTTTCTGCGCGTCGGAATTGTTGTTGGAATTGCTGGACGAATTATTTGCTGGTGTATTGCTTGTCATGGTGGAGTCCTTGGTTGGGCGCGTGAAATATGCGCAAATACATTGTAATCAAAGTCATTGCGTGGATCACGTCAAGCAATTGCATGGCGACATTCACGCATTCTTAACAAACTCCAAACACAGAATATGGCGAACCATCACAAATGTGGTGCATCTTCCCTGAAATAAGAGTCCACCTCTTATATCCCTTTCGTTCCCCTATCCCCCTTCTAGGAGTCTCTTCATGAAATCACTTTCGTCTTTATTGATCACCTCAGCCGTGATCGCCGTTTCCTCAAACGCGTCCGCGGCACTTGTTGCCGGCGACATTGCCCTTGTTGGCTTTCAAGCCTCGGGCCTGACAACGGATTCATTCTCATTCGCAAGTTTGGTGAATGTTGACGCTGGAACCGTTTTGTATTTTACAGACAATGGTTTCACAACAGGAACTGGTTTTCGTGGCGTATCCGCAACTGACAACGATGGCAACGAAGGCCTTGTCAAGTACACCGTTGGCGCAAATGGATTGGCCGCGGGCCAAGTTGTGAGCAGCCTGTCCACCAACACAGCCAACGGCGTCTGGACTTTAAGTGGTCTTATTTACGGCGCAACCGTCGGAAGTGGCTCATATGCGCCACTTAGTTTTTCGTCTACAGGCGAGCAATTCACCGTGTTTCAAAGCAGCAATGCGCAACCAATGTTAAGTGGCTACACAGCGCTCTACAACTTTGACAACACTGGCGCATACGAAGCGGCTACGACTTCTGGAACAGGACAATTGGCTCCTGGTCTTGTACAAGGAACCAGCGCAATTTTGCTCCCTTCCCCAACTGGTGCCAACTTCGCCAATTTTAACTTTGGTGCATTTAGCGGTGCTGCGGATCGTGACACATGGCTCGCCCGCATTGGAACTGCCTCCAATTGGACAACTAGCGCTGCAACCACCGATGTGGCGGATGGTTCATTCAGCGTGGGCGCAGTTCCAACTCCAGGCGCGGTTGCGTTGCTTGGCTTGGCTGGTTTGGTTTCACGCCGACGAAAGTAATTTGACACAACTGTCGCGGCACACGCGCGACTTAATTTGTATTTGCGTAACCGCCGTCCCCCTAAAGGGCGGCGGTTACTGTTTCAGAAATCAGCACTTCTGTCTTCATGCATTCTGTGCGAATACTTAACACAAATGCGTGACGGTGATGCACCCAAAATTACGTTTACATATGTGACAGGATGTACCTCCTGTTGCCGACGCGTGGGGAACACCCGTTGGCGATTTGATCCCTTACTTCAAACCCTTTTGGAGTTTCATTCATGAAATCACTTTCGTCTTTATTGATCACCTCAGCTTTGATCGCCGCTTCCACCACCGCGTCTGCGGCACTTGTTGCTGGCGATATTGCGCTTGTTGGCTTTCAAGCCTCGGGCACGCCTGACTCATTCTCATTCGCAACTTTGGTGAATGTTGACGCTGGAACTGTTTTATATTTCACGGACAATGGTTTCACAACGGGAACGGGTACAGGCGCAGGCTTTCGTGGCGTGTCCAGCACAGACAACGATGGCAACGAAGGTCTTATTAAATACACCGTAGGCGCAAATGGTTTGGCAGCGGGACAAGTTGTAAGCAGCCTTTCCACCAACACGGCAAACGGAGCGTGGACTTCGTCTGGTCTTATTTACGGCACAACCGCCGGAAGTGGCTCATATGCGCCACTGGCTCTCGCCAACAGAGCCGCCGAGCAAATTACAGTTTTTACCAGCACCAATGCGCAACCAATGTTGAGTGGCTACACCGCGCTGTACAACTTTGACACTACTGGCGCGTACGAAGCAGCCACGGATACTGGTACAGGAGAATTGGCTCCTGGTCTTGTGCTAGGAACCAGCGCGGTTTTGACAAACAATATTCTCACCTCATTTCAGAATTTCAATTTTGCCGCATTTAGTGGTCCAGCGGATCGAGCCACTTGGCTCGCCCGCATTGGAAATGCCGCTAATTGGACTTTCGCTGGCACATCAGCAGTGCCTGTAACAACAAACGTGGCTGATGGCTCGTTCAGCGTTGGCGCGGTGCCATCTCCAGGCGCGATTGCCTTGTTGGGCTTGGCTGGTTTGGTCGCTCGTAGACGACACTAAGCTTGCGATTGATTGTTTTTACAACAACTTCCAACCGCCTCCATGAAAATGGGGGCGGTTGCTTTTTTGCTCTTAAAAAAATCACACAAAGGCGCGCGCAAGAAAAAAGCAATGCGATTGTGGCTGTGATTTATTGCAGCGACAGATTTACAAATTATCGTGGACCGCTTTGAAAGCCGCCGGCCTTTTTAAAGCCAGCTTTTTTGAAGCCGCCTTTTTTGAAGCCGCCGCCTTTGAAACCGCCACCACTTTTAAATCCGCCGCCGGAACCGCCGCGTGATCCTGCACCTGCGCCGCCGCCGGAAGATGATCCGCCGCGATAGCCGCCGCCTGAACCACCGCGTGCTCCCGCGCCTGCACCGGCACCAGCGCCGCCGCCGGAAGAAGATCCACCGCGGTAGCCACCACCGGAACCGCCGCGTGATCCCGCGCCAGCGCCGCCGCCAGAAGATGATCCGCCGCGATAGCCGCCACCGGAACCGCCGCGTGCACTTGCGCCATCGCCACCACCTGAAAAAGATCCACCGCGATAGCCGCCACTGGAACCGCCGCTTGATGAGCCGCCGCTTGGCGCGCCCTTTCTAAATCCGCCGCCTGATGGTTGGCCCTTTCGGAAACCGCCGCCAGAACCGCCGCCAGAAGAAGATCCGCCGCGATAGCCGCCACCGGAGCCGCCGCTTGATGAGCCGCCACTTGGCGCGCCCTTTCTAAATCCGCCGCCTGCGCCGCCGCTACTTGGGGCACCGGCAAAACCGCGTGGTTTGGCTTCTTTAAAGCCACCGCGCTTGCCAAAGCCAACATGACCGCCATCGCGCGCGCCTTCTGAAGCGCCTGCGCCACGGGCCACATTCGCGCCGTCGTTGTCGCCAAAATGATCTACGGCTTCACCGCCATCATTACCGCCAGCTTCAGCGCCACCAGCATCGCCTTCAACGCGCGCGGAAAGTGGATGAGGAGTGCGCGGCGAATATGTTTTCTTGCCGTAATCTTTTTTCTCGCCGAACGTTTTTTTCTCAAACGGCTTTTTGCCTGAGGCTTTCTTTTCAAAGGCGCGCTCGGCGAATGATTTCTTGCCTTGCGGCTTTGAAGCGGGGCTGTCGGAATCACCAGTGCCTGCATCGGCAACAACTCGCGGAGTACGTGGCCCCGTTGAAGCGCTGCGTGGATATTCCTTGCGCACGCTCACATCATCTGGTTGATCTTGGCGATCCGTAGGAAACGCCGGCTCGCGCACAACAGGAGCACGCTCACGCTTTGGTCGATCAACACCATCGCCCGCCGCGTCACGCGGTTGCGAAGTAGACACACGGCCATCGCCGCCACCAATGCGACCAGCGCTTTCATCACGAGGGCGACGATCGCCGCCGCGGTCCGCGCCATCGCGACGCGTGCCACGATTTCGTTGACGACCACCATCGCGCGTTGCGCCACGATCACCACGACCGCGACCTTCGCGACTTCTGCG
>Ga0214919_10007767_pt1 | contig 14365 bp, 13 predicted proteins | sample LL1503_MetaG_FD_177994 | JGI IMG/M metagenome (GOLD analysis project Ga0214919, IMG submission 177994) | Freshwater microbial communities from Lake Lanier, Atlanta, Georgia, United States - LL-1503 | ecosystem: Environmental > Aquatic > Freshwater > Lake | place: USA: Georgia | collected...
CGATACTTACGATATAAAGCTAATGACATTTATCGCCCTCCTTTGCTTAATTAAAATAAAATTTAGGATCCCCCGTACACCCACTAGAGCGTACCTACCCTTGCTGCATTCCTGCCCTGGGGGAGTTTGGCACGATAATGCCGCACGGGGGATCTAACGGTAAATCTTAGTCATCACCACCGATACCCTTAAGCCTTGAAGTAGTACTGGAGGATTCGCATAGCGGCCGAGTGCGCACGCTTGGAAAGCGTGTGTAGGGCAACCTACCGAGGGTTCAAATCCCTCATCCTCCGCGAACAACAGTATAAATCCTCATATATTTTTGTCTTTTTAATATTGAGTCTGCTAAGAATTATTAGATTTTTCAATCATAACAAAATACCAATTAAGTAATATTGGGCCAGAAATTTGTAGCCGATCAGAACTATCAGCTATTTGAATTGTAAATGTAGACATATGATCTTTGTTTTTTGGTTCAGAAATATCAATATCTATTTTAAATGGTTTTACTTTCGTAAGTTTGTAGCCATAAAAATTAGAAATACGGTTTAATTCTTTAAGTGAATAGGTATTATAATAAACTTCTCGCTCTAAGCTATGATCATAAACTAATGTTTTGCATGAAATATCGCCTTCATAAAATAATCCGCTCATACAAATCCAGTTAGGGTTAATTTTTTTAAATATTTGAGTCATTGGCTTACGCAATTCTTTAACCCAGCTTATTGTTTGTAGGCTAACTACGCCATCAATTTGCTTTAATTTTTTTAAGCGAAACAAATTTCCTTGATTAAACTTTAGGTTTGCAATTTCTAGTTTAGCTAATTTTTGATTGGCAAGTAAAATTAAATTTTTCGATTTATCTATTCCATTAAATTGCGTATTAGGGAAAGTTTTAGCTATATAATAAAGCGCCGCTCCAGTACCACAACCAATATCTAAAACTTTTTTTCCGGCCATTACTTTTGGCTTAATAAATTTCACAAAAGCATAAGTTGATTGCTTTGTTTCCATCCACTGTTTTGAATGATAGATAAGAGACAAAGAATCTTCCCATGAAGTTGAGGTTTTAAACACACTTTTATTATACAGTAGGTGTAAATGTAAATTAGTGCTAAGTATAAATGAAATTTCAAGCAAATTTCTGGGAAATAAAGCAAATTTTGCTGATAAACGTAATACAGTATTAAAATGCTGGTAAAGTTTGTGTATGTATGTTAAAGAAAGACTCAATTGACTTCAAAAAATATTTTTATTATTGCTGAGGCTGGAATAAACCACAACGGTGAAATCAATCTTGCAAAGAACTTAATTGATGTGGCTGTAACAGCTGGCTGTGATGCAGTTAAATTTCAGAAAAGGACACCTGACATTTGTGTTCCAGAAAAAATGAAATCTGTTATGCGAGAAACCCCTTGGGGTGTGATGACATATTTAGATTATAAGAAAAAAATAGAGTTTGGTGAATTAGAATTCGATATCATTGCTAATTATTGTGAGCAAAAAAATATTGCTTGGTCGGCATCAGCTTGGGACATAGAGAGTTTAAAGTTTTTAGATAAATACGATTTGACTTTTAACAAAGTAGCTTCAGCATTAGCAACTCATAAAGAGTTTTTAAAAGAAGTAGCTAAACGCAAAATATTGACTTATGTTTCAGTTGGTATGTGCGAATACGGTGACATCGATGCAATCGTTAGCATTTTTCATGACTATAATTGTCCTTTAGTTCTGATGCATACTATCTCTACTTATCCAGCAAACGATGAGGATTTAAATTTAAAAATGATACAAACTCTCGCAGAAAAATATGGTCTGCCGGTAGGTTACAGTGGTCATGAATCTTCAGTATCACCGTCTATAGTCGCAGCAACACTTGGGGCGGTTGCAATAGAGAGGCACATAACTCTTGACCGTGCAATGTGGGGAACTGATCATTCTGCTTCATTAGAAGCAAATGGATTAAATCAACTTGTTGGCTCTATCAGAAAAATTTCAGTTGTATTAGGAGATGGGGTTAAGAAAAAAATTGAAGCTGAAACTGAAGTTGCTAAAAAATTGCGATATTGGAATAACTAATAATGAAACAGATCTTATTCGTAACCGTTAGATATTCCAGTTCAAGATTACCTGGAAAATGTTTACTTAAACTTGGTGAAATTTCTATACTTGCTCACTGTATTCTTAGAGGGAGAGAGGCCGGCTTTAGAGTTATTGTTTGTACTGGAACCGATGCTCCCAACATCGAGATTGTAAATGAATGTCTAAAATATGATTCTGAAGTATTTAGAGGAGAACCATTAAATAAGATTTTAAGATGGTCAAATTGCTTTCAACACTTTGATATTGAATATGCTCATATAATAGATGGTGATGACCCATATTTTGATCCATTGGAAATTAAAAGTAGTCTAGAACTTTTAGGTGAAAAAAAGCTGGATTTGGTTAGAACTTCAAATCGTTCTGATTCTGGATTTGCCTCTGTGGGACTTTCTGTTAGGGCTAATTTTATGAATATCCTCGCCCAAAGATCTCTAGGTCTAAAAAGTCAAAATTTGGATGTGATACCTTGGAACTTGCTGTTAAATGATCAAGATCGATGGGAATTTTTACCGGACAATTACTTGACTAAAAACAATTTAACGCAATTAAGATTAACTTTGGATTATCCCGAAGACCTTGAGTTGTTACAAAAATTAGCCTATCGTTTTAACTATTCGGCTTCTAGATTAGATATAGAGAAATTTCTCTTGAATAATCCGGAGCTACTCAAAGTGAATTTTATGCGGAATAGTGATTTTATGGAGAACAAGAGAGTACAGTTATCATACAATTTTAATGATTAACTATTGGGGAATTAATGCATAAAGGTAAATACTCAACTAAGGCAATCCGGCTTGCAAATGAATCGTTAGTCAGTGATATAGATTTAGAAAATAACTTACCGTGGGTGCCTTCTTTTGAAGAGCGGTTTGCCAAATTTTCTGGTTTTAAATATGCAATTGCACTAAATTCTGGAACTTCTGGATTACATGCTTCTTTACTAGCACATGGCGTTGGCCCAGGAGACGAAGTAATTTCGCCAGCGCTTACTGTAATAATGGATGCTTTTGCAACTATTTATACAGGTGCAATTCCAATTTTTGCTGATGTTGATAAAGAAACTTGGAATATAGACCCTGAAATAGTTGAAAGCTTAATAACACCAAAAACCAAGGCTATCATCTCTGTTTCATGGTTTGGCTTACCGGCAAATTTAGTAAAACTTAGAGAAATATGTAACAAGTATAATCTGTTATTACTAGATGATTCTGCAGAAACTATTAGTTTAAAACCACTAGAACCAAAATCTATATTTAAGCCGGACATAAGAGTATTTAGTTTTGAGTCAAAAAAGCACATGTCGACTGGTGGTGAAGGTGGTATTGTTTTAACTGATGATAAATTACTAGCAAAAAAAATTCGACAGTATTCTGGACTTGGTTATAAGCATTTAACTGCAGATCGAGGCAGGACAAGTTTGTCAGCAAAAATTTTTCAAAACCCCAACTATGAAAGGTTTGATGCAATTGGCTTTAATTATAGAATGACACCAGTTACAGCTGCTATTGGAATCGGACAACTAGACAATATTGATTTACTTTTAGAATCTAGAATAAAAGCGGCAACTAAGTTCAAAGCGGCAATCCATAACTGTGACTGGTTAATTCCCCAACCGAATAATCAAGATGGTATAAACCATACTTATTACACTTTTGGCATAAGGTACTTAGGTAATGTTAAATGGAATATACCTTGGGAAGATTTTTATGAAAAATTTACTTCCGCTGGAGGTCATGGTTTTTATGCAAATTGTAAAAATCCATACCTTGAGCCATTTTTTTATGGTAAAAATGTAGGACAGCAGAAGCTAATAAATGGGCTATGTCCTGTTTCAGAGGAATTACAAAAAGAAATTATGGCTTTTAAAACTAACTATCTGGAGGATAAGATTGTTGAAACGCAAGCTGAAATACTTTCTGATTTGATTGACAAAATAGGAAGATAGTATGAATAGACTCCGGGGGCAAACTTTTATAGTAACAGGTGCGATGGGTTTACTTGGACAACAGCATACGTTAGCAATTTTAAGTGAGGGTGGTAATGTCGTTCTAATAGATCTAGATTTAGAAATGTTAAAAAATTTTATTAATAATTTACCTAACGCTCTTAAAAATAAGGTTTTACCAATTGAATGTAACATATCAATTGAAGATGAAGTTTTGCATGCGTCTGATTTGATCAAAAAAAGTCTAGGAAAAGTTCATGGATTAGTAAATAATGCGGCAATAAATGCAAGCGTTGAAAAAAATTTCAATAGATTTGAAAGATTCGAGAATATAACTTACGGAACTTGGAAAGAAGAATTAGATGTTGGACTTTGGGGTACAATTTTATGTTCACGTGTATTTGGCTTAGAAATGATAAATAATGGAATTAAGGGGTCCATTGTAAATATATCCAGCGATCATGGGTTAATTGCACCGAATCAAAATTTATATAAGGTTGATGGATTAGGTGATAATAGTCAACCAGTTAAACCGGTAACTTATTCAGTCATCAAACATGGATTAATTGGTTTTACTCGTTATCTTGCTACTTACTGGTCAGATAAGGGGATACGTATTAACGCATTGTGCCCTGGGGGGGTGCTTAATAACCAAAACGAACAATTTATTAACCGCGTAAATACTCTAATCCCACTTGGAAGACTAGCAAGACCAGATGAATATTGGGGTGCACTTATTTATTTATTATCCAATGAATCTAGCTATATGACTGGGTCTGTAATGGTAGTCGATGGTGGCCGGTCAGCATGGTGAAAAAAATATATTGCTTCGATATAGATGAAACAATCTGTAAAACTATTGATCAAAATTATTTAAGTGCAATGCCAATATTGGAGAGAGTAGCCAAAATTAATTCATTGTACGAAAATGGGCATATAATTAAATTTTATACAGCTAGAGGAAGCAAGACTGGAATTGATTGGACTGATAAAACTATATCACAATTATCCGAATGGGGAATAAAATATCATGAATTAGTCTTTGGCAAACCTTTCGCAGATTACTATATTGATGATAAAGCAATCAAAGATATGGAATTTGATTGGAATATAAGTTAATTTAAGCTATTTATTGCTTCATCTATAAACATATATGATGTAAATTCTAAGAAATTTCGCTTAAAGTTGTTTGAGTATTACTTTTAACATTAGTTACAGGCATTCTTTCGATAACTCTTAATCTATCTTTCCCGCTTAAAAAACTAAGTGATCCAGAAGTATCCCTGCTTTCTCTAACCCTAGAATCAACAAATAACTCAAGGTTAGTTGGTATTTCAATTGAGAACTCATTAATTTTCTCATTCTTAATAAAAAAAGCGTTATTACATGCCCGGTTAGAGCCTAGGAAAGTAAAACCTTTTAGAGAAAGCGAGTATATAAATGCCGAAAGACTGGCACCATAATACAAACAGCTAAAATGTTTTTCTTTTCGATTGAATAAATCATCCCTTGGTACACTTACTTCGGCTGAGTAGCCGAATAAACTATTATACTCAACTACTACAACTGAAATTTTATCTAGATTAGCTGCATCTAAAACCCAGTAATCGTTTCCATCTATATCTAAGGACAGAATATCAATCCCAGCCATTTTATCTCTAGCGAATACCAACAAATCATTAATGTTATCGGGTGTAACTATTTCGCAAATTGGAAATATGTGAGTTTTCCAAAAAACTGTCATTTTTTTTACTTCTGTGACTAAGTCAGTTCTTGCATCGATCGCGACAACGCTTGCATTTCTGCTTTCAGCCAAAAACCTTGAATTGCATTCGTTAAAATTTCCAGCTCCAATTTCAACAAATTTAGGTTTAGACATCTTTAAAGTTTCACATATGAAGTCTAAAATTCCATCTTCGCCCCATTGGCTGAAAACTTTAACTTCGGCGTCCCATAAATTTGTAAATTTGCTTGAACTGGCACGTGAAGAGAGAACCGCAGACTGCCCAATCATTAATTTTAAACTAACAAAACTTTCATTATTTATTTTTTTAATTAGGTTAAGCAAAAATCTTAAAATTTTATTCATCATATAGTCTAAAATAATTGTTGAGCACTAAAATTGTGCTGATTTCTTTTATCACTGGATAAAAGTATCATAACAACGAACTTTTCTGGTTTTATTTTGCTTAATGTGTAGGATCAATCATATAGGATATTGGGATGAAAGCAGCGCTTATAACTGGAGTAACAGGGCAGGACGGATGGTATTTATCCAAGTTATTGTCTAATAAAAATTATCAAATTTTTGGGATGGTGACAGATTTGAATAGTTCAAATATCAAAGATTTTTCATGTGAATTTCCTAATGTTAACTTAGTTAAAGGTGATCTTAGGGATACCTATTCAATTAATCTACTTGTTAATGAAATTATGCCAGACGAAATTTATAACCTTGGCGGCCTTAGTTCTGTGAGACTCTCATTTATGGATCCCGAGGCGGTAGTTAATGTTAATGGAATCGGTGTTGTTAGACTTTTGGAAGCTTGTAAAAAGATTTCTAGTAAGAAGCAAATTAGAATATATCAAGCATCCAGTTCTGAGATGTTTGGCAGGGCACAAGTCATAATGCAAAATGAAGACTCTCCATTTCGGCCAGTATCTCCATACGGCGTGTCAAAGGTACTTGCACACCAAACAGCAAAGAATTACCGGGAAATTTTTAATATGCATGTGTCTTGTGGAATCACGTTTAACCATGAAAGTGAGAGGCGAAACCTAGAATATGTAACACGTAAAATAACCAATGGTGTTGCAAAAATTAAATTAGGACTCCTAGATAAAATACATTTAGGTAATTTAAATTCAAGTAGAGATTGGGGTTATTCCAGCGATTACGTAGAAGCTATGTGGCAAATGCTACAAATGGAAACACCTGATGATTATGTAATTGCGACAGGCAAGTTGCATTCAATTAGTGAACTACTAAAAATAGCTTTTAATAAAATTGGAATGGGTGGTCAGGAAAATGAATTTATTGCCAGCGATTCCTCAAACTTGAGACCAGTTGAATTAAATACTATCGCTGGAGATATTTCAAAGGCTGAAAAAATATTAAGCTGGAAACCAAAAACTAGTTTTGAAGATATTATTGCAAAAATGGTTTCGAATGACCTAAAGCTTGAAGCAAAAAAAGCAAATTTAGCACTGCCTAAAACTCCTGTAACGTGATATTTTTTTAGACACTATAGAAATAATCATAAAAACTATAAACTAATATAATAGAAATATTTTCTTGAAAGTTCGCATCTCTAAAGGATTATTTAATTGCGTATTGTTATATTTTAGTATTAAAAAATAATTATATTAATAATTGTTTTTGTTAATCGGATTGTCAAATTTCAAAGTTGCGGCTTTCAGATAATCGACTTGCAAGGGCTAAGGTTGTAAATGTTGGGTTTGAATTTGAACCGCTTGGAAACACAGATGCGCTTAAAATAAAGCAATTTTTAGCTCCATAGATTTCTAAATTTTCATCACAAATCGATAACTGCTGATTTAAACCCATTCTAGTGGTCCCCATTGGGTGCCAATTCGGACCAAAAAATTTATTAATTTTTGCGATATCAGTTACTCCATTATAAAATTTAATTTTAGACGAGAAATTTTTTAAAAAAACATTTTTAAACTTCATAATATCTTCTATAATATAACTATATACTTGGTAGGATACTTTGTGTTCATATGTTAAAAGATTCTCTGATTTATTTTCTAAATAAACTTTTGAGTTTTTATATGCTAATTCTTCTGCTTTAATATAAATACTATAACGGTCGATTTTCCTGTAATTATCGTAAAATTTTCTAAGTTTTCGTAAAATATAAGTAGAATACTTCTCTATATACGATAGTGGAGTAACAAGTATAGTAATAATTTTAGATTTATTTATTTCAGTATTTTGATTTAAGATTTTTTTAAAGTAGAAACGTGGCATAAAATTACGAATCTCATAATGTATATTTAGTAAATTTGCGGATAATTGGCTGCTATTTGCAATTGCCATACCTATACCATTGAACTCATTTATTGCTCTATTTTCATTATCTAGGCTGAGTTTTTTAAAAAGGTCTCTTTCGGTTTTTTTACTGGCTATTAAATTCCCTATATAGCCCTCCCTATGTTCCATTAAGAAATTCCCTAGTACGGATGAAGCAGAATCCGGTAATAAGTTACTGGAGCGCTGAAGTAATGCAGTAGTTTGTAAGGCTCCACAAGCTATAACAACTTTATTGAAATGTCTAATTATCGAAGCAAAATTCTTGGGTAATAATTCTGTATATATGTCATTAGATTCTGATTCTTTATATATTTTAAGACAAAAATGTCCAGTAAGTATTTCTAATTTTTGATTACTTTTAATTTTTTTAAATAACTCTGTGAAAAAATTTGGTTGGCAGAACCGATAACTTCTAAGATCGTATTCTTCCGGTAATTTCTTGCGTTCTTCAGCAAAATAACTAGAAATTATATCTTTATCTGTAACTTCACCTGCATTAAGTATTTTATATAATTTTAAATAATGAGCGGACAATTCTTGTTTTTTAAAAGGCCATGTCGCTTCACCACTATTATTACTACTAAAAAAATCACTTTCCTGGAATTCGCTTATTCTTGCTCGCCAAAGCGTGCTTCCACCTCCTATTTTATGAACGCCATCTGGTAGGGCGCTAGGTGATTTAAATACATAATTTTTCTTAGTTAGAAGACTTGATTCAGAGTCTAAGTTTCCAGAATCTACAAGTGTAACTGAATAGCCTTTTTCTAAACATAAACTTGTGAAAAAGATACCGACTGGACCTCCACCTATAACAGCTATCCGCACTTATACTCCTAAACCAATGTATTTAATCTCTAAAAATTCTTCAATACCAGCAAATCCGCCTTCTCTTCCTAAACCTGATTGCTTAACACCGCCAAACGGCGCAGCTGGATCTGAGATCACACCTTTATTTATTGCAACCATGCCAGACTCCAAAGACTCAGCGACTTTAATGGCACGATATAAATTAGTTGAGTAAACATATGAAATCAAACCAAATTCAGTTGCATTTGCTAATTCAATCGCCTGTTCATCAGATGCAGTAATGACAATTGGTGCTACTGGGCCAAAAATCTCACTTTTCAAGATTGGATTATCACTTTTAACCGTTAAAACTGTTGCTGGATAAAAAGCGCCTGCTCCTGCTGGAGTTTTACCACCAGTTTTGATCTGAGCGCCGGCAGAAACAGATGCATCTACTAGCTCTGCAATTTTATTACGTTCTTTAACTGAAACACTTACTCCTAATTGGGCGCCTGCTGAATTTCCAGCTGCCACCTTAAGAGCGGCCATTGCATTAGTTAATTTCGTAGTGAACTCATCCGCTATTTCTTTAGCAACATAGAAGCGATTAGCTGCAGTGCAGGCTGCGCCACCATTTCTCATCTTGGCAAGCATCGCACCACTTACCGCATCATCAACATCTGCATCAGCTAATACTAAAAATGGTGCATTTCCACCTAACTCCATAGAGGTACGAATTACCCGATCTGCTGCCTCTTTTAGTAAAACTCGTCCAACCACAGTTGATCCGGTAAAAGATAAATTCATAACTCTTGGATCGTTTAATATTTTTGCAATTGCAGGGCCTGACGGCACAGGCAAAATCAGATTTACTACTCCCGCCGGCACACCAGCTCTTTCTAAGATTTCCACGATTGCAATTGCAGTAAGTGGGGTTTCACCTGCTGGTTTTAAAATTACAGTGCAGCCGGCAGCTAATGCTGGCCCAATTTTTCTTGTTGCCATTGCGGCTGGAAAATTCCAAGGAGTAATTAAAAGTGAAACACCAATTGGTTGTTTGGTAACTAGAATTCGCTTATCACCAGCTGGTGCAATTCTAAATTCGCCATTGATTCGAACTGCTTCCTCAGCAAACCAACGGAAGAATTCAGCAGCGTACAAAATCTCACCCTTTGCGTCACTTAAAACTTTGCCATTTTCTTTAGAGATAATTTCGGCAAGCCGATCAGACTCTGCAACCATGATTTCAAATGCTTTGCTCAATATTTCGGCGCGAACACGTGGCGCAGTTTTTGACCAAGTTTTAAATGCTTTTGCTGCTGCATCTACTGCTTGCATACACTCTTTATCTGATGCCACCTGCACATTAGCAATAACCGATTCATCACTTGGATCAGTAACTGGCATAGTTGATGCGCCATCAATCCATTTGCCATCAATATAAAGCTGCGTCTTTAACTGCATAAAGATAAGCATACGGCAATGGCGCGTGCTTAAAAATAGCGCTTAAAAACAGGCGTATACTTAATACCTAACTTCTCATTGGAGTGTGTTTTTAATTGCCTAAGTCATGGAGTGATAATGCGCCAGAACCAAAGGCGCTGGCCGAACATGCACACCTGGAAGATCCTCTTTCTTACAAAATCAAACGTAAATTTTTGGGCAATCCATTAAACCGCCACACATTAAGCCATCAAAGATTAGGTAAGCGTTACGCATTAGGAATTTTATCCTCAGACTGTATTTCATCATCTGCTTACGGATCAGAACAGATTCTTCTAGCTCTAGTTCCAGCCTTTGGACTTGCTGCCTTTGCGATGTTAATGCCAATGACAGCAATTATTTTAATTATTTTAACAATTGTTACTTTGTCATATCGAAATGTAATTTCGGTATACACCAAAGTTGGTGGGGCATACAACGTATCTAGAGATAACTTTGGGCCAGTAGTTGCCCAAGTTGCAGCGGTTGCCTTAATGCTTGATTACATCGTTACTTTAGCAATTCAATCAGCAGCTGGTGTGGCGGCAATTATCTCTACCTTTCCAGAGCTTGATCGCTGGAAGATTCACATGACCTTAGCGGTGATATTGCTTTTAACTTATGGAAATTTAAGAGGTGTAAAAGAAGCAGGTAAGGCATTTGCATTGCCTACTTATCTTTTCGTTGGCTCTATGGCGGTGGTCTTTATTATTGGAATCTACCGTGAGCTAACTGGTGGACTAGCAGTACTTGAGATTAATCAACCAGGGGCGGTGCCAATTGGTCAGTCACAAGGGTTGCTAAGTTTTGCTGCAATCTTTATTTTACTTCGCGCCTTTGCAAATGGTGGATCATCTTTAACTGGTCTTGAAGCGATCTCAGATGGGGTTGCATTATTTAAAACTCCAGAACATGTTAACGCACGGCGAACCTTAGTAATTATGAGTTGTATTTTAGGCTCCCTAGTTTTAGGAGTATCCTATTTTGCTCACAAAATATATGCGATGCCGTATGAATCAGGAACACCAACAGTTATCTCACAAATAGCAAAAACTATTTTAGGTGATAGTGCCTTTGGAAGTGCGTTTTTCATTATGGTGCAAGCAGCAACAATGTTGATCTTATTTGCTGGCGCAAATACAACCTATAGCGCCTTTCCAATCTTGGTTAACTTTGTGGCAAATGATGGATACCTACCAAATTGGCTTACTAAGCGAGGACACAGGCTTAATTTTTCAAATGGTATTTTGCTATTAACAGCATTTGCAATGGTCTTAGTAGTTGCAACCGGCGCCTCAGTTGAGCACTTAGTAGCTTTTTATGCTCTCGGTGTATTTACCGCTTTCACACTAACTGGCTTTGGTATGGCAAAACATGCAAAAACTCATAAAGAGGGTTGGTGGCAAGGAAAGTTTGTAATCAATGGATTATCTGGATTAATCTCACTTGTTGTAGTAATTATCTTTGCAATTGTTAAATTTACTGAGGGTGCTTGGGTAGTTGTAGTAATAACTCCAATCCTGGTAACAATATTTTTAAGGTTGCGTCGTCAATATACCCAAGAGCAAAAAGCTTTAAATATCACAGTTCAAAACTCCCGTGCTACTTCAATTACTAGACATGATGTAACAGTCTTAATTGATAGCTTTGATTTAGCCACAATAGGTGCAATCAGATACGCCCGTTCTTTAAATCCAAGAAATCTATCTGCCGTTCACTTTGTAATAGATGACCGTAGAGCTGAAGCAATAAGCAATGAGTGGGCAAAAAATGAGGCCTGCTCTGATGTGCCACTTGAGTTAATTGATTGCCCAGATCGCCGGCTTGCTAATGCTGCAGTTGATTATGCAGTAAGGGTTACTGCATCCCCTGATGTCGAATTAACACTTTTATTACCCCGACGCTCTTACTCAAAATTCTTGGGTTGGTTACTACATGATCAAACCGCAGAAGATATTGCTAGGCCTATTTCACAACTAGAACGAGTAGTCGCAACAATTGTGCCCTTTGATGTTGAAAAAATTATCTCTGGCCAAGCAGTCTTAACTCACCCGGAAGAAAAGAAGGCTAAGGGTGAAGAGAAAACACCAATTAGAGCTCAAAGTGAATTTACAAAAACACCCGCACTAACTGCGAGTAATAAAAGCACCCCAGTAAGTCACTATGCTGAAAATTTATTGCCGATTGGAAATATCTCTTGGCGTAAGCGTGCTCATGTTCAGGGAAGAGTTAATTCAATAAAATCGGCACCATCTAATGCATCTCCGTTTGTGGAGGTTGAGGTTTGGGATGAAACCGGTGGAGTAACTTTGCAATTTTTGGGCAGGCGTGAAATTACTGGACTTGAGGTTGGCGCCCAGTTACGAGCAGAGGGTATGGTGGGGGAAAATAATGGTCAATTAATTATTTTAAATCCATCATATGAAATTATTATTTAACGCTTTGTATTAAAAAAATCACTTAAAACCTCACTGCACTCTTTTTCCATAATCCCACTAATAACTTCAACTTTAGTTAATACTCTTGGGTCACGAATTACATCCAACACCGAACCAACTGCGCCAGCTTTTTCATCCCAAGCCCCAAAAACTAACCGCTTAATCCTTGACTGCAATATCGCACCAGCACACATTGCACACGGCTCAAGTGTTACCACTAAAGTTAAATCATCAAGGCGCCAACTACCAATTTTTTCAGCTGCTTGTCGGATTGCAATCACCTCAGCATGAGCAGTTGGATCATTACTTTGTTCCCGCAAATTTTGCCCAGTTCCTAATATTTCACCAGCCTCATTAACAACAATGGCCCCAACCGGCACATCACCTTTGTCAGCAGCAACCTTTGCAAGCGATAAAGCCGCTTGCATTATAAATTTGTAATCCACTAATTACTTTCAATCACCTGATTAAACTGTTCACCAAAACCTAATCTATTTGCAATAGCTTCAAGTTGCTCATCTGGATATAACTCTGTGTCATCTAAAATACTTAGTAACTCCATCTTACTAACACCTAAGTCATTTAGAAGATCTAAATCTCCCCCTGGTTGAGATTCATCCTCTTCCTCAGGAAACTCAAGATCTAAAACCTCAATTAACTCAGCTGCTACCTCATAATCAAGTGCGTAAGTAACATCTGAGATCATCATCTGCATTTGATCCCCTAATGCTCTTGCAATAATTACAAATTCATCTTCGATTGCAATTAATGCAATTGCACCACCATTTGTTTGTTGTGCTTTAAGTGAATCAATAATTGACCCAATGTCGCGGGTTGATGCCAGGGAGTTAGCACTCCACCGGCCATCTTCATGCCAGGCGATGCAACCAAAATCTACTGACATTTAGATCACACCCTTTCGCCGAAGTTATGCTCAAGTGCTACCTGATTATTCTCCCTTTATTCTGCGCTAATTGGTAGTAAGGCGCTGGGCTTGTAGAGTAATTATGTGAAAATCCACATCGCAGACCACCCGCTGATAACTCACAAGCTAACGGTGTTGCGGGATGAAAAAACTGATTCACCAACCTTTAGGCGTTTAACTGAGGAGATAGTTACCTTACTTGCCTATGAAGCAATGCGCGAGGTTAAAACTGAAGCGGTAACTGTGAAAACACCAGTTGCTATGGCACAAGGTGCTCATTTAACTAAACCAAAACCAGTAGTAGTACCAATCCTGCGAGCCGGTCTTGGCATGTTAGAGGGAATGTCTAGATTAATTCCAACTGCTGAAATTGGTTTTCTTGGCATGGTTAGGGATGAAAAAACTTTAAAGGCAACTACATATGCAAATAGATTACCGGAGGATTTAACAGATCGTCAGTGTTACATCTTAGATCCGATGCTTGCTACCGGTGGCACATTAGTTTCAGCGATTGAATTCTTGGCTGCAAAGGGTGCAACAGATATAACAGCTATTTGTATCTTGGCAGCTCCAGAGGGTATTGCGGTATTAGAGAAAGCCTTTGCTTCAAGTAAGTTGCAATTAAAATT
>Ga0214919_10007768_pt1 | contig 14363 bp, 15 predicted proteins | sample LL1503_MetaG_FD_177994 | JGI IMG/M metagenome (GOLD analysis project Ga0214919, IMG submission 177994) | Freshwater microbial communities from Lake Lanier, Atlanta, Georgia, United States - LL-1503 | ecosystem: Environmental > Aquatic > Freshwater > Lake | place: USA: Georgia | collected...
TGACCGGATTCACCCCTTTACTAAATCAATGAGTGGCCCGGGTCCTCCGGAGTCCGCCCCCATAACGCAGATCTTTATCTAGCAATCTGTGGTTCGTTATAGCTTCAGGGATAGGTTACCGCGAAAACAATGGAATAGCATCTATCTACACATGGGGGGCACGTTGAATACTAAAGTTTTATTGACGGGCTTCGGGCCATTTGCTGGTTCTTCCCTTAATCCTTCGCAAGAAATCGTAAATGAAATAGCAAAGATAAATAATCCCGCGATTGAAATTATTACCGCAATACTTCCGGTTGTATTCGGAGAAGCTAGTGCGAAACTGTTGGAATTGATTGCATTAGAAAAGCCAGATGTAGTTATTTCTTTGGGTCAAGCAGAAGGCAGAACCCAGATTACTCCAGAGCGAGTAGCGGTAAATTTAGATGATGCACGAATTGCTGATAACAACGGCGTAATTCTGATTGATCAACCAATAGTTAATGGTGGACCAAACGCTTATTTCTCAACGCTACCAGTCAAAGAAATAGTTGCTGCTATTTCTGCCAACGGTATCGCAGCCGCGCCTTCACTATCAGCTGGAACTTTTGTTTGCAACCATATTTTTTATCACTTACAACATTCTTTAACTGGCACAAAAATAAAGAGCGGGTTCATCCATGTGCCGTTAATGACCGAGCAGGGCAGTGAATTTCCAAACCTATTTACCATGCCCTTATCGGATATGGTTAAAGGAATTACTGTCGCAATAACTGTTGCTTGCACTAAATAATTTAGTTACGCTCACGCGATGCGCTATCAACCAGAACGGGTTCCCATTGCTGAAGGCTTAAAACGCGGCGAAGAGTTTTACAAATTGATGGATGGCCGTCGAAGCGTCCGAATGTTCTCGGACGAACCTGTGCCTAAAGAGGTTATAGAAACAGCAGTTCTAACCGCTAACACATCACCAAGTGGTGCACATCAACAACCCTGGACTTTTGTCGCTACAAATGATCCAGAGGTAAAACATAAAATTAGAGTCGCTGCTGAAATTGAGGAGCGCGAAAATTACGAAGGCGGACGATTACCACCAGCGTGGCGACAAGCGTTAGCGCACATCGGAACTAATTCGGATAAAAGTTATTTAGATGTAGTGCCATGGATTGTGGTGGCGTTTGCACAGAAATCCACGCCAATGCCAGATGGCTCTTTGCAGAAAAATTATTATGTTAGCGAATCAGTCGGAATTGCTTGCGGTTTATTTATCGCAAGCCTGCATTCGATGGGGCTTTCGACGCTTACTCATACGCCGAATCCCATGGGTTTCTTAAACGAAATATTTGAGCGCCCTGTAACCGAGCGCCCTTACATTCTCTTTCCGGTTGGTTACCCAGCAGAAAATTGCGAAGTACCCGATTTACTTCGCAAACCGCTGAATGAGATATTAATTCAGAAGTAAGTTTGCGAAAATTTGTCGAGCAGCGTAAAGGAAATTGCGATTGCCTGCCCAACAAAAAGCATTACCAACACTGTACCTAAACCAATTTTTCCGCCGAGCAAATACCCACTCGTTAAAGCAAAACACTCAATTACAAATCGAATTTTCCAAATCCTTATTCCGGTTCGTTCTAATAAACCGATCATCCAGCCATCTCTTGGACCAGAGCCAAGACCGCAGGATATGTAAAGCGCAGTACCAAACCCAACAAGTGAAATTCCACAAAAGATCATTAATAACGATAGCTTAAAATTGTGTTGTGCCGGAATAATGGTTACCCCTAATTGGAGCGATGCAGCAAAGAAAACAGTATTTGCAATCGTGCCAAAACCTGGCGTTACTTTTAAAGGGAACCAAATTAAGAGCACAAAACAACTAACAATAAAAAATGCCCAACCAAGAGTTATTCCTGCTTGGCGCGAAATACCTTGCGCTAAAACTGTCCATGGTGGATTTCCTAAATTAGATTGAACCGAAAGTGAACCACCGATACCCATCATAAATAAACCGCTAATTAAAATAAAAAATGTTTTAGGTCGAACGGTCCAATAATTTGGCGCGCTCCAAGTAGTTTTTGGCACGGCACGAGCTGGCGCAAAGAATTTAAGCGCTCTCGCTAATGATGGTCTGCTCATTTATCCGATCCGCTAATGGAAATTTGTTGCGATATAGCGCAATGGCTTTATACTTCCACAATGTCAACAATAAACCGAGTAGATCTCAACGCTAACCAGATAGAAGAGTTGAAATCTATTTTTGGTGCGCGCTTCACTACTAATGAATCGGTTTTAGTTCAACACAGCAGAGATGAATCTGCATTTCCGCCGGTATTGCCTTCAGCAGTTATTTATCCGCACAACACTGAAGAAGTTTCGAAAGTTCTGGCTTATTGCAATCAGAATTTAATTCCAGTAGTTGCTTTTGGTGCAGGCTCTTCATTGGAAGGTCACGTTCTGCCACTTAAAGGCGGCGTTAGTTTGGATATGACTGAGATGAACAAGATCATCGAGATATCGCCAGCAGATTTAGTGGTACGAGTTGAAGCAGGGTTAACTCGAGTTGCGCTTAATAATCGCCTTGCAAGTGAAGGACTCTTCTTCTCGGTAGACCCAGGGGCAGATGCAACTATTGGCGGCATGGCTTCTACCGGAGCTGCCGGAACTACTACCGTTAAATACGGTTCCATGCGTGAAAATGTTTTAGCGCTTACCGCCGTATTAGCAGATGGCACCATCGTAAAAACCGGCCGGCCAACTAGAAAACTTTCGGCAGGTTATGACTTAACTCGATTATTGGTGGGCTCTGAAGGTACTTTGGCGGTAATAACTGAAATTACCTTAAGAGTTTTCGGAATACCAGAGAAAATGTCGGCCGCAATTGTTCGCTTTGAAACTTTGGCAGATGGCGTTGCTGCTGCTGCCGCAATTGTGCAAATGGGTACAAATATTGCGCGTTGTGAATTTCTTGACGCGGCAAGTGTCAGAAATGCCAATAAACATAGCGGTTTAACACTCCCAGAACAACCAACACTTTTATTCGAATTTCATGGCAGCCCAACGAATGTTGAATCAGATGCCCAAGGCGTTGCCGAGATTGTTTCAGAATTTGGTGGATCTAACTTTGAATGGACAAGTGACGAAAGTGCTCGTCGAAAACTTTGGCAAGCTAGACATGATGCGTATTGGTCAAATGTTCACATTTATCCAGGCAAACGAATTGTAAGTACCGATATGGCGGTGCCACTATCTGCACTTGCAAAAGCTGTTGAAGCTTGCAACGAAATCCTTAATAAGCATAAATACCCTTTTAGTATTTTCGGGCACGTGGCAGATGGAAATTTTCATTGCATGATCATTACCGACCCATCAAACCCAAATGAGTTATCTGATATCCGCGAGATTACTCATGCGCTCGCTTCCAAGATCATCGCGATGAACGGTACTTGTACTGGCGAACATGGAATTGGCATGGGAAAGATTGAATCGTTAGTTGAAGAGACCGGTGAAAATGCAGTTGCGCTAATGCGAAGTATTAAAAATGCAATGGATCCAAATGGAATTCTCAATCCTGGCAAAGTTTTAGCAGTAAATAAAGGTTAGAAAATGGATCAAAACGTTGCTGAGATTTGGTCAACACCGAAGCTTGCGCCGATGTACCCGCCATTTCCAATTCGGTATAAAGATGTAACGATTCTGACCACGGTTTATCGCACCGATCCTGCGGCCATTGCGAAACATATTGATTTTCCGGTTGAAAGCCATGGTGATTTAGTAATGATTCATAATTACTACATGCCAGTTGTTGAGGGCATGGGCGAAGTTGAAGAAACCAATGTGATGATCGGCGTAAAAGTAAATGCCAACGGAGTAGATCACTTTGGTGGCTTTAGTACAAATCTCTTAATCAGCTCTGAAGTTGGGTTAACTCAAGGTCGAGAAATTCATGGCCAACCGAAGAAAATGGGCAGTACAAAAATAACAACAGTAGATAATGAAATTATTGCGGAAGTATTTAGAGGTGATGATTTAATATCAAGAGTTGTGATGCCGGTAAGTTCTAAAACAGCAGAAGTAAGTGAGCTTGAGAAATATTTTCCGTTCCGTGAAAACATCAACCATAAAGTAATTAGAAACATCGATGGCTCTCAAGGGATTAATCAGATAACTTCTAGAATTTTAGGCGATGTCGTAGTGAAGGAATGTTGGCGCGGTCCTTCGAAATTAACTATTGAAATAAATGAGAGCGCACCATTTCATTTACTACCAGTGCTAGAAACCTTAGAATCTTTTTATTGGAAAGCTGATTTTGCACTTGTGCCTGGCACTATTTTGCATGACTACTTGAAAGCAGGAGCATAAATGGAAAATACCGATTTAAAAGGGCATTTGATTTTAGTAACAGGTGCTGCCAGCGGAATTGGAAAAGAGATTGCCACCTCATTTAGCAAACGCGGTGCGATTGTGGCGGCTTGTGATAAAAATATGGTGGAGCTACATAAGATCAAGAGCGAGATTGCAAGCGAAAATTTCCATATTTTCGAAGTGGATTTCGTAAGCGAAGATTCAATAGTTAATTGTGTAAGTAAAGTTGAATCAGATCTTGGCCCACTTAAAGCAGTTGTTAATTGTGTCGGAATTCTCGGTAAAAATGGCGATAAAGTTGAATTAGTAGATTTAGCAGATTTTGACTTAGTTTATGCGATTAATTTAAGAGGAGCATTAATCCTGACTAAAGCAGTAATCAAAGGAATGGCCGATCGAGGTTATGGTCGAATTTTGCACATGTCCAGCATCTCCGGCAAAGATGGCAACCCGTTATTAGTTGCGTATTCGGCAACAAAAGCAGGATTGATTGCGTTAGTTAAGAGCGTTGGAAAAGAATATGCAACAACTGGAGTAACAGTTAATGCGATGGCACCGGCGTTAATTCAATCGCCAATGAGTGATAGTTTCTCAGAGGCACAATTAACATCACTAAAATCTAAAATACCGATGGAGCGACTTGGGAAACCTAGCGAGGTTGCAGATATGGCTGCCTGGATAGTTTCGCCAGCGTGCAGTTTTACAACTGGTTTTGCATTCGATTTAACCGGCGGTCGCGCCACTTACTAGTTAGCCGCTGGTTTTTTTGGGATATAAGTACCAGTTTCAATACTGGTCTCAGGCAACCCGGATTCTAACTCTTCAAATTCGGTTTGAGTTAAATCGATTTCAGAACCAGAAAGTGAATTTAAAATTGTTGCAGGTTGTGACGCACCTGGTATCGGAATGGTGATTGGGCTCTTTGCAAGATGCCAAGCAATAGTTAAGGCAAAAACAGAAACGTTCTTTCGCTTTGCCATTTCATGGAGCGTGCCATAACTATCGGAAGTTACATTTTTAGGTTTGCCGATCCCACCAAGCGGCGACCAGGGCAGAAATGCAATACCTAACTCGGTGCAGAGTTCTAACACATCGCTGTTCACTCTAAATCTAGGACTGAATTCATTCTGCACCGAAACCACGCCACCATCTTTTGGACCACCAATAATATTTAGACCAACTTTTAATTGTGCAACGGTTACATTGCTTAACCCAATGTTTTCGACTATCCCATGTTCTTTTAAGGTATTTACATTTTCGTACTGCTCCTCAATTGTTAGTTTTGGATCAATGCGATGGTGTTGCCAAAGTTTAATTTTATCCACGCCGAGTCGAGCAGCAGAGCCTTCAACAGCTCGATATAAATAACTACGAGTTGAGTTAAAACCTAGCTCGCCATACCAAGTATCGTTTTTTTCGCGAGTGATGCCGGCTTTAGTAGCAACAATAATTTTTGCTTTTGCTTCGGTAGCGCCATTCCAACTTCGTATGGCCTCTGCAATCAATTTTTCATTATGACCATAAGGATTCCAGGTCGGCGAGTATGAGTCACCAGTATCTAGGAAGTTAATTCCGGCATCTAGTGCAGCATGAACTGTTTGAATCGCTTGGTCGCGGTTATCTAACATAAAACTTTTCTCAGGTGGATAGCCTGATAGCGGCATACAACCAAGTCCGATTGGTGAAATTTCTAATTTGCCAATAAAGCGCCGCTGATTATTTTTCATAGTTTGCAAAGTATAAGTTGAAATTCAGTTGATTGAAAGGCGAGAGAGGTCTATCCTCACCAAAATGCGAGCCATTGCAGTTGTCGGAAGTTCAAATATTGACATGGTTACCTATACAACAGATATTCCTAAGAGTGGCGAAACAGTAATTGGTAAAACTTTTGCGATTAATTTCGGAGGCAAAGGCGCGAATCAAGCTTTAATGGCAAGTCGCTTTGACTCTGCTGTTTATATGGTGACCGGCGTTGGCTCAGATCTATTTGGCGATCAGATTATTGAAAATTTAAAGCACGAAGGAATAAATACCGATTACCTGCATAAATTTTCGGGAACAACCGGCGTTGCACCAATTTGGGTTGATGGCTCTGGAGCGAATCGCATCATTGTGGTTCCAGGGGCCAATAATTTGCTTGAAGCCAACCAAGCGATGGTTGCTATTAATCAAATTCAAAATTTGGGAGTTGTAGTTGGCCAACTAGAGATTTTAGAAGAGGTGACTCTGGCCGCTTTTAAATCTGCAAAAGAGTTAGGAATAACCACAATTTTAAATCCAGCCCCAGCTAAAGATCTCTCGAAAGATTTATTAGAGAACACTGATTGGTTAATCCCTAATTCCATTGAATATCAGGCGATTTCTGGCAGTGAACCAACCGAAGCGTCGATCTGCAAATTCGCTAAGGAAAATGGCATTGGTTTGGTTGTTACCTTAGGTGAAAACGGCGCAGCCCTAGTTGATCGAAGTGGCAAATACAGCGCCATAAAGAGCGAAAAAGTCATGGCTCTAGATTCAACTGGAGCTGGCGATTGTTTTGTTGGGGCTTTTGCGGCTGCAATAAACCAAGGCTTATCACCTGAAAGCGCAGCAAAAATTGGAACCGCATGTGCAACTTCCAGCGTTACCAGAAAAGGCGCACAGAGTTCTTATCCAGATAAGGTAACAGTTGGAAAGTTAATCAAAGAGCTAGCTATTTGATTCTTTAAATTTCTTAAATGCTGCGACCATTGCCGAAGTATCTGCTTCAGTAGACCTCGTGGTTGGACAAGGCAATCGCATATCACCAAGTTTGGTTGGAATAATATGCGGCGCTGCATTTTTTAAACAGCCAATTGCGCTAACAAACCCAAAATCAGGTTTTAATATTGCATCAAAAGTTCCAACAATAGATTTTACTAAAGTGTCAGCTTCTTCTATTTTTCCTTCATTTGCCAGTTTGTAAACTTTTGTCATTTCTTTTGGATAGAAATTACCAATGCCACAAATTCCTCCAGATGCTCCAAGTGCAATTCCTTTTGCAAGCAAGATATCGCTACCGAGTAGAACTTTGACGCCGCCTTCTAAGTAATCTTTTGCGGAGTTGATATCACCGCTGGAATCCTTCACACCCCAAATTGGAATATTTTGTGCAACCGCAACATCAATTTTTAGAGAGCAGGCAGGAATGTTGTAAGCAACTATTTTATGCCGGGTTCGATCCGCCACCGCTTTATAGAAATCAATTAAGGATTGGTTATCGATTGGCCTGAAGTAACTTGGCGGAATCACCATGATCGCTTCAACTGGAATATCTTTAACAAAGTCTAGATATTCCCAGATATCGCCCAAGCTATTGGAAATAATTGTTGGGATTAATGCAGAGTTATGTGAAATATCAGCTAATTGCTCAGTTATTTTCATTCTTTCACGCAGGCTTGTCGATGCACCTTCGCCGAATGTTCCGAATGGCACGAGCCCGCTAACGCCATTTGCTAATAGCCATTTGGCATGTTCAATTGTTGCGGCGTAATCAACGTTATTGTTTTTATCAAAAGCTGTAAATTGCGGAACAAATAAACCTTGCATGAAAACTCTCCCTATATAACGAGGTTAAGATCGCGAGTTGTTAACTATTGACAATCCTAAGGTATCTGTAGCAGAGTTACCAGTTATTGGAGCCAGTATTTTTAAAGGAGAGTTATGTCGTATCAAGGCATTTTTGATTTAACTGGAAAGACTGCAGTTGTAACTGGAGCCCGAAAAGGAATTGGCTTTGCAATGGCTTCAATACTTGCAGAGTTTGGCGCAAATATAATTGCGGTTAGTTCAAAACAAGAGCCTGATGATGAACTCAAAAAAGTTGTTTCAAGCTTCGGTGTTGAGTTCACAGCTATCGCATGTGACCTTCGCGAAAGAAGTGAAACTAAGTCATTGATCTCGACTTTGAAAGATAGCAAAATTGATATTCTGGTTAACAACGCTGGCATCGCAAATAGAGGCGTGGTATTAGAACACACTGATGAACAGTGGGATCAAACTATTGAACTTGATTTAAATGCACCGTTTTTCCTTTCTAGAGAATTTGCGCGCGGCATGGCAGCGCGCGGTAGTGGGAAAATTATTTTTACAGCTTCAATGTGGACGTTCTTGGGTGGAAAAAATGTAATTAGTTACACCGCTGCAAAAACCGCGCTTGGGGGATTAACTCGTGGACTTTCAAATGAACTCTCACCAATGGGGATTAATGTAAATGCGATCGCACCAGGGTTTATTGAAACTGATATCAACAGCGCAGTCCGACAAGATAAAGCTCGCTTTGAATTCTTAAGCAGTCGAATTCCGATGGGGCGTTGGGGGAAACCAAGCGATTTGGCCGGCGCTACCCTCTTCCTTGCTTCAACCGCCTCCAATTACGTGACTGGCGTAGTTCTCCCAGTTGATGGTGGCTACCTAGCCAACTAGGCGTAAAAGTTATAAAAAAGTAACCCCTAAACGCTTGACCTACTCTCCCGTAAGGTGGATTATGCGGGAACTGTTAACTAAATACAGTTCACAAACCGTGGCGTATTTAGTTTGAGATTCCACCGGAGGGAATGCTTATGAGCAAGAAGCAAAATGAAACAGTAGATGCTCTCGAAATAACAAACGCGACTGTTGGTCGTCGTGGATTTATTAAGGGTGCAGGAGCTGTTGCAGGAACTGTTGCAGTCGGATCAGTTGCAGGAGCAACTACCGCTAAAGCAGCAAAGACTCAGTTAAACATCACTACATGGATGGGTGTAGAACCAGGCCGTAAAGAAGCATGGGAATCTGTACTTGCAAAGTTCAACGCACAAAGCACAACTAGCGAAGTTAAATTAACTGGTTGGCCATTTGCGCAATATGTAAACCAAGTTCTAACTGGTTTAGAAGCTGGAACTCTTACTGACGACCTAATCATGTCAACACCTGACTTGGCAGTTCGTCTATTTAAGAGCGGCTACTTCTTGCCACTTACAGATGCAATCAAGGCTGCCGGCGTAACTCCAAATCCAAAGATCCATGCATATGTAACTAAAGATGGAGCTTGCTACGGTGTAAGTATCGTGACCGTTAACTTCGGATTACTTTACAACTCAGAACTATTTTCAAAAGCAAAAATTAAGCCACCAACAACTCCAGAAGAGTTATTGGCTGCCGCTAAGAAACTTACAAAGAAGCCAAACCAATACGGTTTCTGGCATCCAAACATTATGGCCGAACAAGGTGACTTCTGGTTCAACATGCAGAACTGGGTCAACATGTATGACGGCGTTTGGGCTGTAGGTAAGACTCCAAAAGCTAACTCGCCAGAAGTTGTTAAGGCTATGCAACTTTGGTTAGACCTTTACAACGCAGCTATTCCAAAAGGAATTAACAATGCTGCTGCAGTACAACTAGCGGCAAATGGCCGTATCGCTCAAGGTTTCTGGGTATCAGCAGCAGTTAACGTGCTTAAGAGCACTAACGAAGCGGTATACGCAAAACTACGAAGCGTTGCGTTGCCACATGCAAGCCACAAAGCTGCATCACGCGTTCACCCAATCTCTCTAAACAAGTTGGGTAAGAACAAGGCTGCTGCAACTGAATTCTTGACATGGTTGTTCAAGCCAGAAAACATGGCTGACCTAACTATGCAATGTCTTGATTTCATTCCACCATTCCCAGAAATGGCAAACGTTCCTGCATTCAAGGCTTATCTCAAGACTTTGCCTTGGATCGATGGCTTCCTAACACCTCCAAGCGTGCCTATTACTCCAATGGACATGATGGGTGACTTCATCACAAAGAGTGATGAGTACGGAACTATCATCTTGACCAACTTGCAATCTGCCATCAATAAAAAGAAGACAGTGAAGGAAGCAATGGATCAAGCGCAGAAAGAACTTCTGGTATTGGCCGCGAAGCTCTAAGGTTCGAAAAGGTAATGCTTTGGTAGACCGGGACTAAAAACGAGGAGAGAAAACCGAGATGATGGCTCTATGAAGAATAGATCATCGTCTCGGTTTTTTCATTCCAAATTACCTTATTTATTAACTCTGCCAATTATTTTATTGGTTGTGATGTTGGTGGTTTATCCGATTTCACAAGCTATCTGGACCAGCCTCACCGATAAAACTCTTGGCGCAGCAGTTGGTGAGAAAATTAATTTTGTTGGGCTCCGAAATTATAATTCGTTATTACATAGCTCAACTTTTCTAGCAAGCTTACGAATCACTACCACTTACGCATTATTGAATGTTATTTTTTCAGTTGGTGCTGGCTTATTGACCGCGATATTAGTAAATAAGAAGTTTAAAGGTAGAGGCGGAATTCGCGCTCTAATGACTGCGCCGTGGGCCTTTCCAGACATTGCTTCGGTAATTATTTTTATCTGGATTTTAAACTCTGCATTTGGCGTTATTGGCATTTTAAATCAACACCTACCGTTTGATACTTCTGGTGGTTGGTTAACTTCTAGCCCATACGCATTCGTTTCGATCATCGTGATGTCTATGTGGAAGACTTTTCCGTTTTACAGCATCGTATTTCTAGCAGCTTTACAAGGCGTACCTGAAGATTTAACTGAAGCCGCAACCGTAGATGGCGCTGGTCCATTCCAGAGATTTAAAACAGTGACTCTGCCAAGCATTCGTCCTACCTTTGTTCTGCTGGCACTGTTGGCCTTTATCTTCGCTTTCCGGCAATTCAGCATGATTTATCTAACTACTGGTGGCGGACCAGAACGCGATACCGAAACTTTAGTACTGGCGGTTTATAACACTGCTTTCAAGTATTACGACTTGGCACTTTCTTCAGCAATCGGCGTTGTTGGATTATTTGTAACATTCCTGATCGCAGTTGCATTCTTAGCCTTGCAATCCCGAGCCGAGAAGAGTAATTCATAATGGCTATTGTAAGAGGAACAAAACTAAGCAATGCGATTCGTACATCGCTACGATATTTTGTAATTTTCTTAGTTAGCTTACTGGTAATTTTTCCGCTTTATTGGATGGTCGTTACCGCGGTACAAGCCCCTGAAGTGACACTTCGATATCCACCAGTTTTATATCCAATTGATCCAAACCTAAAAGGATTTCATGCAATATTTTTTGAAAAACAAATGGGAAGATGGTTAATAAATTCTGGTTTTGTTGCGATTCTTACAACTTTACTTACATCTACGCTTGCAATACTTGGTGCGTATGCGCTCTCTTGGTTTAAATGGCGCGGCAAAATGGCTTTTGGGTTGATGTTGTTATTTACACAAATGTTGCCGGAAGCGCTGATTGTTATTCCGATTTTCAAAATTTATAGCAATTTGCACTGGACTGACTCGCTAGCGACGCTTTCGTTAATACATGCTGCATTTGTTATTCCGGTCGGGGTTTGGATCCTCAAACCTGCATTTGAAGGCGTACCTAAAGAAGTTAATGAAGCTGCGCAGATTGATGGTTGCACTCCGATGGGTGTACTGCGAAAAATAATAATTCCACTATGTTCGCCAGCGATTCTTGCAGTTGGGGTAGTTGCATTCTTTGCAAGTTGGGGCGAGTACTTGATTGCAGTTACTATGATTTCAACGGAGAGCAAATATCCAGCCTCGGTTGGCCTAGCTTCAACCATGTCGCAACTAGATACACCTATTCAAACTCTCCTTTCAGGCGCTATCGTTTATGGGTTACCTCCAGTAATTCTTTATATGTTCATTCAAAGGTTTGTGATTTCTGGTTTAACTGCCGGCGCAATTAAAGGTTAATAATTTAACTAAGAAGGAGGCTGGAAATGGTTGATAACAAAGGTTCACTTTGGCCGAAAATTCGAGATACTCCCGTACCTCAAGGTGCAGTCCACATTTGGTGGTTGCTGCAAGCTGGTTTTGTAATTAAGAGTCCAGGTGGCTTTACCGTTTGTATTGATGCTTATTTAACTGACTCAGTTAAAACTTCTTATGGAATTGGTAGAGGTTATCCAGCGCCACTTTCACCGGAAGAGTCGGAATTTGATGCAGTAATGGCAACCCATTCACATGATGATCACCAAGATCCAGAAGCAATAATTCCATTTTCTAAACATTCAAAAACTCGATATATCGGACCCTTTAACGTAATAAAACTGGCACGTGCCGGCGGATTTTATGGCGATCGTTCAGTTTTAATTAATCGTGGCGAAATTGTCGAAGTTGGCGATATTAAGATTGAAGCGGTTTACGCACGCCATATGTTTGAGCCAGAGCCAACTCCAGATGCTGCAGGATATTTAATTACCGTTGGTAAATGGCGGATTTATCACTCTGGCGATACTGAATACGATGCTCGAATTGTTGACGATACTGAAAACCGAACCGATATTTCACTTATCTGCATTAATGGAATTACCGGAAATATGGATACTAAAGAAGCAGCTTTCCTGGCTTGGCGCCAAGGTTGCCAAGTGGCAGTTCCGATGCACTTTGGTTTGTGGCGTGAAGATGAAGAATTTAACAAGACTGCAACTCTTGATTTAAATGAATTTACCGACACTTACAAAAGTCTTGAGCCTAATGGTCGAGTATGGATTCCAGAACTTGGAAAACCGCTGGAGATGAAATAGTTAAATATTTTGTAAGCTTGGAATAACTTTTTTAATCTCAAAGTAAGAAATGCTGCCTTCACGGATCATTTTTGGTTTGCCATCAACACATGAAACTATGCTGGTTTGTTTTGTAGACTTAGCAGCCCCAGAATTAATTGCAATTTCAATTAGCTTCTTATTCGCCGGAAGTAATCCAGAGAAGCTCTTTAAAACTTTACCGTTTTTATCTTGCAGCGCCGTGTAAATAACGGGGCCCATCAATTCAGAAACTACGTTTAAGAGAGGATTACTAGGCTTTCGAGCCATTAACGAGGCCGGATTGGAATCTGCCCCTAAATTACAAGGCAGAACATCGTTAGTTTTGAACTCAATGTTTAGTAAACCTGGCCAAAATGCGGAAGTTATCAACCGATCTCGATCCGAGATTTCCGGCAAATAAGAGAGTAGATCGCTGACATCATTTACAAAAACTGGAAAGGAAACATCCGAATCCAAAACTTTTAGAGATCTAAAAGCGGCAACACCATCAGAACTCGCTGGATCGGCAATTGCTACATAAGCGCTTTCAATCGCAATTGCAGCAACTCCACCTTCGCGCAGTTTTTCTACTAATTCAAAAGCCAGCTTTTGAATCTTGGTTTTTTCGCTCTTCTTTGGCGCTAATACCGTTTTCATTATTTATTATTTTAGGAATTTAATCATTGAAGCGTCAACTTCTGCAAAGGAATTTGCACCAAGGAGTTTCAATGTTCGCACCATCTGCGTTTGTAAAATGGTGAGGGTACGTTCAACACCGCTTTTGCCGCCCGCCATTAAACCGTATAAGTAAGCTCTACCAATCCAAGTGAAATCTGCGCCTAATGCTTTTGCCGCAACGATATCGGCGCCATGCATGATTCCAGTATCGATATGTAACTCCATGGTTGATTTAAGTTCTCTTCTAACTTCAGGAAGCAATTCAAATGGGACAGGTGCCCGATCTAATTGACGACCCCCGTGATTTGAAAGCACAACCGCATCTACGCCGTAATCGGCACATTTAAGCGCATCATCAAGGCGTTGTACGCCTTTTACAATTAACTTCTTCTTCCAGATTGATCTGATCCACTTTAAATCATCGTAAGTCATCGAAGGATCGAACATAGTGTCCATTAATTGGGCAACAGTGCCATTCCACGATTCAAGCGCGGCAAAATTTAACGGTTCTTTAGTTAAGAAATTCCACCACCAACCTGGTCTTGGCAGTGCATTTAAAAATGTGTTTAATGTAAGAGTTGGTGGAACGGTCAAACCGTTTCTAACATCGCGCAACCTAGCACCCGCTACCTGTGCGTCAACAGTCAGGACAAGTCCTTCATAACCAGCGATTTCCGCTCGTTTTATTAACTCTAAACTTCGATCGCGGTCTCGCCAAAGATAAAGCTGAAACCAATTACTTCCATTAGGTGCGGCTTCTTTAACTTTTTCAA
>Ga0214919_10007770_pt1 | contig 14358 bp, 5 predicted proteins | sample LL1503_MetaG_FD_177994 | JGI IMG/M metagenome (GOLD analysis project Ga0214919, IMG submission 177994) | Freshwater microbial communities from Lake Lanier, Atlanta, Georgia, United States - LL-1503 | ecosystem: Environmental > Aquatic > Freshwater > Lake | place: USA: Georgia | collected 2015-03-15
ACCAAAGAAGATTAGAAACAAGAATGAAAAAATATAGTAAAATTAAAGATAAATTAAATAAAGAAACAATCATTAATGAAAAATCAGTAAAAGAATTAGAAACAACATTATCAAGTTTAAATTCAAAAACATGTAATTATGAAAAATTTAAAACATATTGTATTGAAAAAAATAAAGTAAATTATCAATTATATTCACATTACGAACAAAGATGTTTTAGAAAATTTAAATTAAATGCATTTACAAATACTCAAAAAAGTGAAAATAAAATGATACAAAACTTTCAAAACAAATATGGAAAACCTGAAGAAACCATATTTGTTATGGGAGATTATGATAAAGGCGATTATAATATGAAGGGAAAAGAACCAGTAATATGTAAAAATTTTAGAAGAATATTTAGAAATGCAGGTTATACAACATTTTTAGTAAATGAATTTAGAACATCAAAATTATGTAATTGTTGTAATGAAGAATTAGAGAATTTTTTAGAAAGACCAAGTCAAAAACCAACATTAAAGAAAGAAGGAAAAACAGAAATTTGTCATGGATTATTACGATGTCAATCGGTTAAGCATAAAAGCGAAATATTCCATAACAGAGACAAGAATGCTGTGCAAAATATGTTAAATATAGTCAAATCCATATTAAATACAGGAAAAAGACCAGAAATATTTTGTAGAGAAATAAATTCTTAAATTTCATATCCGTTTCAAGACGGATTATAACCAAATTTTTGCATTTTTGTTTATTTTTTCATCGTTAAGTCGGCGTTTTAAATGTGCAAAGGTGTAAAAATGAAAGTTTCTATAAAATAATATTATATACTGGGTCAACTGGTGAAGAACCACTATATCAATACTTAAAACAAAAAATACCAGAACTTGAAATATATACAGATATTAACGATGTACACTCTTTAATGGAATTTGATGACGGCGAAAAGGATAAAGAAAAATTTAAAGAAGCTTATAAATATTCAATAGCATAAAAACTTAATTATTATAATATATTTTATATACTCAAAAAATTATGATAAAATACTTAGGCATCTAACTGTAAAAAAATATTTGGATATCTATATAGAACTTATACATTTAATTGAAATTGTATAAAATATTTTAATAAATATTAAAATATAAATTATAATATATATGTCATCAATAAATTATATTAACCCAATAGTTGAACCAGAATTATCATTATATATTGAACCTCAAATATTTAGTTTTAATTCATTTATTCCACAAATTCCAATAACAAATAATATAATAACATATTCTTGTAATGATGAATCTATTGCAACTGTAAATCCAAATACATGTGAAATTACTATGAAAAAAGCAGGAACAGCAATAATAACAGGTATAATCCAAGAAACTGGAAAATCTATTAATGCTACTTTAATAATTAATAAACTACAACCAACATTATCCGCATTTAATATTGATAATCAAGTATGGAGCAATATTCCGTTTATTCCATTACAATTACCAATAATACAACTACCAATAATTAATAATATAATAACATATTCTAGTAGTGACGAATCTATAGCATCTGTAAATCCTAATACATGTGAAATTACTATGAAAAAAGCCGGAATTGTAATAATAACAGCTAGTATACAAGAAACAGATATTTTTACATATGCATCTGTATATGCAACATTGGCAATAAATAAAGCATGTTCAACATTATCATCATTTACTATTGATAATCAATATTGGAATAATAAGCTATTTATTCCAGATCAATTGCCAGTAACTAACAGTGACGGATCTATTATATATTCAAGTTGCGATGAATCAATTGCAACTGTTAATTCTAATACATGTGAAATTACATTAAAAAAAACTGGTATTGTAACAATTGCAGCATATGTATTAGAAACAGATAAATATACATATACTAATAAATTTGCTACATTAACAATTAATAAAGCAATTGGAACATTAACATCATTTATTATTAATCCACAAGAAATAAGTAATATACCATTTACACCAATATTACCATCATGCTTTGCACAACTAGATAATAGTGTATTACCATCATGCTTTGCACAACTAGATAATAGTGTATTACCAGTAACAAATAGTGATGGTAAAATAATTTATTTATCTGAAAATCCATTAATTGCAACAATAAATGAAAATACAGGTGAAATTACAATGAATACACATGGTAATGTAATAATTACTGCACTAGTACCAGAAACAGATAAATATACTGGTATTTCAACTACAGCAAAATTAATAATAACAAAAAAAAATGCAACATTAACAAATTTTAATATTGAAAATAAAATTTTACAAACATATAATGTATTTACACCTATATTACCAATAACAAATAGTAATGGAAATATAATATATTCAAGTAGTGATTTATCAATTGCAACTATTGATGCTAATACTGGTGAAATTACAATGATTTCTGGTGGATCAGTAACAATATCAGCATATGTATATGAGACAGATATATATACATCTGCAATAACAACTGCTACATTTAATATAAAAATACAGGCAACAATATCAACATTTACTATAGATAATAAATCATGGGATATAATTCCATTTTATCCTATATTACCAATAACTAATAGTGATGGTAAAATATCATATACTTCAAGCAATGAATCAATTGCAACAATAAGTAATGACGGAGAAATTACAATGAAATCATCAGGTACATTAAAAATATATGCATACGTATTAAAAACAGAAAAATATACAACTGCTTCAACATATGCGACTTTTACTATTAATAAAGTAATATCAAATATATCAACATTTAATATACCAAATCAAATACTATACACAACACCATTTACACCAATATTACCTACAACTAATAGTGATGGTAAAATATTTTATAGTTCTAGTGATGAATCTATTGCAACCATAAATGAAAATACAGGTGAAATTACTATGAAATCTATAGGTTCAGTAAAAATAACTGCATATGTATTAGAAACATCAAAATATACTGCATCATCTATAAATACTATTTTTACAATTAATAAATTAATTACAACAATATCAACATTTAATATACCAAATCAAATATGGAATTCAAAACCATTTACACCAATATTACCTACAACTAATAGCGATGAATTAATTGTATATCATAGTAGTAATAATTCAATAGCTACAGTAAATGTAAATACTGGTGAAATTACTTTAAAAACTTATGGAATTGTAACAATAACCGCAACTGTTCATGCAACAAATAAATCAACAGAAATATCAACACATGCTACTTTTAGAATAAACAAAGCAATACCTAAATTAACAAAATTTACTATACAAAATAAAATATTAAGTTCAATTCCATTTACACCAACACTACCTACAGTTATAGGCGGTAAAATAATATATTTAAGTAGTAATAATAAAATAGCAACTATTAATAGTTCAACTGGAGAAATTACAATGTTAAAACCGGGTAATGTAACAATAACTGCTGCATTAGTAGAAAATAATCAATATACATCAGATATTTATGAAACAGCAACATTTAGAATTATAAATATTTCTAAAAATATTGTAACACATAATAATTATTTAATAAAACAGTCAAGATCAATATTTATTGATACATTTGCCAATATATTAAATAATGTTATTAATACAGTAAAATCTGAATATTTAAGTTTAACATGTACTCATTTACCTTTACAAATAATAACACAATTAGAATATGCAACATCAAATGAAGATATTTTATTAATTATATCAACATTAAATATTAAATCAATAACAAATACAGTAAACAATTTAATAAATAATATTTTAATTAATTACAAACAATAATAGTTTTTATAAAATAATAGTTTATACAACAATATTAACATTTTGATTATTATATAAGTTATATAATTCTTCTAATTTATTTTTCCATGTTACTACACTATCATATTCTTCAAATATTTTATGACGATTATTAATAATTTTTTCTTCTATTTTGCGTAATTCAGTTTTATTATTTGCATAATAAATAGATTTATTAACATAATCTTTAATACTTGTACATATTGGTTCAGTAATATCCATTTTTTGATAAAAACCATATGTAAATCTACTAGAAAGTTTATCACCGGGTAATGTCATAACTACTTTTCCCAAACTAAAAGCTTGTAATGATGTATTACAACCACCAAATGGATATGAATCAAGAATAATATCAACACTTTTTATTAATTTACTATATTTTTCTATCTTGTATCTTTTTAATATTCTAACACGATTTATATGATAACCTAAATTCTTATTTAAAAAATTTAAAAATGGTTCTTCAATTTTATTATATGTTAATATAATTATTAATGCTTTTGGATCTTCATATAATATATTTTTAATTATTTCTATAATATTATAATCATATTTAAATACAGTTTGAAATATTCCATAAATATTGCAATTACTTGGAAAATTAAAATATAATAAATTATCATTTTGAGTTGTCTCATTAAGTTTTAGATAAAAATCATATAATCTAAGACTATAATAATATGTACACAATGAATCTAAACATATAAGTTTTTCACTATAAAATTTTTGTGCATCAGGAATTTCATAATATTTTGATGAAAAATAATAATCAATTGTGTCAATACCTGATGTTTCTGAGTGCCCCCATGTATTTATTTGAATTGGTGCTAAACGAGAATATGCTAAATAATAATAAAATGGATCCATACCAATTTCTGGATAAACTAAAATATCTATATTATATTTTAAAATTATATTTCTTGATTCAATTATACTTTCTGTTAACATTATTTTATTTTTAAATCCAGTTGAATTAATTATAATTTTATATAACTGACCTTCCAGTTTAGATTTTGTAAAAATATAAACTTGATATTTATCATCTTTAATAAGATTATATATTATACCTATTCTATCATTGCATACTGACGTATCTGTAAGTAATAAATCACACAAAAATCCTATTTTAATTTTATTAGTTTGATTAGTTTGATTAGTACATGCTGATATGTCTGAAATTAATGTATCACACAATAATCCTATTTTAATTTGTTTAGTTTGATTAGTTTGATTAGATTGATTAGATTGATTAGTTAATTGTAATGGTTTTTTTATATGGGTAAATGTAAGTGCTGGACAAATAAATCTAAACAATTTTGAAATTTTATTATATAACATTTTATTATTTAATCCATTATAAACATGATAATAATTATAATTAACAATCAGTGTATTATAAAAATCATCAACTGAAGTAATTATATTATATAAACATTTTTCACATAATAATTTGTCTAAATTTTTATGTACACGAACATTATGATTTATATTTTCTAATTTAGAATTAAATAATATTATTGGTTTAATTAAAAGAAAAACAATTAATAAGCTTTCAATAATTGTATTATTTATAATATTTTTAAATAAAAAATCATCTGTTAATTCTTCTGTATTAAATTTTTTTTTAAAATAATTAATTAATATATCATGAACACGAGTATCAAAAACATGTGATGTATAAACAAATCGATTAATTAATTTTATATATATATCATTATCAATTTTTTTTTCATCAAAATTTAATTTGATAAGATTATAAACATCGTGTGGATTAGTATCTGTACCTATGATTTCTGTAATTTTATTTATATTTTCCTGATTATTCATAATTATTTATATTTTACAAATTATTGTTTAAATATATATTTAAACAATAATAAACATTTTATATCAATATTAAAAATGGATTTTTTTACACAAAAATTGATTATAAATACAAAAATACATAAACATAGAAAAATTAATATTGATATTTCAGGACATGTTATAGAAACCAAACAATTATCAGATGATTATCCGATCAATATTAAAATACCATGGGTTGAAAAATATAGACCTAAAAATTCTAAAGAAATATTATTAGAACCATTTATTAAACAAAAAATAGAAAAAATTTTAGAAACAAAATCTATTCCAAATATGATTATTACAGGCGAACCAGGAACAGGTAAAACTTCAACTATTTTATTTTTAGCTAAACAAATATATGGAGATAAATATAGCGACAATGTTCTTGAATTAAATGCGTCAGACGATAGAGGATTATCTATTATTAATAATACAATTTTTCCATTTTGTAAAAAAAAAACAGGTTGTATTATTAATAATGAAAATAAATCAAATAAATCAAATAAATATCCAAATCATAAATTGGTTATATTAGATGAAGCAGATAGTATAACACCAAAAGCCCAAAATTTACTTTCAAATATAATTAGTAAATTTAGAATAAATACAAGAATAGTATTTATTTGTAATGATTGTACTAAAATTATTGAATCAATACAATCAAGATGTATGATTATAAAATATCCACGTATTAATACTACAAATTTATATCAAAAAATAGAATATATTTGTATTAAAGAACATATTCCCTATACAAATAATGGTATAAAAACTTTACTATTTGTATCAGATCAAGATATAAGACAATCAATCAATAATTTAGAATGTATTTATTATTCATTCAAACAATTAGACGATAAATATGTATATAAACTAATTGATAAACCAAAACCTTATTATATTGCACAGATTCTTCAGAGTTGTTATACAAATGATTTTAATCATACAATAGATATTGTAAAAAGTTTATATAATAAAGGTTATACACCAAATGATATATTATTAACTTTTATGAAATATTTATTTGAAAATAATAATATTGATATACAAACCCATAGTTGTAATTCTGAATTAAAATATGAAACTAAATTAAAAATATATGAAATTATTAGTTTAAGTTATATTAGGGTAAATGGTGGTATTGATACATTATTACAATTATGTGGATGTATATCTAAGATATATTTATATTTACAAAATGAATAAAATGTTTAGGTTATATAATAAGCTGAATATTTTTAAATTAAATGAGATTATAATAAATACTAATTAAAAGATTTTATTATAAACATGTTTAGTATATAAATATTTAGAAAATTATTTTATTTTATATTGATTAAATAAAAATTCAATACCATTAGTAATACCAATATTTTTAAGTTGCATTAATATTGTTTTCATTTTATCTATAGGTTTATTATAATCTATTGATTTTTCTTTCCAGTTATTATTTATTAGTAATAATCCTCTACTTAGATTGGATTTAAATAATACCCGAATTTTAACTAATTGTTTTAATAACTCTAAAATTTCTAATGAATTTTCTTTATTTACTAAAAAATATTTATCAATTATATTTTCACAGAATTTATTTTTACTAATTGCATCAACACACCTAGTAACAATAAAATGTTTAACTTCATCATTTGATTTTACTATAAAAAATTCTTCAATTATATTATCACATTCAAGTTGAAATGTGTCTGTTTTACAAATTTTATCTGATTCTTTTTCAGGTAAATTATTTTTTGATTTTAATACTGCATTTGTAGATTGTATTTTAGATAAACTAATTGATTTTTGAATAGGTATATTATTTATTGTTTTAACTGTTGATTCTTTTGGAACTGGTTTGTTATGTTGTAATTCAGGCATTGATATTGATGACATTATAGAATGGGTATGTGCGTTATTTAATTTTTTAGGATTAATCAGGTTTTCTAATAATACTACTTCTCTCGAATTAATACCAGTTTTTGCAAGAATATCATTTATCATTTTAATTTCTGTTTGTGTTAAATCTCTGTTTTTAGAACCAAACCAATGATATATATCTGGTATAAAATTAGATTGATTTATTATTATTTCATCACATAAATCATATATTATTGTTGATAACATATTATTCTCAACTAAATTTTTAATTAAAATTAAATTATTTATTCTAGATGTTTCACCATTATTATTTTTAATAAAATCATACACACTACCAGGTTCAATATCATAATCTGTATAATCTAACATAAATTTTGATTCAACAATAGAATAAAAATATGATAAATTATAATTTTGAACTTTATTATATAAAAAAGCCAGAATTTTAAGAAATTGAATATAAATTTTAATGAAATTTATTTCTGAAATAATTTTTAAATAAAACGTTTTTAAAATTTCATTAAAAGTTTCTAAATCAACTTGATTAATATTTTGAATAAACTCAACTATTAGACTATCAATATTTGATTCTGATAATTTATTTAAAATTAAATTAACTTTATTAGATATAATTTCTTTTTTATTTTGTATTTTTTGATTTTTTAAAATATTTGTATTAAGTTTTTTAACAAATTTTTTATTTTTTTTATTTCTATCAAGATGATCAAATAATAATTTAAATGATTCTAGTACACTATTATCTAATTCACGTACGTTAATATCTGTTTTAAAAGATAATAATTGATTAATATTATTTACTTCCATTAATACAAATAACAATCTATTTTTTTAAATTAAAATTTAAAAAAAATCATTCTTTAATTAATGTCACAAAATGATTTATATAATTCTTTTATTTTATTATTTATAGGTATATTAATTATTTATACATTTAATACACCACCAACAATTATCTTAATATCACCCAATGTTTCATATAAATTGGATTAATATCAACAATACTGTATTTCATATAAATGGATTAATATCAACAATACTGTAATATTCAATTTTAAATTCAGAATCATCATTGTAAATATTCTTAGATTTAACATTTTCTTTTCGTATAGTCTCTAATAATTTATTTATATTCTTATTACTAGTTACTTTATTGGAACCATTAATTTTTGCTAATATATTAAATATATGCTTATAAACTCGATGATTAAATAATTTTTCGCAATCACTATATTGATAAGAATAATAATTAGTTATATAATTTTTTAATGTATGATTGGATATATCAATATTATTTTGTTTTAATTTATATCCCGAACAATTTAAAAATGTATAATTTTCATTATTATATAAATAAATATCTGTTGATGGAATAATAGTTATTTTATTGTTATCATTTTTGTTAACTACTAATAATAATGGTGTAAAGTAACAATTTTTTTTTTCATCATCAGTAAATAATGTTGTTAAAACATATGGATTATATTGTAATATGTTATTATTCTTTTTAATTACATAATATTTAAGTCTATTTGTTTTATTTGAGTTATTCAACATATAGTTATGACTATTCGTAGTATAGTCAACATCTAATAAATCGTTATTTTTAAAGTCTTTATTTTGTGTCAAATTATTTTGTACAATTTGTATTGATGTGTCTTTAGTTGTTGTATATGATGATGAATTAACATTATATACTAAATTTTTAAGATTAATATTATTATCATCTTTATTTGGAAGATTTATTATTCTTATTAATTTATTTTGATTATTAATTAGATTGCTAATTTGTTCATCTGGTTCATGGTAAGTCATATCAACACTATCGTTTACATCTAAATCTTGTTTATTAAAAATATATTTAAGAATTTCATCATTATTTGTTATATTTTCATAATTTGGTTCATTAAAAAAATATTTTACTTTTTCTTTATATCTTTCTAAATTATCAAAATTCAGTTCAGTTCTAATGTTAGCTTTAATAGTTTGTAATGATAATTTTGGAATTTTTAGTTTTTTATTATTATTATCATTTTCAAGTAATATATCTATTATTGTTTTTTCTGTAGGTATAATAATTTTATTTATACAAACTAATTGAATAGTATGTCCTTGGTTTAATTTTCTTAATCTAAAAACAGATTGTGCTACTTCAGTATATGTATTTAATTTATCTATTATGCACAAACCTTTAAGATTAGGATAATTATCTTGTTTAATATCAATACCAATAGTATGTTTTTGACTATAATAAAAAAATGGCTTTGTATATAATTTATTTGAATCATATTTTTGATTTCCATCTTTATCCAAAACTAAAATATCATCATTATTATTTAAATATATAATTGGTCTATCTATTTTGTTATATAATGATATAGCAATATGTTCATTTGATTCATATCTAAATAATCCTGCTGTATCAATTATAACATCGTAATTAGTTATATCACTAAAATTATTAATAAATAATTTACTATCCTTATTTAATTCTTTTTCTTTATCTTTAGTTACGATTAAAACATTATTAACTAATAATGAATAGTATACATTAAAATTTTCATCTAAATCTCCAGTAATTTTATCTTTTTTAAATTTATCTGAATTATTTATTTCTTCTGGTAGCTCAATATTTAAAGTTCCAGAATAACCAATCTTATAAACATTAGGTATATTAATTATATCAATAAAAGATATATTATATTGATGTTCTGATATTTCAATTGAATCTATAATTTTTATAATTAGATTATTTAATATATATTCCTTTTGAGTATCTACTTCATTATTTAATTCATTGCATAATATTTTTATAGAATCTGATAATACTCTACTAATACGTTTTTCTATATCATGTTTAAAGTCATAATTTATAATTATATTAACAAAGTTTTCATCAAAAGTTAATTTACCAGAACGATATAAAATAATATAATAGTAATAATATGTTAAAACTAATGTTAAAAATATTGAATTGAAATTACTATTTAGGAATGGTGTATCTTTATTCATATATGGTATTGCATATCCTTTATCTGGATGAATACCCCAATTAATATTATATTTTAATTTGTTATCATTAATATTTAATAGTACATTATTAATTTCAGATACTATTAGATCATGATTTTTTAGCTTGGTATAAACTGCTATATCATCTTTTGTTAATGTATCTTTTTTACTTATAATAAAGGTTTTAATTATTTCATTAATATTTTTTATTACATTATTGTCATCAATCTTTTTTTTAAATTCCTGTTTAGTTAAATTAAATTCACTTTTTAATGGATCTAAAATAGTGTCAAATTCATCAATTAAAAATATTAAATTTTCATTATATTTTTGTTGTTTATATATTGTTGTTTCTGTTAAATAATCATTTTTAATATCTTCATCAGATTTTATAATAATATTATCTTTTAATTCAAATATATTAATTATATTATTAAATGTTTTTTCTGTTTGTTTTACTAAATGAGGGGGTACTATTATAAATACTTTTTTATTTTTTATTAAACAAAAGTATAAACTTAATAATGGTGTTAATACTGATGATTTACCTTTACCCATCATTATATGATGTAATGGATAATTTTTATATCCCCCACCTTTTAATATAAGATTTAATGAAATACCTTTTTTAGGTTCAAAGTATTTAGGATTATATGTTTTATTAGTAATAATTGAATTATAATCATTATCGTCTGGATCATGGTCATTTATTATGTTAGTATATCTATAATATTGTTCATCATAAACATTTATACCTAAAATAAATTCAAATAAATATTCAAAAATATACATAAACTTATTTTTTCTTAATTTAAAATTAATATATGTTTTTAATTTACTACATAAATGTTCATTATTAATAGATGGGTTAGATAGTATATCTTTTGATATATTATGTATATTATTTAGATATGTATAATTAATAATATTATCTTGAGTATTTATTAAGTCTAATAATGGTATATTATTTATTATATCTATTTTAATTTTATCATATAATTCATTTATTTCATGTTTTATATTTGTATTGAATTGGGTTACTGTTGAATAAATTTTTGATATATTATCTATAGAACATGATGATAATTTAAAAACAAGATTATCAAATGAAGCATCTAATTCATCTTTTTTTTTAACATCCAAAGATAAATCTATTTTTGCATCAATTAGTGATTGATTCTTTTTTTCAACATCTATAACTAAATCTGAATATTTATTTAATTTTATTAAATTTTGCAAGCCTATAATTTTGTTATAATTTTCGACAGTAAAATTAATATTGATATCAATATCATCCATTTCTATATCTTTAGACTTGGTTGAATATTTGTTTTTAACGAATTGTATTAAATTTGTATTTTTATTATTATATTTTTCATGATAATTGTACTTATTATTACTATTAAAATAACATAATAAATTAAAGTCATTTATATTTATTTTTTGTATTCCTTTTTCATCCCATTCTTTTAAATAAATATAATTTAAATTATTTACTCCATAATTTTTAATAAAATAAGATAATTTATTTAGTTCATCAGTGTCTTTATCAATAGAAATTGTTAATAAATTAGATAAATCTACACGATAATTATAAATAATATCTGGTGTATTTGATAATATTAAAGTTCCAAATAATTTATAATATTCTGAATTATTAAATTTAGAAGCAACACATAATACATTATACTGACCATCTTTTTCATAAATTAAACTTAAGCATGCACTTGGTATAAAATATTTAAACGGATGATTAATTTCATTTCTTTTCAAAGCAGTATATTCTTTACCAAGATGTTTTATTATTATATTAGTTATACTATATTGACCTAAAAAACTATCTTCTAGATCCGTTATTGATTCATCAGTATTTGGTTCATTCATTTTTTTCATTTCTGTTTCATCAGTGTCTGAATCATATGTATCCGGTATTGGTTTATCCATGTTATTATCATATTCTTGATCATTTATTTTATTTAAATGAATAATTAAATGATAATTTTCATAAAATATATAAATATTATTATCTTTAATATTAAATAATGTATAAGCATTATCTGTATTAAACAAAAATGAAAAATGTATTTGCATTTTACGAATAATTTTAAATTCACGATAATCATAATTATTTTCTTTTAAAATGGCATTAATATCATCATTTTCCAATTTAAATTCTGAAAAATTTGATTTAGATGCTTCATTAATTAATTTTTTAATTAATTTTTCTTCTTTATCTTTAGAGTTACTATTTTTTCTAAAATCATATGGATTAGATAATAATTTATAATTATTTAGTAAAAGTATTTTTCTACCAAAATAATATATTTCATCAGATTTATTTTGTTTAATAGCATTATAAAATAAATCACGATAATATTTATCTAAATTATTTTTATATGTAAGATTATCTAATATTTCTATTATATTTGTTTCAACAAAATAATTTTTATTAAACAAGTAATTATTATTAAAATCATTATATAAATATCTAGGATTATCATATAAAAACAGTGTAATTGATTCTAATTGTACTAATGGATATTGCATTAATTTTAATTTATTAATATTATGTTGTGTTGGTGGTGGAAAATTAAAATTAATTGTAAAACCATCTAAGTAATCTTTATTTTTTAAATTTCTATAAAAATAGAATATTGTATAAATATTTGATCTAGTTAATTTATCTTTATCAACATTATCTAATTTTTTATTAGTTATTTTATTTAATACATCCGTAATTATATTATTCCTATCATCATTATTTAAATTTAAAAAATAAGTTTCGAATACATTAAAATTTATATTTTTATTTGTTTTAATAAAATGAGATAATTTGTAAAAAATATGGTGTAAAAACAACATATAAAATAAATAAAATTTATAAATAAAATGACAAAACTTAATAATTTCATATTTTATATTTGAATTTACATATTTGAAATGAAAATTAATAATACTTTTTGCAATATAATAATATTGTATTGTATTAATATCTAAATATTCTTCTAATTTATAATTTTTTAACTTTTTCGTTAAAATATTTATGTTTTCTATTATATTTATAATATTTTTATCATTATATTTATTTTTAAAGTCATCCTTATTATATTCTTTAATGTCAAATATATTATCATCATTCATATTATTTAAAAAGTATAAAAATATATTTAAAAATATATCTGTATTAAATTCATCATTAGAATCTAATTTATGAGGTTGTAATAATATAGAATATATATCACTATACTCATATATTTTATTATATAAATCATTTGTACAATCTATACATTTATCAGATGTATATACATTTAAAGTTATTTGTTTATACAAATAAGTATCTAAATAATTATAATTATTAAATATTTTTTTATCTATAATATTTAAATTTGATAATTTATTTAAAATAGTACTAATAGTTGGATAATCTAAATAAGATTCTTTACTCTGTATATCTTGTATAAAAAATGTATTACAAAAATCAACCATTCTGGACTCAAACAATGTAATCATACGTATATAATCATTATAATTATAATTATATAAACTATTTATTAAAATAGCCCAATATAATGAATAAAATGTACACGAACCATCTTCCTGACTATAAATATACAATTTAAAGTTTTTTGTATCTGGTTTTGTTTCTTGACTGTTATTAAGTAAATATAAACGATTTTTTAAATATAATCTTTTATTTAAATTTCTATATATATTAGTATTAAAATAGTTCATATCTTTTAATTTAGTTATATTATCTTTATTT
>Ga0214919_10007772_pt1 | contig 14356 bp, 12 predicted proteins | sample LL1503_MetaG_FD_177994 | JGI IMG/M metagenome (GOLD analysis project Ga0214919, IMG submission 177994) | Freshwater microbial communities from Lake Lanier, Atlanta, Georgia, United States - LL-1503 | ecosystem: Environmental > Aquatic > Freshwater > Lake | place: USA: Georgia | collected...
CGCGGTACCGATGAAAACCTGAGCGCACCAGGTTCGAGCTACGTGCCCTTGGCCTTTGGTGGGGGGGCGCAGCTGCCCGAGCTGGGGGTTCGCCCTGGCGCCAGCGCACCCAATCGCTTCTATATGTATGGGGTGATCGGGCGCCTGGCTATGCTGGCGGCTAGCTACGAGCTCGAAGCCACCGACCCGGAAGCCGACCTGGACGATTAATCGCCAGCGCCTGAGCTGCCGCCACTGTCGCGCGCGCGACGTTTGTTGCTGCAATGCAGCATTTTTGCTGCCGTTTTTCACGCAATCGCCGTTTTTGCGCGTGGGCAGGGGCACAATGGCGCTCCCTTGTTGAACGGAAACCGGGTCGCCCAAGCACCCGGAGCAACTTTGTCAGCTTCGAAATCTTCTCTAGGCGCGCTCACGCTGGGCGCCATTGGCGTGGTGTACGGCGATATTGGCACCAGCGTGCTGTATGCGCTCAAAGAGGTGTTTGGCTCTGGCCACGTGCCGTTTACCCCAGACAACGTGTACGGCATCTTGTCCATGATTTTTTGGACGCTGACCGTCATCGTCTCGGTCAAATACGTAATTTTGGTTTTGCGCGCGGATAACGCGGGCGAGGGCGGCCTGATTGCCATGCTGGCACTGGCCTCCCAAGCGGTGAAAGACCGGCCCATCCTGCGCCGCGTACTTCTCAACGTGGGTATTTTTGGCACCTGCTTGTTTTATGGCGACGGCGTGATTACCCCTGCTATTTCGGTGCTGGGCGCGGTGGAGGGTCTGGAGATCATTTCGCCGAAGTTCGTCAAGTACGTGGTGCCTATAACGCTGGTGATTTTGTTTTGCCTGTTTTGGGTGCAAAAACGCGGCACCACGGGCATCGGCCAGTTTTTCGGCCCCATTACTGTGTTGTGGTTCGCAGTGATTGCGGCCCTTGGCGTGGCGCATATTGCTGCTAACCCGCATATATTGGTCGCCCTGAATCCCTATTACGCGCTGGCCTTTGTGTGGGACAACCCCGGCGTGACCTTTGTGCTACTGGGCGCCGTGGTGTTGTGCGTGACCGGTGCCGAGGCACTGTATGCCGACCTGGGGCATTTCGGCAAAAAGCCGATCCGCATGGCCTGGTTTATTGTCGTCATGCCGTCGCTGACCTTGAACTACTTTGGCCAAGGAGCGCTGCTGCTGAGCAACCCGGCGGCCGTCAAAAACCCGTTCTACATGATGGCGCCCGACTGGATGCTGTTACCACTGGTGGTGCTGGCCACTATGGCGGCGGTGATTGCCTCGCAGGCCTTAATTACGGGCGCCTTTAGCGTGACCAAGCAGGTGATTCAGCTGGGCTACCTGCCGCGCCTGAATCTGGTTCACACCAGCGCGCGTGAGGCGGGCCAAATTTACATTCCCTTTGTTAACTGGGGCTTGTTTGCTGCCATCGTACTGGCGGTGGTGATGTTCAAGTCCTCTAGCAATCTGGCTGCGGCCTATGGTATTGCGGTGTGCACCGATATGCTGATCACCACCATTTTGACGTTCTATGTGATTCGCTACGGCTGGAAATACCCGCTGGGTCTGTGTTTGGCGGCAACTGGGTTCTTCTTTACGGTGGACCTCATGTTTTGGGGCTCAAATTTGCTCAAACTCTTTGAAGGCGGCTGGTTCCCGTTGTTCATTGGCGGCGTGGTGTTCCTGTTCATGGGTACTTGGAAGGACGGGCGAGCGCTTTTGAGCTCGAAAATACAGGCCGATTCCATGGATTTGCCCAGTTTTTTGGAGGCCGTGTTTGTCAGCCCCCCCACGCGGGTAGACGGAACGGCGGTGTTTTTGACTGCGGCCGTGGGCAATGTGCCCAACGCGCTGCTGCACAACCTCAAGCACAACAAGGTGCTGCACGACACCAACCTGTTTGTCACTGTGCGCAACCACGAAGTACCGTGGATTGGGCTGGACAAGCGCATCGAGATCGAGCGCCTGGGCCACGACTGCTGGCAGGTGTTGATCAACTACGGCTTCAAAAACGACCCCGATTTGCCCAAAGCCCTGCAGCAGCTCAAAGGGCGTGGCGTAGCGCTAGATCCCATGATGACGAGCTATTTCTTGTCGCGCGACACTGTGGTGCCTACCCTGGGTGAAGGCATGGCGCAGTGGCGCGAAAAGCTATTTGCCCAAATGCACCACAACGCCAGCAGCGCTGCCGACTTTTTGAACCTGCCCAACAACTCGGTGGTGGAGCTGGGCTCCAAAATCGAAATCTAGGCTTACGTGCAGTTCTTCAAAGACTTGAGTTGGTCCAGCTTTACTGCCGGTTTTGTTTCGGTGCTGGTGGGCATTACGAGCTCGATCGCCATCATCTACCAAGCCGCCCAGGCGTTTGGCGCTACGCCAGCGATGCTGGCCTCGTGGCTCTGGGCTATCTGCATTGGCATGGGTCTGGCCACTGCCGTTCCTTCGCTGTGGCTGCGCAAGCCGGTGATGGTGGCCTGGAGCACGCCAGGCGCTGCGGTGTTGGCCAGCGCTGGCCTGGTCGGGGGCTTCTCGATGGGTGACGCCGTGGGCGCCTTTATGGCAAGCGCCGTGCTGGTGGTGCTGATGGGCGCCACCGGCTGGTTTGAGCGCGTGATGAATCGCATTCCCGTGGCACTTGCCAGCGCCTTGCTGGCGGGCGTGCTGGCGCGCTTTGGGCTGGCGGGCTTTGCGGCCGCCCAGTCGGCGCTGCCGCTGGTGGTGCTGATGCTGCTCACCTATTTGCTGGGCAAGCGCTTTGTGCCGCGCTACGCGGTCCCCGGCACCTTGTTGTTTGCAGTTCTGTTTGTGGCGGCGCAAGGCGGCTTTTCCCGGGTGGACATTCCTCTGGGTCTGACGGTGCCGGTGTTTGTGGCGCCTGAATTTTCATTCTCCGCCTTGGTCAGTTTGGCGCTGCCTTTGTTTGTGGTCACCATGGCTTCGCAAAACCTGCCGGGCGTAGCCGCCATCCGCGCCTCGGGCTTTGGCGATGAGCGTGCGCAGGGTGGCGACGCAGGGATTCCGGTGTCCAAAATCCTCACGCTCACCGGACTGGTCACGCTCGTGCTAGCGCCTTTTGGCGCGTTTTCGATCAACCTGAGCGCCATTACCGCAGCCATTTGCATGGGCCCCGAAGCGCACCCCGACCGCACGCGGCGCTACACCGCAGCCGTGTCCTGCGGCGTGATGTACATCGTGCTGGGTTTGTTTGGCGCCACCATCATGGCGCTGCTGACGGCCTTTCCTACAGAGCTGGTTGCGGCCATAGCCGGGCTGGCGCTGATGGGCACTATCGGCAGCGCGCTGGCAGCAGCCCTGCACAAAGAGGCCGACCGGGAGGCGGCCATGGTAACTTTTTTGATTACGCTGAGCGGCGTGGTTATAGGCGGCGTGGGTTCGGCCTTTTGGGGCCTGGTGGCCGGGGTGCTGGCGCTGGCTGTGCAACACTACCGGCCAGCCAAGCGTCAGGCCTGAAGGTCGGCGGCTAACCCGTATATTGCCCCTGCGACCCCTGTCGCCGCGCGGCGCGTCTGTCTGGAGAATTCCTGTATGCACATCCTGTTCGTCGCCGACCCGCTGGAGTCGTTCCAGATTTACAAAGACACCACGTTTTCCATGATGCGCGAGGCCCAGGCGCGCGGCCATACGGTGGCAGCCTGCGAGCCGCGCGAGTTGGTATGGCGAAGCGGCGGAGTGGTCCAAGCGCGGGTGCGCCAGATTCGCCTCACCGGTGACCCAACGGACTGGTTTTTTCTGGAGAGCAGCACGGTGCGCGAGGTGTGTAGCTTCGATGCCGTGGTCATGCGCAAAGACCCGCCCTTTGACAGTGAGTTTTTCTACGCCACCCATGTGCTCGAGCAGGCCGAACGCGAGGGTGCCAAAGTGTTCAACAAGCCGCGCGCCCTGCGCGACCACCCGGAAAAGCTGGCCATCATGGAGTTTCCCCAGTTCATCGGCCCCACGCTGGTCACCCGCGATGCCTTGGCGGTGCGCGCCTTCCATGCGGAGCACCGCGACATCATCTTGAAGCCGCTCGACGGCATGGGCGGCAGCGGTATTTTTCGGGTCAAGGACGATGGCTTGAACCTGGGCTCGATCACCGAGACACTGAACAAGGACGGCGCGCAAAGCCTGATGGTGCAAAAGTTTTTGCCCGCCATTAGTGAGGGCGACAAGCGTGTGCTGGTGATTGGCGGCAAACCTGTGCCGTTTTGCCTGGCACGCATTCCCCAGGGTGGCGAGGTGCGCGGCAACCTGGCGGCCGGTGGCTTGGGTGTGGCGCAGCCGCTCAATGCCGCGGACCGCGCGGTGGCCGAGGCCATCGGCCCGGTGCTGGCAGCGCGTGGCTTGCTGCTGGTGGGCCTGGACATCATCGGCACCAGCCTCACCGAAATCAATGTCACCAGCCCAACCTGTTTTCAGGAAATCACCGACCAGACGGGCTTTAATGTGCCCGCCATGTTCATGGACGCGCTGGAGGCGGCGGCTCGTTGAAGGGCTGCCCTTCAATAAACACCTGCAGTTCGCCGGGCTCCATGGCCACCCAGCTTTCGTTGGAGGTCAGCGGCTCGGTTACCACAATCACCTGGCGGTCGTCGGGTGAATTGAGCTGCGACAGGTCTACGCTGATGTCTTCGTCCTTGAGCTGCACCTCGCTAAACGGGTGCTGGCGCAGCACGTAGTGCAGCTTGGTGCTGGCGTGGGCCCACAGCGCCTGGCCGTTGCTGAGCAAAAAGTTGAAAGTTCCGTGTTTTGCGATGCGCTGCGAGAGTTCGCGCAGGGTGTGGGTGAGTTCGCTCGCGGTGGGCACGCCGGCGTGCGACTTGTTCATCTCTTGCAGCATCCAGCAAAAGGCCAGCTCGCTGTCGGTGGTACCTACGGGGCGGAAACTACCGTGCAGCAGCGGCGCAAAGTCCTTCAGGTCGCCATTGTGGGCAAACACCCAGTAGCGGCCCCAGAGTTCGCGCACAAAGGGGTGGCAGTTCTCCAGGTTGACCGCACCCACCGTAGCCTTGCGCACATGGGCCACCACGTTATGGCTTTTGATCGGGTAACTGCGCAACATCTGCGCAATCGGCGAGGTGGCGGCGCTTTCCTTGTCCACAAAATGCCGCGCTGCCTTGCCCGGCTGGTCGCCGTCGCTTTCAAAAAACGCAATGCCCCAGCCGTCGGAATGGTGGTCGGTGCAGCCTCCGCGCTGGGCAAAACCAGTAAAGCTCAAAGTCAGGCTGGCGGGCAGGCGGCTGTTCATTCCTAGCAATTGGCACATGGAAACAGTTTACGCGTTTGTGCTAAGCCGGGGATGCACACAAGGTGCCGCGTGGAGCGGCTGGGTCAGCTGCGCGGCTCGCTCCAGAGCTTGCCGCCAGTGGCCCAGTTCTCGGCCTTTACATCGACGATCAGCACGTCCACCGAGTCAGGGGAACCGCCCAGCACTTCGACGCTGACGCGGGTGATTTCTTGCACCAGTTTTTTCTTTTGCTCCAGGGTGCGGCCTTCGATCATTTCTACGTGGTAGGTGGGCATGGTGTTCCTTGCAGTGTGTTGATGGGGAAGCTGGGGGCTGCGGGCTGGCAGTTTAGACTGCGAGGATTCTTTTGACCGGACTGGTGTTTGACAAATTCCCCCCGCTTTGTGTCGCCTGAGCGCTCGACGCGCTGGCTGATTGTCGCCGTGCTGGTGCTGCACTTGGTGCTGGCGGCGGTCATGGGCTTGTCGGTGGACGAGGCGCACTATTTGTTGTACGCGGCGCACCCGGCGCTGAGTTATTTTGACCATCCGCCGCTGGTGGGTTGGGTGCAGTGGCCGCTGGTGACGCTGGACGCGCCCACGGCGCTGCTGCGTCTGGTGCCGGGGGCGCTGTGGCTGGGTACGGTGCTAGGGGTCTACCGCCTGGCGCAGCGGCTTGCAACGGGCGATGCGGCGCCACGGTCTGGCCTGTGGGCGGTTGCCCTGCTGGCGCTGGCACCCGTGTTGCATGTGCTGGCCATTGGCTTGCTGCCTGACACCTTGCTCATGTTTTTCACCGTGGTGGTGATGCTCCAAACCCATACCTTGATGCAGCGCGGCGCGCTGGACCGCCCACTGCCGTGGCTGTCGCTAGGGCTGCTGCTGGGGCTGGCAGGTTTGAGTAAATACACCGCTGTCTTTTTGGCCTTGGCCTGCGCACTTTGCTTGTTGAGCGCGCATGGGATGCGCCTGCTTCGTCTGCCCGCTTTGTGGTGCGCCGTGGCGCTGGCTTTTCTGTTGGTGTCGCCGGTGGCGATCTGGAACGCGCGCAATGATTGGGTGTCGTTTGCCTACCAGGCGCAGCACGGCGCGGGCAGCGCCTGGCGCTGGCAGGAGGTCGCGCGCTTTGTTATGGTGCAGTTGCTGGCCTATGGGCCGTTGCTGCTCTGGGGGGCGTGGGCGCACAACCGCGTGGGTGTGATGCGCCTGTTTTTTGTGCTGCCGTTTGCGGTGCTGGCCTGGCTCTCTGGCGGGGGCAGCAGCCTGCCCCATTGGACGGCTCCGTCCTGGGTGGCGTTGGCGCCGTTTTCTGGGGTGGCGTTGGCGGCCTTTTGGGGCTCGGCTGCCGCTGGTTCTCGAGTGCACCGCGCCCTGATTGCTGGCTTGGTTGTGCTTCAAGCCCTTGCTTGCGCGGGCTTGGTGGGCCTGATGCTCAGTGGCGGCGCGCCACTGCTACCGCGTAGCCTGGACGATACGCCCGTGGGCGCCAATCCCTTTGCCGATTTGTATGGCTGGCAGTCCGCCGGTGCGCGTGCCCGCGCGCTAGCCGAGCAGCAGGGTTTGACTAGCGTGGGGGTGCAAAACTGGACCCTGGCCAGCCGTCTGGGTTGGTACGCACGGCCCCTGCCAGTGCACGTGCTGGAAGACCGCTTTGACCAGTTTGACATCTGGTTCGGGGACTTGGCGGTGGGTGGTGACACCCTGCTGGTGGACTGGTCGGCACTGGCCTTTACGGTGCCTTTGGGCGCGCACGGCTTTCGCGATTGCACCTTGCTAGACACCCAGGACGCCATCCATTGGCATGCGCCGCTGGCGCAGTTTCGCTTTTACGCCTGCCATGGTTGGTCGGGCAGCCCGCAACCGCGTCAGAGGCTGCAATAGATGAACCCCAACGCTAAGCCCTTGCATTGGAGCCGCTGGGCTATTCCCATCGCGCTGCTGGCCTTATGTGGGCCGCTGTGGCTGCACTGGGGCGAGCCAGGCTTGTTTCTGGCGATCAACCAGGCCTGCTTGCTTCTGCCGGTGCCGTGGTGGACGGGGCTGTCGCTGCTGGGCAATGCATGGGGCGTGCTGGCAGCCACGTCGCCCCTGCTGGTACTGGCGCCGCGCCTGCTTTGGGCCTGGCTGTGCGCCGTGCCGTTTGCCGTGTTGTTTGCCCGCCTGGGCAAGGGGATTTTGGATAGCCCGCGCCCGGCGGCCACCATCGACAACACTTTGTTTCGCCTGGTGGGCGAAAAACTTGAATTCGCCTCCATGCCCTCGGGCCATACGCTGACTGCGTTTGCCGTGGCCAGCAGCTTGTACTTTGCGCTGGAGGCGCAGCGCCGGGGCCGTTTTGTGTGGCTGTGGCTGCTGGCTGCTGCGATAGGCTTGTCGCGCATCGCCGTGGGCGCGCACTGGCCAGGCGACGTGGCGGTGGGCGCCTGTCTGGGCGTGCTGGCAGGCGGCCTGGGTCATCGCGTCTGGCTGCGCCTGGGGCCTGCCTTTGAGCGCGAAGACGGTTGGCGCTTGCGCTGCGTTGCGGCCTTGTTGATGGCAAGCGTGGTTGTGCTGCTGGACGAGCCTTTGGACTTTGCAGAAAACATGCCTTTGCAGCAAGTGCTGGCGGCGGTCGTGGTGGGTGTGCTTGCCGTGTTCGCGTGGCGCCAGCTAAGAGGTAGCCCAGAGCGCTAGGTGCTTGACGGCCGCTTCAATGTCCGGCCAATCGCAGCGCCAACGCGCTCATCGCTATATAGGCGGCGCCGGCTTTGTCGTCCCATGCGCCCACAGCTTCGGCTTGGCGGGCTATGGCCCCGGTGTCTCCGCGCGCGGCCGGGCCAGTAAGGGCACCTTGTGGCCCCAGGCGGGTGATGTTGGCCACGGCGTTGTGCAGCAAGGATGCGCGCAAGTGCGGCAGCAGCGCCTCGGGTACGCCGGTGGCGCGCCAGGCTTCTTCGGCCACTGATTGCAGCACCGGCAAAAAGTTGGTGGCAAAGACGGCTGCTGCGTGGTACAGCAACTTGTCCTGGCTGCGCACTTCAAAGCACTGCGCGCCGATGGCCGTGAAGGCGCCTTGCAACAACGCACGCGCCGCCGGGTCGCCTTCCAGGGCGCATGGCGTGCCCGCAAACTGGGCGCAGGCGGCCTCGGCGGTGGCAAAACTCAATATGGGATGGGCGCTGGCCGTGTGCCAGCCTAAAGCGGCCAAGGGTGCGAGCTGCTCGGCGCCCAGAGCGCCACTGCAATGGAAAGCGGTGGGGGCGTGAGAGTTCGTGGCGCGATCCAGTACTTTGGACGTTTGGGCGGCCAGGCTAGTGGCGTTTGCAGCGATCTGTGCGTCTGTGGTGGCAATCAGCCAGAAGTCGGCGCGGCGCATGGCGTCCATGGCTTGCGCCGGCATGCCTGCACCCATAAAGTGGCAAGCCTCCTGCGCGCTGGTCATTGAAGTGGTCAGCACGTCTTGCACCGCAAACACACCGGCTTGCCCCCACAGCCGCGCCAGCGTCTTGCCCAGGCGCCCGGCGCCTATCAGGTTAAGGGTGGGTTTGATCGGCATCATGGGCTACACCACCAGCGGGTCTTCTTGCATGGCTTCGCACTGCTCCACCAGCATTTGCACCTGGCCTTGCCAGTAGTCGCTGGTCCCAAACCACGGAAAGTTGACGGGAAAGGTCGGGTCGCTCCAGCGCCGCGCCAGCCAGGCGCTGTAGTGGATCAGGCGCAGCGTGCGCAGCGGCTCGATCAGGGCCAGCTCTTCGCGGTCGAATTCGCGGAACTGTTCGTAGCCGTCCACCAGCGCGCCCAACTGGCGCGTGCGCTGGCTGCGGTCGCCGCTGAGCAGCATCCACAGATCTTGCACGGCGGGGCCCATGCGGGCGTCGTCCAGGTCCACAAAATGCGGCCCCGGCCCGGCGCTGGCAGCCGCGTCCGTGGGTGTCCACAAGATGTTGCCGGGGTGGCAGTCGCCGTGCAGGCGCAGCAGGCGAATGGGCGACTTGTCGCCGGTCAGGGCCGGGTGGCGCGCAATCAAGGCCATGGCCTCGTCGCAGGCGCGGCTCCAGGCGCCCTGCACGTCCAGCGGCACCATGTCGTGGGCCAGCAGCCAGTCTTTGGGCTCTTGGGCAAAAGTTGCCAAGTTCAGCGTGGGGCGCACCACAAACGGCTTTTTGGCGCCCACGCTATGGATGCGCGCCAAAAAGCGGCCAATCCATTCCAGCACCTCGCCGTCGTCCAGTTCGGGCGGGCGCCCCCCCCGGCGCGGGCTGACGCTGAAATCAAAGCCGCCAAACGGGTGCAGCGTGGCGCTGCGCAGGTGCAAGGGGCCGATCACCGGAATCTCGGCGTCCATCAGCTCCTGGGCAAAGCGGTGTTCTTCCAAAATCTGCTCCTGGCTCCAGCGCTCGGGCCGGTAAAACTTGGCCACCACCGCGCTGCCGTCTTCAAGCTGCACCTGGTAGACCCGGTTCTCATACGACGACAGGGCGGTCAGGCGCCCGTCACCGCGCAAGCCCACCGAGTCCAGCGCGTCGAGCACGACATCGGGGGTCAAGGATTCAAAAGCGTGGTGCATGCCCCGATTGTCAACGCTGGTGTGCTGCTTTAAGCTCCTTTGGATCAAACGGATAAAGGAGTGGCGGCATGGGATCGAACGAAGTGGCGGTTTTGCGAGGCGGCTTTGCGCCAGTGGAGCGCGAAATCACGGTCGACTTGACCGACATCGAAGGCGAAATCCCGCGCGATCTGCATGGCATGCACGTGCGCAACGGCCCTAACCGCCAATTTGCCGCGTCCGGGCGTTACCACTGGTTTGACGGCGACGGCATGCTGCATGCGCTGCGCTTTGAGGGTGGGCGTGTGCAATACCAGAATCGCTGGATCGCCACCTCCAGCCTGACCGAGGAACGCGCCGCAGGTGCTGCGCTGTGGCAAGGCATCAAAGATCCACCCCGGCGGGACAGGCCCGACATGCCGCTCAAAAATACCGCCAACACCGACATCAAGTTCTTTGCCGGTGAGCTGCTGGCCATGTGGTACCTGGGCGGCGAAGTGCACCGGGTGCGAGCGCACGACCTGGCCACGAGCGGCACGCTGTCCTTGGACCCGCGCCTGACCGGGCTGCATATTTCGGCGCACTCCAAGGTGGACGAACGCACCGGCGAATTTGTGTTTTTTTGCTATGGCAAAGAGCCGCCGTACATGCATTACGGCGTGCTGGACAAAAGTGGCACGCTCAAAACCCTGGTGCCGGTGGCGCTGCCCGGGCCGCGCCTGCCGCACGACATGGCGGTCACACGCAACTACAGCGTGCTGCACGACTTGCCTCTGTTCCAAGACCCCGAGGCCGCCGCCGCCGGGCGCCACAAGGTGATGTTTTACCCGGAGCTGCCATCGCGCTTTGGCGTGCTGCCGCGCCACGGGAGCGCGGCCGACATCCGCTGGTTTGAAGCCAAACCGGCGTACATGTACCACGTCTCCAACGCCTGGGAAGAGGACGACGGCCAGGGTGGTACCGAGATTGTGATGACCGGCACGCCTTTCAAACCGCAGCTTGACGCCCGGGGCCAGTTGGACGCCAGCCGCCTGCCCCGGCTGATTGCGCAACTCGGCCAAGACTGCATGTTTTACGAGTGGCGCTTTAACCTGCGCACCGGCCAGACGCGCGAGCGGGTGATTGACGACGTGCTGAACCAGGAATTCCCCATCATCAACAGCGCCTACCTGGGCGAGCACAGCCGCTATTCCTGGAACACGCTGATGGCCAACGGCGCGGGGCCCGAGGAGCCGCGTTTTTGTGGCATCACCCGCTACGACTTGCAGAAAGACAGTTGCACCAGCTACCACGCGGGTATGCATATGTGGTTCAACGAACACAGCTTCGCGCCCAAAGACCACGCGGTGGCCGAAGACGATGGCTATTTGGTCGGCTTTATGTGGGACGCGCAGGCCGGGCGCTCCTACGCCACGGTGTTTGATGCCCACGACGTGGCGCAGGGCCCGGTGGCGCGCATTGCGCTGCCGCAGCGCGTGCCCCATGGCTTTCACGCCACCTGGGTCAGCCGCGCTCGCTTGCAACGGGGTTGGTAAGGCGCACTTGGCGCGCGCCGTGGTGCCTTAGTCCGGGTCTTGGTCGTTGGCGCCGAGCTGCTCAAAGGGCAGCGCCTGCTTGACCAGTATCACGGTGCAGGGTGCATCCATGGCCACTTTGATGGGTACGGTGGCAATAAAGCGCTGCATCTTCAGGCCATGGGTGGCTGCGCCCATCACGATCACGTTGACATGGTTGCCCACGGCGTAGTCAAGCAGCGCCTGCGCCACATCGCCCGATTCGATTACGTGGCACGAGGTCTGGTGACCGGGGTGGTCCAGCGGCTGCGCCCATTGGTGCAATTGGGCTAGGTAGCGCCGGTGCAAATGGGTTTCGCTACGGGCCTCAACCGTGGTGCTGCTCAGGCTGCTTGGGATGACCGTCACACACGCCAACCGTGCACCCGGGCGCGAACCCAGTGATCGGGCAACGGCCTGGCGCAGGGAATATAGCGTGGCGTCGCTCGCGTCTTGGTAGGGTATGGCCACCAGCACGATGGGCACTACTGCAATTTGCTCTGCGGGCATCGGGCTGGGCTGGTAGTGCATGCCTGCGGCTTTGATCCAGCGCTTGAAGTGGGTGCTAAACGGCGTGGCCTGGGTGTTGGTGCCGCGTGCGGTGACATGCACTTGCTCCGGGTGACTCAGGTCAAAGGCCAGGTGAGCGGCCGAGGGGTAGCGTTTGGCGGCCTCGGGCTCCAGGCAGCGCAGCGCCACCTCTTGCAGCCATTCGGGCAGATCGGGGCGGTGCTTGCGGGGCGGCACGGGGTCGACCCACAGGCGCTGGCGCAGGCCCGCTGGCGTGTTGGGCGTGCCAAAAGGCAGTCGACCGGTGCACATCTGGTACAGCATCACGCCAATGGCAAAAATGTCGCTGCGCGGGTCACCGCGCACCCCCACCACCTGTTCGGGCGAAATCCAACCCGGCGAACCCACGGCTTTGCGCAACTGCTCGGCCAGCAGGTCGGGGTAGTGCGCGTGGTGGGACAAGCCAAAGTCGAGCAAGACCGCATCACCAAAGCTGGTTTGCGGGTTAGAGCCTTCTGGTTGCGGTACATCGCGAAACAGCACATTGGCAGGTTTGAGGTCCAGGTGCACCGTGTTTTGCTGGTGCAGCGCATGCGCCGCATGGGCCATGGCACAGGCCAGGCGCACGATCACCGGCGACGGCAGCGCACCGGGCAAGTCCAGCCAGTGCTGCAAGGTGCGGCCGCGCACGTATTCCATGACCAAGTAGGGCACGCGCTGCAAGTCGCCCGCAGCCACAAACCGCGGCACGTAGCGGCCGGTGAGCACTTGCAGGATGTGGCATTCCACCTCGAAGCTGACGATGTTTTCTGCCCCATCGCCGCTGGCCATGCGGGGCACTTTCATGGCCAACGCAAAGCCGGGGTCGTGCCCGCCTTGGGCGTAGGACACCCGGTAAATATGGGCCATGCCACCGCTGTGCATGCATTCGTCGATGGCGAAGCCGTCCAACACGGCGCCGTTTTCCAGCAGCTTCACCGGCCGATCTCCAGGCGTTGTGCAAAAAATTCGGGCAAACCAGCCTGGCGTATGGACTGGGCCGCAGCCTGATGGTCGTAATGCACCCGGTGAAAAGTCAGGTGGGCCGCTGCCAGGTCGATCAGGGCGTACATGGCTTGTGGGTTGCCATCGCGCGGCTGGCCCACCGACCCGACGGTGGCCAGCCATTGCCGGTGCCGGGGCACCGGAATAGCCACGCCGCTTTTGGGTTGAAACGGCATCAGAGCGCCTTGTGCGCCACGGTAGTACAGGGTTTGCGCATGCACATGGCCACCAAAAACGTAGCGCACCAAGGGCCACTGCTGGGCTGCGTCCAGACTGTCCGTGGCGGCACGGACGTCGCTGACGTAGCGCCACCGCGCGGGGTCGTTTACGCTGGCGTGCACCAGCAGCACCGCGTCGAGCTGCTGGGTCAAGGGCAGCTGGGCCAACCAGGCGCGCTGGGTGCTGCTTAGTTGCTGGTGCGTCCAGGCGGCGGTGACGTCGCCCATGGCTTGCACCGTATCGGGCGGCGTGAGCGCGAGTTGGTCGTGGTTTCCCCGGACCACTGCCGCGCCTTCAAACGCCAGTTGCATGATCCGATCAAGCACCTCGCGGGGCTGGGCGCCGTAGCCCACCAGATCGCCCAAAAACGCCAGCTGCTGCGCACCCTGGGCCCGCGCATGCGCCAAACAGGCGTCCAAGGCGTGCAGGTTGCTGTGCACATCAGAAAGCAAGGCCAGCTTCATAAATCAACCCAATAAACCGAGAAGGGCTGACAGTATGCGCGCAGTTTGCGAGTGCTGTCACTTAGCGCGTGGTTTTGCTGCCTGGCGTGCGCGTCTTGGGCAGGCCCGTGCGCGGTGCGGGCGCGTCGGGCTCGGGCAGCGTGGCATGGGCGCCCAGTGCCAGGGCAATTTCTTCCTGCGCGCGCGCGGCGTCGTAGGCGTCCACGATGCGCGCGACCAGCGGGTGGCGCACGATGTCGATGCTGGTCAGGCGCGTGATGGCAATGCCTTCGACCCGGCGCAGCGTGCGTTCGGCGTCAATCAGGCCGCTGAGCTGGGTTTTGGGCAGGTCGATCTGGCTTACGTCACCGGTGATCACGGCCTTGGTGCCAAAGCCGATGCGGGTGAGAAACATCTTCATCTGCTCGGGCGTGGTGTTTTGCGCCTCGTCCAGGATCACAAAGGCGTTGTTCAACGTGCGCCCGCGCATGAAGGCCAACGGCGCAATCTCCAGCGCCTGGCGCTCAAAGGCCTTTTGCACCTGCTCAAAGCCCATCAGGTCGTAAAGTGCGTCGTACAGGGGACGCAAATACGGGTCCACTTTTTGGTTCAGGTCGCCGGGCAAAAAGCCCAGGCGCTCGCCCGCTTCAACCGCCGGGCGGGTTAGCACGATGCGCTGCACCGCGCTGCGTTGCAGGGCGTCTACGGCAGCGGCCACCGCCAGGTAGGTTTTGCCGGTGCCGGCCGGGCCGATGCCGATGGTGATGTCGTGGCTGGCGATGTTGTCCAGGTACAGCGCCTGATTGGTGCTGCGGGGTTTAAGGTCGGCGCGCCGG
>Ga0214919_10007773_pt1 | contig 14352 bp, 13 predicted proteins | sample LL1503_MetaG_FD_177994 | JGI IMG/M metagenome (GOLD analysis project Ga0214919, IMG submission 177994) | Freshwater microbial communities from Lake Lanier, Atlanta, Georgia, United States - LL-1503 | ecosystem: Environmental > Aquatic > Freshwater > Lake | place: USA: Georgia | collected...
AGACCATCGACGAAGAATTGCTGGCCCTGGTGCCCGGCCCGGACTATCCCGGCGGCGGGCAAATCATCAGCAGCAGCGCTGATATTGCCGACGCTTACCGCACGGGGCGCGGCTCGCTCAAAGTGCGGGCGCGCTGGAAGATTGAGGATTTGGCGCGCGGCCAGTGGCAATTGGTGGTGACCGAATTGCCGCCGGGCCTGAGCAGCCAGCGCGTGCTCGAAGAGATTGAAGAACTCACCAACCCCAAGGTCAAGGCGGGCAAAAAAGCTTTGTCGCAAGACCAGTTGCAGCTCAAGGCCAGCATGCTGGCGGTCTTGGATGTGGTGCGTGACGAGTCCGGTAAAGAAGCGGCGGTGCGTTTGGTGTTCGAGCCCAAGACCAGCCGCATTGAGCAGCAAGAACTCATTACCGCGCTGCTGGCCCACACCAGTTTGGAAAGCTCAGCACCCATCAACCTGACCATGGTGGGGCTGGATGGGCGGCCAACGCAAAAGTCTTTCCGCCAGATGCTGACCGAGTGGATTGCGTTTCGCCAGGCCACAGTGGAGCGGCGCTCGCGCCACCGGCTGGGCAAGGTGCTCGATCGCATCCATATTCTGGAAGGGCGGCAATTGGTGCTGCTCAATATCGACGAAGTGATTGCCATCATCCGCCAGTCGGACGAGCCGCGCAGTGCGCTGATGGAGCGCTTTCGTCTGACCGAACGCCAGGCCGAAGACATCCTCGAAATCCGCTTGCGCCAATTGGCGCGCCTGGAGGCGATCAAGATCGAGCAAGAGCTTTCTGAGCTGCGCGACGAACAGAAAAAGCTGGACGATATTTTGGACAACCCGGCCAGCCTGCGCCGCCTGATGGTCAAGGAAATTGAGGCGGATGCCAAAACCTTTGCCGATGCGCGGCGCACGCTGATCCAGGCCGAGAAAAAAGCCGTGGCTGAAATAAAAATCGTCGACGAGCCGGTGACGGTCGTGGTCAGCGACAAAGGTTGGGTGCGCGCCCGCGGCGGCCACGGGCATGAGGCGGCAGGCTTTGCTTTCAAAGCGGGCGATGCGCTTTACGCCACCTTTGAATGCCGCAGTGTCGATACCTTGCTCGCCTTTGGGTCTAACGGCCGGGTGTATTCGGTCGCAGTGGCTTTGCTGCCGGGCGGGCGTGGCGACGGGCAGCCGCTCACCAGCCTGATCGAACTTGAAGCGGGCACGCAAATCCTGCATTACTTTGCCGGCCCGGCTGCGGCGCAATTGCTGATTTCCAGCAGCGCAGGCTATGGCTTTATGGCAAGCGTGGACAACATGATTTCTCGCAATAAAGCGGGTAAAGCCTTTGTCACTTGCAATGCCGGGGAAAGCGTGTGCATGCCCTCGCTGGTGGCTGGAGCCAGCCTGCCAGCGAATGCGGCTACGCCTGCCACTGCACAAAATGCGGCGCGGCCATTGGTGGCGGCAGCTACCGATGTGGCTTGTGCATCTACGCTGGGCCGCATCCTCACCTTCAAGTTGTCCGAACTCAAGACCATGGAAAAAGGCGGACGCGGTTTGATGCTGCTGGATTTAGATGGCAAAGATACGCTGGCCGGAGCGGCGGCCTACACCCGCAGCGTCCGCATATCCGGCATAGGCCGGGGCGGCAAAGAGCGTGAAGAGACGCTGGAGATTCGCAGCCTCAACAACGCCCGCGCCGCACGTGCCCGCAAAGGCAAGGCGGCGGATCTGGGGTTTAAGCCGGCGGCGGTGGCGCGGGTGGAGTAGGGCCCGTCGATCGCCACCACATCGGCCTAAGGCTTGTATGACAAAAATAAAAATGTGTCATACTTGATGTAATACAAAATTTAAAATCTGTATGACAAGGAGCCACCATGCTGTCTGTTCGTTTACCTGAAACCATGGAGCGCGATTTGAAGCAGTTTTGCGCAGTCCACAAACTGAGCAAATCGCAAGTCGTGCAAGAAGCCCTGGCCGAATACCTGATGGCACCGCAATCGCCGTCGCATGGCAAGGCAGCGCCCGAACCAGACCTGTCGTTTCTGGCTCCTGATGATCCCATTCGTCAGTTCATTGGCATTGCCAAAGATGGCATGAGTACCGACGAACTTATGCGTATGACGCGTGGCGACGATTGGAATCAGCCGTGATATTGGTTGACACCAATGTGTTTGTGGACGTCATCCACTTGGACCCGATTTGGCTGGACTGGTCCTTGCGGGAACTGAGCAAAGCCAAGACGCAAACTATCGCGACCAACTTTGTGGTCTATGCTGAATTGCACACGCACGACACGGCAGGCCCGCATATCGATGCATTTTTTGAAAAATTGGGCGTCCAAATTCTGGATGTGTCCAGGCCAGCAGCGCAACAAGCCGCCCATGCGTTCAGAGCTTATCGCCAACGCGGCGGCACCAAAACCGGCGTCTTGCCCGACTTCTTTATTGGTGCCCATGCCCAGGCCGAAGGCTACCAACTGCTCACGCGCGATGCGGGGCGCTACCAGACATATTTTCCAACTATCAAGTTGATCTGCCCCTGACGAGGCAGCTTGAATACCCGTTACGTCAGCGTACTGGGGCGCGTGATGGACAGCCTCCAGTATGCGTTCAATTAATCCTTAGCCTGCGCCTCAGATTGTTTCCAGGTGTAGGCCAGCACCACCCCAGCACTCCAACCCGTATTTTGTTGCACCAGCGGGCTAGCCTGGTTGGCCGCGCCGGTCACGCTGTCGAGGCGGCCAAAGGTGATCAGTCGGGTGTCACGATTGAGTAGTCTGGACACCGTGCCAGACAGGCGCGTGGTTAACAGACCGGCCTTGGCCTCGTAGGCGGCGCGGGTTGCAGTGGCCTCTGGGGCGCTCACACCGTAGAACAAGGAATTCATGGCTTGGTTGGCCCAGACCATGCTGACACTGGTGCTGTAGGTCCAGCCCTCGCGGTCACGATGCGAGTAGCTCAGTTCCGGCTCAAACACTGCGCCGCGGGTGGCCAATCCGTTGCTCAATTCGAAAACGCCGCGCAGCGGTATATCTAGGCGCCAGCGATCTGCTTGCTGGGGGTCGGTGATATTCCAGCGCAATCGCGGGCCGATTTCCACCAGCGTGCCCAAATCCGCCATGCCACGGCGCGCTGCGGTGTCGTCCGCGCGTCCACCCAGCGAACCCGAAACGCCCAGGTCCAGCTCAAAACGTGGCGTGTTAATAGCCCGCAGATTGGCGCCACCGCCTTCGACCCGCAGCCACTCGCCCCGGTAGATGCCAAAGGGAATCACCAGGGCGCGCCCTATGGATTCCGAGGCGCCGGGGTAGGCTTGCTGCGACACGCCCAGGCCCACTGCACCAATCTCCCATAAGGGTCGGTCCGCCTCCTGCTGCGCCCACGCCTGCGCGCCCAGGGTCAGGGTGCCAAGGGCCGTGGTGGTCAAGAGGGTGCACCATCGCAGTGCCAAGTGGTGCAGTGCCCGGGCAGTGGTCTTGCTGGGCTGGCGCGCCGGTACAGTTTTTTGAAGGTTCATAGCGTTTTTCCGGTGTGGGTGGGCCCGATTATGTTGGCCTGGCCACTGAGGCGCCGTTAAAGAGGGTTTGCCCTGGCATCCGAAGACCTTATATTTGGTAAAAATTAGTACGAATATGGCGATACTAGGTGTAAATCCTAGCTAGCCTATGCATAGAAATACTATTAATTGCATATCCAGTACCAATCCTGCAAGAGGGTTTCATTATCTTCACGCTGTCAGTGTCAGGCACGTTCCCAACATTGAACACGGCTATTCACACCTATCCCTTTTGGAGACTTTCGCATGAAATTTAAAACCCGCATCGTTGCTGCCGCCGCTGTGGCAGCATTTGTCGGAGGCGTCGCACAGGCCGCCACCGAACTGGTCATTGCCACCGTGAACAACGGCCACATGATCGAAATGGAAAAACTCAGCAAAAACTTTGAAGCCGCCAACCCCGACATCAAACTCAAGTGGGTCACGCTCGAAGAAGGCGTGCTGCGCCAGCGCGTCACCACCGACATCGCCACCAAAGGCGGCCAGTTTGACGTGATGACCATCGGCATGTACGAAACCCCGATCTGGGGCAAAAAAGGCTGGTTGACCGAGCTCAAAGGCGATGCCAACTACGACGCCGATGACATCCTGCCCGCCATGCGCAATGGCCTGAGCGTGGACGGAAAAATGTACGCCGCGCCTTTCTACGGCGAAAGCTCCATGCTGATGTACCGCAAAGACCTGACCGACAAAGCCGGTATCAAGTTTGCCGAGCGTCCCACCTGGAACGACGTGCGCGATGCAGCCGCCAAAATCCACGATCCGAAAAACGGCGTCTATGGCATCTGCTTGCGCGGCAAGCCAGGTTGGGGCGACAACATGGCCTTTCTGTCCACCATGGCCAATAGTTTTGGCGCCCAGTGGTTTGACATGTCCTGGAAACCCCAGCTCGAGTCCAAGCCTTGGAAAGAAGCCGTCACTTTTTACGTGGACTTGTTGACCAAATACGGCCCTCCCGGCTCGTCCGCCAACAGCTTTAACGAAATCTTGGCGCTGTACAACGAAGGCAAATGCGGCATGTGGATTGACGCCACGATTGCGGCATCTTTCATCACTGACCCCAAGCAGTCCAAAGTGGCTGACAAAGTCGCTTTTGCACAAGGCCCTTACAGCGTGACGCAAAAAGGTGCCAACTGGTTGTGGGCCTGGGCCCTGGCGATTCCAGCAGGCACCAAAAATGCTGATGCTGCGCAGAAGTTCATCAACTGGGCAACTTCCAAGGACTACATCAACCTGGTGGCTAAAACCAATGGTTGGGCACGTGTTCCTACCGGCACGCGCAAGTCCACCTATGCGAACCCTGAGTTCCAAAAAGCCGCTGTGTTCGCTGCTGCTGAAAAAGCCGCTATCGATTCGGCCAACCCGAACGACAGCACTTTGCCCAAGTCGCCGTACGTGGGCGTGCAATTTGCCGCGATTCCTGAGTTCCAGGCTATCGGTATTGCCGTGGGCCAGCAAATGAGTGCTGCCTTGGCCGGTAAGAGCACGGTCGATGCCGCGCTCAAAGCCTCGCAAGTGGCCGCTGACCGCGAAATGAAGAAAGGCGGCTACTACAAGTAAGCTGCAATCAAGGCGGGCGCTTGCGGGCGTCCGCCATTTTTATGTTCCCCATGTGCTGACCCCATCTTTATGAACCGCTTGCTCCCGCGTTTACTGCTGACCCCGGCTGTGGCAACCCTGCTGCTGTGGATGCTGGTCCCGCTGGCCATGACGGTGTATTTTTCGCTGATCCGCTACAACCTGATGCAGCCCGACCAGACCGGTTTTAACGGCCTGGACAATTTCGAATACTTCCTGACGGACCCCTCGTTTTCTGCGGCCGTCGTCAACACCATCCTGCTGCTAGGCAGTGTGATTCTCATCACCGTGGTGCTGGGCATGGGCCTGGCGCTGCTGATTGACGAGGCCTTTCCCGGGCGCGCCGCCGTGCGACTGCTCTTGATCTCTCCTTTTTTTGTGATGCCCACCGTCAACGCGCTCTTGTGGAAACACATGATGATGCACCCCATCTACGGTGCGCTGGCGCAAGTGTCTATCTTCTTTGGGTTCACGCCGGTGGACTGGCTGAGCGACCATCCCTTGGTGTCCATCATCATCATGGTGTCCTGGCAATGGCTGCCTTTTGCCACGCTGATTTTCATGACTGCCTTGCAAAGCATGAACCGTGAGCAACTCGAGGCTGCGCGCATGGACGGCGCCACCTATTTGCAGCAACTGCGCTACCTCTACATCCCACACCTGGGTCGCCCGGTAGCCGTGGTGGTCATGATTGAGCTGATCTTTTTACTCAGCGTGTTTGCCGAGATTTACACCACCACCGGCGGTGGTCCCGGTGATGCCAGTACCAACGTGGCTTTCCTAATATTTAAGCAAGCCTTGCTCAATTTCGACGCCGGTGTGGCCTCTGCGGGTGCCTTGTTTGCCGTGCTGCTGGCCAATATTGCGGCGGCTTTTCTCATCCGCCTCGTTGGTAAAGACCTGGATACCTAAACCCCATGGCCCGCCGTTCCCAATACCCCTTGCCTTTGCTGCTGCGCACCGCTGCGGCCTGGGCCATCACGCTGCTGCTGTTCTTTCCGCTAGGCTGGTTGGTGCTGACGGCGTTTAAGACCGAGTTGCAAGCCATCTCGGTGCCGCCGCTGTGGTGGTTCACGCCCACGCTAGACAACTTTCGCGAGGTGCAAGAGCGCAGCGACTATTTGCTCTACGCGCGCAATTCGCTCATCACCAGCGTGCTGTCCACCCTGATCGGTTTGATGATCGCCACGCCTGCCGCCTACTCCATGGCCTTTTTTAAGAGCCGCCACACCAAAAACCTGTTGATGTGGATGCTGTCGACCAAGATGATGCCCGCCGTGGGCGCCTTGGTGCCTATTTATGTGCTGGCGCAAAAAGCCCAGTTGCTTGATACGCGCACCGGCCTGGTCATTATTTTTATGCTCTCCAACCTGCCCATCATGGTGTGGATGTTGTATTCCTACTTCAAGGAAATTCCGAACGAAATTTTGGAGGCTGCACGCATGGACGGCGCCACGCTGTGGCAAGAGTTTTACCGCGTCACCTTTCCGCTGGCGCTGGGCGGCTTGGCTTCTACTGGCTTACTCTGCCTGGTGCTGAGCTGGAACGAAGCCTTCTGGAGCCTGAACCTGAGTTCTGCCAAGGCCGGCACGCTGGCCACTCTGATTGCCAGCTACTCCAGCCCGGAAGGTTTGTTCTGGGCCAAGCTCTCGGCAGCCTCCTTGATGGCGATTGCGCCGATTGTGGTGTTTGGCTGGTTCAGCCAAAAGCAATTGGTGCAGGGCCTGACTTTTGGCGCGGTGAAGTAGCGCGTCCTCTTTTTTGACCAGACTGTCTCATCCCCATGGCCTATCTTCAACTTCACGGCATTGAAAAAAGTTTTGGTGCGCTGCGCGTTATCAAAGGCGTGGACCTGCACATTCAAAAAGGCGAATTCATTGTGTTCGTCGGCCCCTCCGGCTGCGGCAAGTCCACATTACTGCGCTTGATCGCGGGGCTGGAACAAACCGACGGCGGCCGCATGGTGCTCGATGGGCGCGACATCACCGAGGCCGCCTCCAGCGCCCGCGATCTGGCTATGGTGTTCCAAAGCTATGCGCTGTACCCGCATATGAGCGTGTTTGAAAACATGAGCTTTGCGCTCAAGCTGGCGCAAGTGCCGCAAGTGCAAATCCGCGAAAAAGTAGAGCGCGCCGCTGCCATCCTCAACCTGGGCGACTATTTGCACCGCAGGCCCAAAGAACTCTCGGGCGGGCAGCGCCAGCGGGTTGCTATTGGGCGGGCGATTGTGCGTGCGCCTAAAGTGTTTTTGTTTGACGAGCCGCTGTCCAACCTGGACGCGGCGCTGCGCGGACAAACCCGCATCGAAATTGCCAAGCTGCACCGCGAGCTGGGCGCCACCACGGTATACGTGACGCATGACCAAGTTGAAGCCATGACCCTGGCCGACCGCGTGGTGGTGCTGCGCGATGGACGCATTGAGCAAGTGGGCACACCGCTGGAACTCTACGACCACCCCGCCAATAGCTTTGTGGCCCAATTTATTGGCACACCGCAAATGAATATGCTGGCCGTCAGCCTGGTGGCCGAACTGGTGCAGCGCTATGCCTTACCGGTGGCCGCAGACGGCTTTATCGGCCTGCGCCCCGAGCATGTGGTGTTGCAGCCGCAGGGCCAAGGCATGCTGCAAATGCAGGTAGATTTGGTGGAAGCGCTGGGCGCCGAAACCCTGCTGTATTTGAGCAACGGCCAGGGTCTGCAACTGGTGCTGCGCCAAAGCGCGCGCAGTGGCTTGCACAGTGGCCAGAGCGTCGGTATCGATTTGCAATTGGATTGCGCCCATTTCTTTGATGCCCAAGGCCGCTCGCTGCGCCCCGGGCCCGCCCCTGTTTAGTTTTTCGTATTCACCATGACCGCAGACACTTCCACCTTGACCATGCTCCATTTGGGGCTGGGCTCTTTCCACCGCGCGCACCAGGCGCTGTACCTGCACCAATTGCAGCAAAGCGGCGACCGCCGCTGGACTTTGGCAGCGGGCAATATCCGCCCCGACATGCCCGAGACCATGGCCGCGCTGGCGCATCAGCAGGGCACTTACACACTGGAAACGGTAACGCCCCAGGGCGCATACCGCTATACGCGCATCAGCTCGATCGCGCAAGTGCTGCCCTGGGATGCACAGCTCTCTGGGCTGCTGGCCGTGGGCGCCAGCCCAGCGACCCGCATCATTTCGTTTACCGTCACCGAGGCGGGCTATTACGTCGATGCCACGGGCAACTTGGACTTGGGCTTTACCGATTTGCAGGCCGACCTCGACGCCTTGCGCGCCGGGCGTGCGGGCAGCACGATTTATGGCGCTTTGTGCGGCATTTTGCGCGCGCGCATGCAAGGCGGCGCAGGCCCGGTCACGCTGCTTAACTGCGATAACTTGCGCCACAACGGCGAGCGTGCCCGCAGCGGGCTGTTGCAATTTATCGAACTTCTGGGCGATAGTGCGCTGCGCGATTGGGTGTCCGCCCACACCAGCAGCCCCAATGCCATGGTGGACCGTATCACCCCCCGGCCCACGCCCGCCGTACGCCAGCGGGTGCTGGCCGCTACCGGTGTGGACGACCCGGCAGCCGTCATGGGTGAGAGCTTTATCCAATGGGTGATTGAAGACAATTTCATCGCCGGGCGCCCCGCCTGGGAAACCGTGGGTGTAGAAATGGTTGGCTCGGTGCAGGCCTACGAAGAGGCCAAGATTCGTTTGCTCAACGCCACCCATAGCTGCATCGCCTGGGCCGGCACGCTCTTGGGTTACACCTTTATCCACGAAGGCACGCACGATGCGCGCATTCGCCAAATGGCGTTCGATTACGTCACCGACGACGTGATACCGGTGCTCCACACGCCCGAACATCCCAGCCCTATCGACCTGGCCGCCTACCGCGACGTGGTGCTAGACCGGTTTGGCAACCCGGCGATTGCCGACACCAACCAGCGTGTGGCCATGGACGGTTTTTCCAAAATTCCCGGCTTTATCGCGCCCACCTTGCGTGAGCGCCTGGCGCGTGGCGAGTCGATAGCCAGTGTCGCGATGTTGCCTGCCTTGTTTTTGGCCTATTTGCAGCGCTGGCACGCCGGGCACATTCCCTACACCTACCAAGACCAGGCCATGGACCCGGCCAGCGCGCGCGCTATGTGCCAGGCGCCCGACCCGGTGGCCGCGTTTGCAGCGGATACGGTGCTCTGGGGCGATTTGGCCTCGGACGCACGCTTGCTGGCCGCGCTGCGGCTGGCGAGCCAACGGGTTGACAATTTTGTACAAGGACAGACAGCATGAGCACGCGATTGCACACCAAAAACGCCATCCTCACCGGCGCGGCCGGGGGCATCGGACTGGCCGTTGCCAGCGCCTATCTCCACCATGGCGCGCGCTGCACGGTCGCCGACATCCACGCCCAGCCCACCCCCGAGTTAGCGGCGCTGATGCATGCCTTTCCCGACAGCTTGCACTACGTGCCCACCGATGTGCGCTCTATGTCCTCGATCGACGCTCTGATCGCCCAGGCCAGCGGGCGCTTTGGTCCCATCACCACCTTGTTCAACAACGCCGCGATTTTTGATATGGCCCCATTGCTGGAAAGCGACGAGGCCATGTACGAAAAGCTGTTTGCGGTCAACGTCAAAGGCGCTTTCTTTGTGATGCAAAAAGTGCTGGCCCATATGGTGACCAGCCAGGTGCAGGGCGCAGCGGTCATCAACATGGCCAGCCAGGCCGGGCGGCGTGGCGAGGCCTTGGTCTCGCACTATTGCGCCAGCAAAGCCGCCATCATCAGCTATACCCAAAGCGCAGCGCTGGCCATGGCGCCGCACAAGATCCGCGTCAATGGCATTGCGCCCGGCGTGATTGCCACCCCCATGTGGGCCAACGTGGACGCCTTGTTTGCCCGCTACGAAAACCTGCCGATCGGCGAAAAGAAAAAGCGCGTGGGCCAGGCCGTACCGCTAGGCTATATGGGCGACCCGACCGATATTTGCGGTGCGGCCGTGTTTCTGGCCAGCGACGAGGCCGCGTACATTACAGCGCAAACCCTCAATGTCGATGGCGGTAACGTGATGTCCTAAGGCGCGCCTGCCTTGCCTTTGCACTGGTGCGCCACTTTTAATGAACTGCCAATAACTTTTCTTTCGGTATGCCCACTGCCCGCGCTGCGCTCAGTCCCCGCCAAACCAAGCCCGAACTGGAGCAGGACCACACACGCTCCAAAGCGCTGGGATATGAGTCACCGGACGAGGTGGGCATCATCCGCTGCCTGGCGCATGGATTTCCCACGCCGCTGGCGCGCTGGCATTACCACGACGAATACGAGCTGCACCTGATTACCGCCACCTCGGGCAAAGCCTTTGTGGGCGACTGGATCGGCCAGTTCCAGCCTGGCCATTTGGTATTGACCGGCCCGCGCCTGCCGCACAACTGGGTCAGCATGGACTTGCCCGAAGGCGGCGTGGCCGAGCGCGATTTGGTGATTCAGTTTCCGCACAAGCCCATAGAAGAAGCCAGCCGCCATATCCCCGAGATGCGCTCGATTTTGCCCCTCCTGGAGCGCGCCAAAAACGGTATCGAATTTTTCGATATCTATCCGCAAGCGGTGCAGCACTGGCGCCGCGTCAAAGCCTCGCAAGGCTTGGGCCGTCTGGGCGCGTTTTGCGAATTTCTCAATATGCTGGCGCATTGCAAAGACTACCGGCTCTTGTCCAACGCCCAATTACAAAGCGTGGACAACGACGCGCAACTCGACCAGATCAATGCCATCCTCAGCCGCATTACTGACAAGCTTTCGGAAGATATTTCGGTGGGCATGCTGGCCCAAGAATTTGGTATGAGCGAGAGCCGCTTTAGCCGCTTCTTCCGCCGCGCCACGGGCAATACCTTTACCGACTTTGTCAACCATGTGCGTATCAACCGCGCCTGCCAGTTATTGATGGAGTCCGACCATCCGATCACCCGCATCGGTTTTGATGTGGGCTTTAACAATATGGCCAATTTCAACCGCCGCTTTTTGGATATCAAAGGCATGACGCCCCGCGAATACCGGCGCCAGGTGGCCACGCGCTTTGGCTTGGTGCAATAAAGCGCTATGTTTCTTGGCATAGACCTGGGCACCTCGGCCATCAAGCTATTGCTGCTGGACGATGCGCACCAGATCTGCGCCGTTGCCGACGCGCCGCTGACGCTGCAACGCCCGCACCCCCAATGGAGCGAACAAGACCCGCAGGGCTGGTGGCTGGCGGTAGAGCAGGCCGTGGCGCAGATGCGCGCGCAGCATCCGGCGCTGTGGCCCAGCATCCAAGCCATAGGCTTGTCTGGCCAAATGCATGGCGCCGTGGCGCTGGATGCGCACAACCAAGTTGTGCGCCCCGCTATTTTGTGGAACGACGGACGCTCGGCGGCGCAATGCCTGGCACTAGAGGCAGCAGTGCCGCAGTCCCGCGCCATTACCGGTAACCTGGCCATGCCCGGCTTTACCGCGCCCAAGCTGTTGTGGATGCGCGAGCACGAGCCCGCGCTGTTTGCCCAAACCCGCGGCGTCTTGCTGCCCAAAGATTGGTTGGGTTTGCAGCTAACAGGCGAAGCGGTGAGCGAGATGTCAGACGCTGCGGGCACGCTATGGCTGGACGTTGCGGCGCGGGCCTGGAGCCCCGCCATGCTGCAAGCCTGCGGCCTGACGCTTGGGCATATGCCGCGCCTGATTGAAGGCAGCCAATCACGCGGCACCTTATTGCCGGCCTTGGCGCAGCGCTGGGGTTTGTCCACCAGCGTCATCGTGGCGGGTGGCGGCGGTGATAACGCAGCCAGCGCCGTCGGCGTGGGCGCCACCCGGCCGGGCGAGGGCTTTGTGTCCTTGGGCACCTCGGGCGTGGTGTTTTTGGCGGGCGATGCCTACCAGGCAGCGCCCGAACTGGCAGTGCATGCGTTTGCCCATGCGCTACCCGGGCGCTGGCACCAGATGTCGGTCATGCTCAGCGCGGCCAGCGCGTTTGGCTGGATGACGCAGCTCACCGGCAGCGCTAACGAAGCCCAACTGGCGCAGGCAGTACAGGCGCTTAGCCCCGCGCAAAGGGCTCGGGCACCTTTGTTTTTGCCCTATTTAAGTGGCGAACGCACGCCGCACAACAACCCGCAGGCCAGCGGCAGCTTTGTCGGCCTGCGCAGCGAACACGGCGTGGCCGACCTGGCCTATTCCGTTATGGAAGGCGTGGCTTTTGGATTGATGGACGGGCAGGCCGCCATGTGTCCGCAAGGGCCGGGGCAGGGCGCACCGGCGCTGCACCTGGTGGGCGGCGGCGCCCGCAGCGATGCCTGGGCGCAACTGCTGGCCAGCGGTTTGCAGTGCCGCTTGCAGCGCCCCGCCGGGGCCGAAGCTGCTGCCGCTTTGGGCGCCGCGCGCTTGGCGTGGATGGCACTGGGCGCCAGCGAGGCCGAGGTCTGCACCGCGCTGCCCGCCAGCGCCACCTTTAGCCCGGATCTTGCGCAAGCCGATTTGCTGGCCCCGCGCTACGCCCGCTTTCGCGCTTTGTACCCGGCTTTGCAAGCGCACTTTTAGGCGCTGCGCTGGCGCTGGGCGCTATCCATTAGCCCGTCATCGCCAGGAGCGCAGCGACGCGGCGATCCATAAGTGGTTGATTGGCAAGCAAAATGGATTGGGTCGCTGCGCTTGCAATGACGGGTTTGGCCGCATGCATGACGTCAAGGGTATTGCTGCGCAGCGTGCTTGACGCGCAGAATTTCTGCTCTGCCATCAAGGACGCGATAAATCAGAATGTAGTTGGGATGCACCACCAACTCACGGGTGCCTTTGATGCGGCCCGCACGTCCCAGCATGGGATGCTGGTCTAGCACCGTTGATTTTTCCATTAGTAAATCGCCCAATTCGATGGCGGCATCGATGTTGTCCAGTGCAATGTGCTCCACGATGGCATCCCTATCGTCGATGGCAGTTTGTTTCCAGACCGGCATGCTTAGGCCAGGGTTTTCTTTTGTTGTGCCTTCGACCGCGCCAGCAAGTCTTTGCGTTTGGCTTCCCAACTTAAGGTCGCGTCGGCGTGGGAGACGCTAGGACGTAGGTCGTCCATGGCTTCCTGGACTTCTTGCGCAAGCCATTTTTTGTAGGCTGCGGCCTCGTGGGCTTCGCGCATGCGCTCGGCGGTAGCAGAGCGTTTGCTGGGCTCCCTTTTGAGGGCATCGAAATGGCGTGCGTCAATGCGGAACTGGTCGATGCCCAGGTTTTTGAGATAAAAGGCCAGGGTATCGAATTTCTTGAACACCCGCAGCTCGCCGCGCTTGGCTGCAAGCGCCCGCTCGGCATTGCCATATTGGACAACGATGCCCCAGCCGCCCGGCTGGCCCACCGCGCAAGCACCACGCACGGCACCGGCTTGCGCCAGGGTAGTCAAGGTCGAATGATCGACCGTCGTTGCCGTAGTGGCCATAATCCGCGCTCCTTCAGGAAACAAAATATAGAAAATATATTAACCTAAATATAGAAAAATGGGAACACGCTTGCATGTGGGCTGTGCCCAAGCGCATCGAAAGCTTCGCCGTCTGGTACACCGCGCGCTTTGCGCGGCGCAGATCGTCACGATAAAGGATTCTTGGGCTGGCCAAACCCGCTAACTCCGACTCTGGCGCCCTTCATGGGCTGGCGATGGGCAGTGGGTGACAATCCCGCCATGGAACGAAAAATACTGCTCGCCGGTGGCGGCATAGGCGGCTTGGCGACGGCTTTGGCTTGCGGGCATCTGGGCATGGGCACGCAGTTGTTTGAAAAAAAGCGGGCCCTTGCCGAAGTGGGGGCTGGCGTGCAACTGGGCCCCAACGCAGTGCGTTTGCTAGAAGGCTGGGGCTTGGGTGTGGCGCTGGATGCGGTGGCCTGCTTTCCTCAGAGGCTGGAAGTGCGCAGCGCCCACAGCGGTGCCTTGCTGGGCACGCTGCCATTGGGTGCGCGTGCGCTGCAGCGCTACGGTGCGCGCTATGCCACGATTGCCCGTATCGATTTACACAGCTTGCTGCACCGCGCCGTACTGGCCCAGGGCCTGACCGAAATACACCTGGGGCGCGCGGCCCAGCGTGTCAGCCAGGACGCGAGCGCGGTCGAGCTGATCACCGACGACGAGCGCAAGCGCCGCGCCAATGTGCTGATCGCCGCCGATGGCCTCTGGAGCCATGTGCGCGACTTTTTGCGCCAAGGTGTGCAGCCGGTTTTCAGCGGCCATTTGGCCTACCGCGCCATGGCCAAGCAAGCCGATTTGCCAC
>Ga0214919_10007775_pt1 | contig 14347 bp, 14 predicted proteins | sample LL1503_MetaG_FD_177994 | JGI IMG/M metagenome (GOLD analysis project Ga0214919, IMG submission 177994) | Freshwater microbial communities from Lake Lanier, Atlanta, Georgia, United States - LL-1503 | ecosystem: Environmental > Aquatic > Freshwater > Lake | place: USA: Georgia | collected...
GGAATTCTTACTTGACAAAGCGAAACATATAGTATTCTTATTGATACCTATATTAAAAACACAGACGAAAAGTTTCGACTATTTCATGCAATTGAAAATTTCCCATGTATTAAAAAAAAATCCGATTGGTCTCAAAAATGGATACATGATAACCGAAGCGGATTCGCAACGAGGCTTATTGCGTTTGCTTGTGTAGAAGGTATTTTTTTCAGTGGAGCATTTTGTAGTATTTATTGGCTGAAAAAACGCGGATTAATGCCCGGGCTAACGTTTTCAAATGAGTTGATTTCGCGCGATGAAGCACTACATTGCGAATTCGCGATATTATTATATAGCAAACTTCAACATAAATTAAAGAAAACACGCATTCATGAAATTATTAAAGATGCCGTAGATATTGAAATTGAATTCATTTGTGACGCTCTACCATGCCGATTAATTGGTATGAATTCCGATATGATGTCACAATATATTAGGTTTGTGGCTGATAGATTATGCGTACAGTTAGGATATGACAAAATATACGATGAAGCAAATCCTTTCCCCTGGATGGAACTTATTAGCTTGGAAAGTAAAAAGAACTTTTTTGAAGCCAGGAATGATGCTTACGCTCTTGCGAATAAAACAAATTCGCATGAAGCATTTGAATTCACTGATGATTTTTAAATAAAATTAATTTTAATTTAAATGTAATATTATATACATTGTATATAATATCTAAATGATTACATGCGGTTTAATGGGCGGCTTGGGGAATCAGTTGTTTCAAATATTTGCTACAATTTCATACGCAATACAAACTGAAAACAATTACAAATTTACAAATACCGTAATGTTGTTTGGAGGAACAAGACATACCTATTGGGATAGTTTTTTGTCGGAACTTAAAAGTAAAACAACTGATATGTTTCCTGCCATGACACGCATAAAAGAAGCCACGTTTGAATATAATGATATAGATTTGAATGAAATACGTAGCAAAAATATTATGTTAAGTGGATATTTTCAAAGTTATAAATATTTTGAAAAAAATTACAAACTGATTTGTAAAATAATCATGTTGCATAACAAGAAATTAGAAGTATTGGCAAGAACAGATTATACAGCGGAGATTTTATTAAATTCAATCAGTCTACATTTTCGCATGGGTGATTATAAAACACTACAACATATTCATCCTATCATGAATTATGAATATTATAAAAACGCATTAACATATATCGAGAGAAATGTAGATAATAAAGCATCTCCCCATAATAAATCACTTCAAGTCTTGTATTTTTGTGAAGATGCTGACGTTGAAGAAGTACAGGACATAATACACGACTTGGAAATAATGTTCACTCGGTTTACCTTTGTAAGATGTGATGACAAACTACAAGATTGGGAACAAATGTTGATAATGTCTTTATGTCGTCATAATATAATAGCAAATAGTACGTTTAGTTGGTGGGGAGCGTATTTTAATGAATGTGAATCTAAAATGGTATGTTACCCAAAATTATGGTTTGGAGAAGACACGACGCACAACACGTCGGACATGTTCCCACCTAATTGGGTCGAAATTAATGCAATATAAATCAAAACAACACACGCTGAAACATGAACCAATTATCAAACACTTGGTGTTTCTCTCTATATAACATAAAATGTTCCTTATTCGAAAAAATACAATCAATAATAATTATCTGGTCATCTTTTACTAAATAATTGTTTTTCAAATATAACTCTAATTTTGAACCATATACGTTTGCCCACCAGTTGGCTTTAGATTTATGGAGTATAAAAAACCCACCTGCGACGGATTGTTGCTTAGGACGAATTGGTATAGACGGTAACCCGAGCGCATTTTTGTTATTAATAAGTTGTTCAATGGACAACATAAACCCGTCAAAATTGTTAATACAAGCATAATGTATTTTATTTCTACCCATTTTAAGTATTTTAGCGTTATTAGGCCAATTTAAAAGATATTTTGTAGACAAATCATTTTGACGGTTACGAAAATATCCTATGTCACACCACCCGTAATATTCCGTATCAAAATATTTATTATTCATAGTTTCATTCACAAACCATACTTTTTCCGACCATAACATATTCAGTTTCCATTCCGTATTTTCATTTAATGAATGATTTATTTGGTGATTTTTAATCCAGTCGTCTTTATATCGATAATTATAAAATTGCTCCATAGGTTTTATAATCACTTTGATTTTTGGATTTTCTCTCATATCAATATATTTCACACTATTTTCATCTGTATAAATCACTAAATTAAAATTGTCAACAATAGAAATAAAGTTATTCATCCATTCGACATAAACCTCCGGCTTAAATTTGGATTTAATAATATAAAAACAGCTTGAAAATGTAACAATAGTCATCTAATATTATTTTATGTTATAATAAAATATTGACTTAAACTTTAAGTTAATATACATATAATTAGTGTTATGATTGAGCAAGATTATATAATGCTAATCATGAATTGTAAAAAATACGCAAACAAAGCATTATATCAAAAGAACACGTGGCTCTCCATAACACCTTCATACCTAATATATTATCACGTAATTGGTAATGAACTGATGGAAACGGATTTTCGATTTGATGATGATACACGAATACTATGGGTAAAAGTTGCGGATGATTACGTATCATTACCTAAAAAAGTAATCGCCGCATATAACGCAGTTCATAAGACATTCAATTATAAACATATATTCAAAACCGACGACGACCAAATATTAGTTAAACCGTCCTTTTTCGGTATTCTGCCAAAATTAATAGAAAATAAGGGCGCACACTATGGTGGATATGTAGTTAATGTGACACGCCCATATTTATCCCAATATCATAAAATTCATCCAGAGTTACCTCAATATATACCAATATTACAAACCGCTTATTGTAGTGGTAGATTTTATTTTCTCTCAAACACAGCAGTTCAAGATTTGCTTTTTAAAAGAGCGAAAATAGAAAAGGAATGTTTGGAAGATTACGCAATAGGTTATTATTTATCAGACATTTATAAAAATAATATAATGAATATCAAAACAAATGATTTTTTTACAGATATAGAATTATCTAATTTTCCACAATGGCTACACGACAACAATCTGTCGGTCTAAAGTAATTTCATGACTGGTGAAGATTGTGCTTTCAAAAATGCCATTTTTTGCTCCCTTAAAAATGCTTCTTTATCTAAATCTAACATTGCTCTTGAATAATTTGTCATTCGCTTTTCTATGTCACTGTAATCTTCGCGCTGCGTTACCGTTAATGGAATAATTAAATACCATCTGTCTCTCTCTTGTAGTCTAAACCAATACTTATCGATAGCAAATAAATCATGTTTTTTAGGAGTTTTCATAAGATTTTTAATACCGTCTCTAACATTTTGAATTAGTGTATCAAAATAATGATTTCTTACCAAATACCCAGTGGTGGTTTGACATCGTGTCACTTTTACACACGTGTCGTCTATTTTTGTGAAAGGTGGTACGTTATTTCCGGCAATTAACAAAACATCAAACTCTTTATGAGCATCCAAAAAATGGTTCAATTGTTGAGTAAATATGCGTGGATTCAAAAACTTAATATCGTCTTCCATGATTAATATGCTATCCCAGTTATTACTTTTTGCAAGTTCCAATAGTTTTAAATGACTCATACTGCAACCTAACGCACCGTTTGTTAACTTAATTGCCTTGAATCTTTCCGCATGAATACCTACTGTTTTTAAATGGTCTTCCATATATTGTTTTCTATCAGGTCTCGAATCCAAATTGATATAAAATGCGTGTTCAATATGGTTCATATGATTATTTTAATAACTATGCTACTTTTAAATAATATTTTGCATTCTTTAATAAATAATATTATCTTCTTTTTCACCTGTTTCTAAATAAAAGTCATATTAGATAGTTCTTGCAAAAATCGTTTTGAACATGTTTCTACTAATAATCCATTTGCGTAAATTCCATAATTCATAAAATAATTATCATTTTCTAATGCAAAGTGATAGATTGTAAATGAACCCAACTTTTCATAAGGGGTTGCTCTATTATCTACACATGCGGGCAGTCTGTATTTGTTGTCAGTAACATAAATGTCTCCTAATACTTCTAGTGTGTTTGCTCTTTCTTCTGTATTTTTGAAATCATCTACTAATATAGAATGACTTCCTGTAATAACTAAATCTTCAAAAATTTCGGGATATTCTTGTTGACTACATACATATAACTTATCTTTGGTTCTTTCGTCACATATAGGATTTATAATTTCACCATGACCAATCATGTGAATTGGTACATAATCGTGTTTGCACGTTTTGATTAAATCACCTTTTCTCAAATTTTGTATTGGAATGTAACCGTTGATGGTTAGAATTTTGGTATCCGATTTGAAACAAGGTATGATGGTATCAATATTTATGGAACCCTGATTATTTGCTTCCGTAACATAGACTGGATACCCCGACATTACAAATCCCCATTGTATATGAGCCACATTGGGAATACTTGTAGTATCTAGACTTATCTTAAAATTACCATTTATGTCGATTGGTGAATAAGAACTAGCTAATATACTATACGAACTATTAAATGCTAATATAAATGCTTTAACTGAATAATTTGTTCCATAAGATGTATGTAGTGTATTATTATTAAAATTACCTTGAAATATAAATGAGTTTACTACACCGACAGATATAGCTTGATATAAACTAGTTTGTACCCATTTTTGAGGAACATATTGACCTCCAACTTGATTAAACCAGAAAGTTGATGAATCATCAATTATAAATGGTGAAAATTGAATTGTGCTTGGGCTATTTAATATTCCTTTTATACCAGCGCCAGTTACTGGGTTTAATAAATCATAGGCTTGTCCGTACACATATGTAACTTTATCTAACTCATATACATTTACAAAGGCAAAATAACTACTCGCAAATGTTGCGACACTATTATTAAGTGGTAATTGAACTGTTGGCATTATTGTTATATATATATATATATATTATATATTATGTATAAAATTACTAAACAATTTACCATTTTACAAAATATTTTTGCATTCTTTAATAAAGAATAATATCTCTTTTGATTTTAATAAATGCTTGTTTTAGATAAAAATAACATTGCGAAACAGATAAAAAATATTTCCATGGAACAAGTGGAGAGAGAAATGACTGAATTAATCAAAATCGGAAATGACGCGCACATGGAATCACCCAGAGCTCGTACTGGAAATAATGTCGTTGATTATTTTACATTTCAGCAACGATTAGAAACCAAAGGTAAATACAATGTAAGCTTCTATGAGTTTATCGAGAATTTGGAGGAATTTAAACAGAAAAAATTTATCCAAACAATGCTTACATATTATTCTAATGTAAAAAATAAAAATAATACTAAAAATGAATATGTTGTATTGAAAGAAGTTTACAATATTTGTATTAGTGCCATAAATATCATTAGACCAATTGTGTATATGGAAATATATACCAAATATAAACCAACCGCTGTATTGGACTTTTGCGCAGGATGGGGTGGGGCTGCAGTCGCTTGTTCAGCATTGAATATACCACATTATATTGGTATTGAAATAAATACAAGCTTGCGGGAACCCTATAAGAATTTAATAGATTACTTGAATACAAAATCGTCCTGTAAGATAAACATGATTTTTGAAGATGCGTTAACAGTAGATTATTCGAAATTATATTATGACTTGGTGTTCACATCACCGCCATATTATTTTATACAAAAATACGAAAATAACGCGGAATATGTGAATAAGCGGGAAATGAATGAACACTTTTACAAACCCATTTTTACAAAAGTATATGCGGGGTTACAGCCTGGCGGTCATTTCATCATTAATGTATGTAGCGAAGTATATCAACGGGTATTGATTGAATTGTTTGGTAACGCGCATGAAATGTATCCTTATAAAAAGAGCCAACGTCAAAACAAATATAGTGAAATGGTGTATGTATGGCGTAAAAATGTTTAACTGCGTCTTTTCGTCGTTTTACGTCGTCTAGTTGCCTTCGTTTTACGTTTTTTTGTTGCCTTCGTTTTACGTTTTTTTGTTGTCTTCGTTTTACGTTTCTTGGTTACCTTCGTTTTACGTTTTTTTGTTGTCTTCGTTTTACGTTTCTTGGTTACCTTCGTTTTACGTTTTTTTGTTGATTTGGGTTTCTTCCCACCACCTGTTGTACCATCATCATCATCTGATATATCTTCCGTATCAGTATCGCCCTCGTCATCAGTTTCGTCGTCGACATCAGATACATCTTCTTCGTCAGTTTCACCTTCATAATCGCCGTCAGTTTCAGGTTCGGTATTGGTATCATTTTCGTTATCTGTATGCACATTGTTGTCGGGATTAAGTTCCGGAAAATCATCGTATAATGCCGCATCAGCCTCCGCATTAGGATTTTGGGCGTCTTCGCTCATTGTATTTATATATAAATATACAAATATAATAAAATATTAAAATACTAAAATACTCCGCCTAAGCGAATACGAGCGCTTGCTTGTGCTCTTGGACGTTGAGCTATATAATCATATTGGCTCGGTGGAGGTGGCGGATATTGCGGTGGATGCGTCGGCGGTCTTGACATTGGGGATTGTCTTACGACATGGTTTTCATTTGATTGATTTTTGTTAAATACATCAGTATTTATTTCATTTTGTTTTAATTGATCTATTTCATGCAATAATCCGTTAGGAACAGGTTTACCCGTTGCAATTAGTTGCTTAACAAGAGCCTCTTTTCTCTCCAGTGTAGTAGGGTAATATGGAATTGTCGACCAATTATCCGTAGTCACCACGGTTTGGCGAGTTTCACGCATTTTATCCGGATTCATAATTTTTCGTTTAGGCTCGCGCAAGTCATAATTGTAATATTGGTCACCTTCAAAACGCACAAAGGTCAAAAAAGTCGAAATGTTAATAAAATATATTCGTGGATTGTGCACAGTAAAAATATTGTCATTTGGATTTGCTGACGATAAATCAACCTTATATTCTAATTTATGAATCGTTCTTACACCATCCACTCCGTTATCTTTATCCATTCGCCATGGGTCCTTTTTACTAATAATACGCGATATGCCATCAAACAATTGTAAAATTTCAGGACTTCCAATATTATAAAAGACGCTACGGTCTATTTTTAGCCCGGCATTTGAGCAGCGCTTTTGTAACACATTATCTTCCATTCCCCAACCCCAATAACACGGAAATCCATTTATCCTTTCAAAATCATGCCCCTTCATAACTACTATTCCTCCTAGCGCATACTTATATCCATAATAATGTTTCACGACCCCATCTGTGGTCTGATAATCAAATATTTTATTGAACGGAATTGTATCCACATCATTAAATATAAATGTTATATCTTTATAATTTTCAGGATATTTTTCCTTTATTGCTAAAAATCCAATGTTTTTTGTGGCTCCTCTATTAAAAGTTCTTGCGTCACATTGGTGAGAGAAATATATTTCGTAATCGTCACAGTCTTCTAATATAAAACTCATGTACTTACTAAAAAAAAATTTATGCTGAACACGATTTCTATAAGGAACTATGAAAACCCGTTTAGGAAACTTCTTTTCGTGAATTTTCTTTTCATCCGTCATATTTTATATAACTTATATTGTTTTATAAATTGTATAACTTTAACTTATTTGTCTGCGCGCGCGTATTTCTTAATAATTACAAGAGGAAGAAGACTTTCTTGGACTTTTTCTATTTTTTTATAGCACTTATTAATCGTCACTTCACTAATTTCACTTACATTTTTAATGTCTTTTTTATTAATATTCAAATTACAAAATTGCGAAATAAAGTAGACCACGCCTGCCGCAATAGAATGTGGTGTGTTTTCTGGCATTAAATTCGCTTTTTCGATTTTCATAGAAATGAATAATGCCAATTGAGTAAGTTCAGTGTTTATATTCAATTTACTGCAGAATCGCTGTATAAATGCCTCTGGTTTTGTTCTACCAAAATCAGTTTTGTCACTATTCACGAAATCTTTTTCTAGATTATTTATAATAGCGAGTGCGTTCTTACACCCTTTTGTTGAGCTTGTAACGTCTAGTTTAAATACATTCGCTATTTCCTTTGCAGTTCTTGGAAAATTGTTTATTCTGCACGATATATAGATAGATGCTGCTAAAATACCATCCCTATTATCACCACGGAATGATGTTTCATATTCCGAAATCTTTTTATGATACCTAATTGCGTCATCGATTATCATTTTGGGAATACCTGCGTTTTGCGCCATAATGGTAATAATTTGAAAATCGTCGTATTGGGATTTTTCCTTATACGGCATAGACTGCCATTCGGTATATCTACGTATCTTTCTCATCTCATAACTCATGGGTCCATTAATAAGAACTTTACACCCAAAAGAAGATTCTTTCAATAACGGATTGATAGGCATACCACATCTGGTAGGGTCACTATGCTGATTATCATCGGCGCCATAATATCTCCACTCGGCACCCTGGTCTACTAAATCTTTATAAATAATACCACATTTATTGTTTGTACATGTCAAAAAACCCTCATCTGAAAATGCCAACATGCTTTCACATTGTTCACAACATTCGCGATTACCCGATGCCCTATATAAACATTCGAGTGGCGATGGCTTTACTTTATCGTCTACTATTTCTGTATCAAATATGTTCCATAATTCGGTTTTGTTTATATGATTATTTTTATTCTTTTTACTTTTTATAGTCGTCGTCATACTTTTTATAGTCGTCATACGTTTTCCTTAATATCTAAGATAAATTAAATGTTCAATTTTATTTTATAATAATAATGATAAGATATAATATATGGGAAACGCAAATTCAACAAATACACCTAATCCACTAAATAAAACCGGAAATTTTTATGAAATAATAGACTATATAGCAAGTCATTATATTTTAACCATGGATTTTGAGAGTCTTAAAAAATTGGCACAAAAAGAGTATTGTGACAAATTAGTAATTATTACATCGGATATTATTAAAGACCATTTTTCAGAAAGAGATATAACTTATCTCGGGCAAAGGGTAAAACAAGGAGTTGAAGTAAATGAAATGTCCAAACAACATGAGATATTTGTAAATGAAGACCAGTTGAAGGATTTAGACGCATCCAAGGGTGTCAACAAAAGCATAGATAAAAAACGAAAGTGTATAGGTATCGCAAAATTTTATATTAAAATAGCACACGTGTTTTCAGCAATATTAATGACGATTAATCCCACTTATAGCTATAAATCTAATGGGGCTACTGAAAATGTATCGCTATTAGAGAAAAATAAAATACCCCCAAATACACCCAGAAAAATTAGCAAATTGAATATATGCGACAATCGTTTACGAGCACTAGACCGTATTAAAGAACCCGTAAATGAAGCGAATAATACGAATAATACGAATAATATAACCCTCAGTCCTAAAATTTGTGATATGAATTTAGATTCAACTGGTAATCCAAAATCATTAATAGAAGAACCTGGAATTCCTGAATTATTAAAATTATATTTTGATAAATATGATTATTCTACCGGCGAATTTACTGGAATGACTGAAACCATGCAAGAACAATACAATAAAGATGTTCATAAGTTTTTCACTGCATTTACAGGTAAAGACGTAATGCCACCAGAAATAAAAAAATTTAGTGATATTAAATTAAGAAATTATAAAAATCTTGGTTTTTGTAACAATTCTGCTTTAAAAAATGTTTCTATTTCAAAAAAAGATGATTTGTTTATTAAATATGGCGAAAATTTAAAAAACATGATGAATACTGCGTCTAGCAACCAGCAAAAACTATTGTCAGTTATAAATGACATATTTATATTTGTGCTTGATCCATATACTAATGAAAAAAAAATAAGAATAAATCCACGGTTAACAGATGATGGTCTTACTAAACTTGTAGAAAACACGCGTAAATTAATTATAGATTTATATGTAACTTGTGAAATGGATTATGTAAATGGTGTAAAATTATATGAAGCCATAGTAGAATCACAGATATTAGACACAACCGACAAACAAATTAAAGCTTTGAATGCTCAAAAAAATCAATTAATTACCGAAATTAAACATAAAGTATCTAATAAAACACCTTTGCGCGTTAATAATATTTAGAATATATATATAATGAAATTTCAAAATCTAATTAATGATATAATAGGAGTACGTAATCCATATGGTTTAATACAAAAAGCTGGTAGAACCCGGCGGCGTAAATCTATAAGCAAATCTAGAACCAAGTCTAGAAATAAATCTTGTAAAAAAAGATATTATAAAAAATAATATAAATAATTATATATAAATGGCTATGACTACTAGAAGCAAAAGCGCGCGCATGAAAACGTATAGGTCACGCGTTAAAAAATCTAAATGTCGCAAATTAGGCAGAGCCACGTGTAGGCGCACTGCTGGCTGCAAACAGGCAAATGGAACTAAAAGACGATTTTGCAGAAAAGGTAAAAATTCAAGAGTATCTTTATAAATACATCTAAATATGTTGATAAACGTACATTTATCAAAATATAGCAATATAACATTGTTTATAGCATTTCACCAACAGAACCAAATAATCTTCGCGCGTTTCTTAGTGCCTGGGTTCTAAGAGTTGTCCGTGCTTTGTCAACTGAGCCGGTTTTTCTTAATACGGTGTCAGCCGCGCTAACCGCAGTGACCCATTTTTTCCCATTATTTCGTCTTTTTTTCGTTCGCCCGCGCTTAGTCCGTTTATTATAACGTTTTGTTGCCATTGTTATATTATATTATAATGCGATAATATAATAATATTAATTTGTTATTCGAGCATATTTAACTTGTTATTCGAGCATATTTACTGTTGGGTCTGAGTCCTGGTTCGGGTCCTGGTTCGGGTCCTGGATCTTCCGCGAGATCGGCTACGTCCGCGAGACACCATGGACATTTTTCGGGATCTACGTTTTCCACCTTGTTGTTGTCTACTACGTGATTGAGAACGACTTCGTGTGCGAGTTCTGGCAGGCATTATATATATATAAAATAAAAAAAAATTATTATTTCTAAATATTTGTTATTTATTTTTTATTATTTAAATGAATTATTCCCAAACTCGATTTGTTGAATGCCACCACATTTTATCCCCCTTTTTAATATCGTAAATTACCCTAAATGTTGGCAATCGCGATAATGGAACGTTACATCTATATTTATCTAAGGGATGCGGATTTGTTTTTAATTGAGCTAGTATTGCCTTTTTGCTTATTTTCTGTCTTTGCTGAATAGCAAAATATACGAAAAACGCTTCAAATGATAACTTTACGATTGGTAAAGCATCTTCATTTTTTAATTGAAAATCTCTTAAATATTCCCTACATATTGTTAAACCTGAAATATCCGCTAAATCTTCGCCAATGGACGGCCATGCATCAAATATTATACCATCATAAGCCGCAAACGCTTCATACTGTTTTACTACATCCGTTTGAATTTTTTTAAATGCTTTTACATCTTTTGCTGTCCACCAATTATGTAATTTTCCAGTAGCGTCATATTGACTACCCCAATCATCTAGCGCGTGTGACATCTCATGCCCAATAGTAAATCCTATACGCGTTAAATTATACTCGATACCTCTTTCTTCTAAATCAATGAATGGTTTTTGTAAATATGCCAAAGGAATAGTAATACTATTTTCGGTAGGTGTGTACATTGCGTTTACTATGTACGATTGTTTTCCTATAAACTTTGGCGGAAATTGAGACCAGTCAATCGCCGCCATTTCTTGCACTGGTTTCCCTTCAAGCAGCACTGCTTGGTTATGTCTCCATTTCGAAATTTTTACAAGATTTGCCCATTTGTTATTCTCATCATAATCTAATAAAGGGTCTTGTTGAGATAATATGTTTGAACCAATATTAAAATGAAAATTATGTAACTTTTCTAACGCATATTTTTTTGTACTAGGTTGTAACCACTTATTACGTCTTAATATTCTTAAAAATACTATTTTCAAGTCTTCTGCAAGCGATTTTGCATAATTGACTGTTTTCGGGTCATTATATTTACGTATATATTCATTGTTTAAAAAACTACTAAATGCAATTCCCATACCAAATATTGCAAGTAAATTTATGTCAATTATACCTTCTTGACCCATCACAAATTTACCCAAAAAATTAAAGGATATTTGTTTACCTTCTTCATTCGTACGCTGTTGCTGTCTTATATACATGTAGACAAAGTATGTCCTCCATTGAGAATTATTCCATTCATTTGTTAGAATATCTGATATGTTTGCCAAATAATTTACGCTTGTTGCCACAAAATTACTTGGCACTTTTTTAAAGCCGATTTCTTTCGCATACTCTTCCCAGTTAAATTTATATTTCTTGTAAGCTTCCGCTAAACTCACTAAATTATATCCATTTGAGTCTTCAGGGAATTTATCGTAATCAAACGCACGCGACATTTGGACCTCACATGCATATACATCTTTCACATCGTATGTGTGATTTTTTCCAAATGTGTGATCAAACAACTCATGTAAATATTTAAAATAATTCGACAGATATGTGTTTCTATACTTCATATCGTCCCCTTTGTTTGCCGGGTAGTATAAATTGGTGTCTACAAGTGTTAATTGTCCGGGTCCTATATAAGACTTGTATATTTTTGGATTTTTATCATCAGGATTTAATGACCATAATATAGGACTTCCAAATGAAATCATCTCATTTTTGTTGATGTTTCCTAGTAATTTCCACAAATTTGATTTATCTTTTCTTAAAAAGTCAAGTTCATCTACATATTTTTGCGCGTCATCAAATGATTGCTTATTAGTATTCCATGTAATCTGTGAATTGTAAAATTTTCGCATGCATTTGCCTAATTTGGTTTGTTTTGTATTCTCATTAGATATGTAATCTGTTACAATGGCGGACAATTCCCTATACACTTTGTCCTGAACTAAACGAAAATCATCTATTTGTACTATATATCCAAGATTATCACCCGTTTTATATGATTCAATCCATCGGTCGTTAATATAAGAGTAATAATCATTTTGTGGCGTGACATTTGACGGATTTGTTGCTTTTTTTAAATCTTGTATAATCGTTTTTTCTAAATTATAGTTACTGGAATCAAAATTGACATTCTTGCTTTTAAAAACCTCTTCGAGTTTTTCTTCAAACGGCTTATATGATTCATAATCACATAACGTATTTATTTTATTTTTACGGGTTTTGCTAGTTTTACGGGTTTTATTATTATTATTTAATATCATGCCAGTTTATTATATATTAATTATATATTTATTATTATATTTCAATTAATTTTCTCTTCAATTCTGTTTAACATGGAATCATTATATATAAGATTTCCAGCAGGTTTATATGACTTTATCGGTGTGTATTCTTTAGTATTGAGTTTCATTATTTTATCTGGGGTTTGTATCACTTCATTCGGCAAATCATAATTATTCATAAATTTTGTTCTATTCGTTTCTTCATTTGGCTCATATACTCTAGCACCAAGCTCATTCACCACTATACCGGTTTGTTTTTTTAATTCAGTTCTAACATATGTCGGCACCCAATGTCCCCATGAAATAAATAATGTATTTGGATGTATATATCTCACATTAAATCCATTTGTTTTTAATTTATCAATTACATATGCTATACACGCAGCTTGGTCATATTTCGGCACTCCAATTATCATTTCTGGCACTAAAAACCAGCAAAATTGTTCATCCGTTTTTTGCTTGGATGTTGTTTTAATACGTACATGTATGCGATTCAATATTTTGTTAAATAAATCTAACTGATGCACATCATGTTGACGTTTTTTCTCATACAAGTCGTCAATATTTAGTTTATCGGAAAAATCTTGAACATTTTCAAGAGTAAATATATTTGCCATTTTACAAATAACAGAAAAAAAGTTATTAAATCTAATTTATTGTCATAATACATAGTATACATGACAATAAAACACTTAGTTATTTCTGGCGGAGGACCATCTATGATTCAAACCTTGGGAGCTATACAGCACCTGGAAACCGCAGAGTTTATCAATATACATAATATAGAAACCATTTATGGAACATCTGCCGGCGCCATTGTAGGTGTGTTAATAGCCCTAAAATTTGACTGGGTAACCATTAATGATTATATTATTAAGCGCCCGTGGCAGGATGTTTTTGCCATTAAAGCCCAAAATATATTCGACGCGTATACGAAAAAGGGACTGTTTGATATAAAAACAATCGAAAAATGCTTTAAACCACTATTA
>Ga0214919_10007777_pt1 | contig 14346 bp, 17 predicted proteins | sample LL1503_MetaG_FD_177994 | JGI IMG/M metagenome (GOLD analysis project Ga0214919, IMG submission 177994) | Freshwater microbial communities from Lake Lanier, Atlanta, Georgia, United States - LL-1503 | ecosystem: Environmental > Aquatic > Freshwater > Lake | place: USA: Georgia | collected...
CCTCTTTGCAAAGAGGGGGAAGAGGAGAGGAGGGTTTCGATTCGACATTTTATGATTATGAATGATATTGTATTGTTTCCTGGTGGTCAAAAAAAATGATAAGCAAAAGCTCGCTCTTTTTGATATCTCCAATAACAAGAAAAAAAAGAAAGAAGAATGTTGTGGTGTTGGTTCATGATGATTATGATCTTTTTTTGGAGTCAGGAAACCGAGGGTTATGCCTATCGGCTCTGGGGGCATTGGAAGCTCTCGGTAGAGGATGGGAGTCGATCTATACCACCACAGGATATTTCAGTTCGGATTTTTCCACGAGAAGTGCAGATTTTGATACGCAAAGAGTATGTGGGTGGCGTGATTACGTGTCAGAAGGAGCTTTACGGTTTTTATAACCTCTATTCGGATGTGGATACTCGTCAGACATTTATGAATGTTCATCTGGAGAATCAGATGAGAACGATCGATTCGATTCTTGGGATTCAGGTGAGGTTCCGTAAAGAGGAACAGAAAAGGGTGCGAGGGCGTCTTTCTGCCAAGGTGTTGTATCAGAGCCAGGATATTATCGCGCTGGAGGTTTCCAATCGTATACAGAAATGTGATCAATGGAGTGGAAAGAGTTACGAATGTTTATTGTCCAGGGTAGAGGCGAGCAATGGAGAATCGACGCCGGTGAATTTTTTCTTGATTGGACAATTTGTAGGATTTGCGTCTTCTCATACCTTGGATTTTACGCTATCGGCAATTCGTCATCTTGTCTTTCAAGACGGTGGCGATGGTGGAGGTAGTGGTATAGGTGGTGGATAAGCGGGTAATTGACCCGTGCATTTTTGTATTTGAAAGGGGCTGGAAGCAATGACGGCTGTAAGAAGGATTAACGCCGTGATCATCCAGGGTAACGATCGGGAACATAGTGCCAGGAGTAGAATAGCCACTCCCCCCATGAAATAAAATATGGGAATGGTGGCGATTTTGGGATCTCGCCATGGATCCTTGCCACAGAATCCACGATTCAGGAAAAACCATAGGGCGTCTTCGATTAACAACAGCAAGACAAAGAAGGATAAAATAAAACATTCCAGGGAAGGTTTCCATGGCACAAAGACAAAGACAAGATGGAGAAGGAGGAAAATAAATGCCCACAGGGATAAATGATACCCGGTAAGAATAAAACCGCTGGCATTGTATCTCCAGGTGGGTAATTGAGTTGCCCATCCATGCTTTCCTTCAATCTGGATCTCGAGGTAGGCAAGAAGGGCGGCGAGACCCAAGAGAAAGGGAATACAGGCCATTGTCTGTCCAATCGTTACGTACTTGCTCATTAAAAAAACCTGTGTCGCCTTTTTTTTTCTGTACTAACGGACAAAAAAAAAATTATCTATTTCTTGTCAATGACGTTTTCTAAATAATGCTTGAAAGCCTTTACCCGCTCTGGGGTACTCCATCCCGCCATGTGGAAAATAAACGGTCGTGGTACAAATTCCTCATCCGGTACAAAATGTTGTAGCACACCATAATCCAATACCACACTATCCTTCTTCAGATTCGCAATGTTCTTGTCATACATATACTGAAGCGCACCCTGGTCATTGTAAAGATGATAGTCGTCATTGTAAAAATAACCGTATCGCTCTTTATAGATAGTGTTGGAATACGCCCATAGATTTAAAGCCTCGATGCTCGTAGGACAATTTTTGGTAATAAAAACACCCGAATTAAGTTCGTAATCATGTTTTTTTCCGACATCCCCGCTAAAAATAAAAGATGGATCCGGATACTTCTTGATCACGTCCATAATATCGGGACTGTCATAATAGAAGTGAGCATCCGCATCGATCCACATGACGTAATCGAAATTGTGAATATGTTTTAACAGGAGTGGTAGCCTCTCCCATTGCGCAGAGCGATGGGAATATGTTTTTTCGTCGGATCGGATCAGAGTATGCCCATACTTGGTACAGTAACGCTGGTTGATTTCATAGGCAATATCGGCGTACTCCTTGATCCTGGAATTATACCACATCAATACACACAAAGTTGGCATTCCTTTTATAATAATAAGTCTAATTTAGTCCAACTTTTTTTTTTTTAGCCAAAAATTGAATGACAATTGATGATGATTTCTATTCACATCAATAACCTATTCATGTTTCAGATCTTTTTTCTTTTTTTTTTTTACAAAAAGAGAAACCAAAAAATGCAATCGTTGATCATCATCTTCACTTATCTTGTACTCATCATCCCCATCATGTTTTTTATGGGTGTGACCATTCTCGTCAAGAAGACTCAATTTCATCTCTTTCCGATCTTGTCGGTGATTATTCTTTTTCTGGTCATTGTCATCCATGCCTCGGATTTTGTTCATTTTATCAAGAATATTACCCACAAGAATCCATTCCATATCGACAAGGCCTTTGGCATCTTTATTCTCATCCTGGCTGTGGCCCTGCTGGGCATTAATGGATACTTTCTTTACCGTCATTATTATCCCGAAAAAAGAGCGCTAAGATGATTATTCGTCGCCAAAAACGTTGCCCATGGTCCTGTGGGCATAAGCTTGTCTCTGATATTCGGGTCGTCTACCCCACGCCTGTCGAACCTTTGGACCAAAATAGGCAAAATCGGGAATCTCCTGGATGGGCGTTTCACGGATGCGTCGCACATAGCCAGCGCCTCTTTGAGCCGGCGATAAGGCGCCCAACAAGTGATTTGTCTTTTGCATGGTTTTGATCATATTGGTTCGCATGTTGGCTAAAACAAAGGGTGGGATATCTTTTCCAGTTTGGGCTTTCCTCTTTTGGTAACCCGCAGAGTACAGTTGTTGACCAATTCTACGGAAATCAAATTCGACAATGTGAAGGGTATAATCATATTCTTCCGCGAGGACCACAGGGGCAATCATTTCCCAATCGTTGGTATGAGTATTATCAATAATCAAGGGAGTGATTCCAGCCTCCATCTTCGATGCAATCAGGTTCTGGACAGCGGGAAAATTGGTTGGAGTAAACACATATTTTTGTCGATATTTTGATTGAAATTCCGGATCGTCTAATTGCTGGTCAGTCATGGTCAAATAATTTTTTAGCTGTTTGGTAGAAGCATTCTGGAAGCGGGTTGAAAAATCATCGTTGGAAATCACGTGATATCTCCGATTCTTTGCTGTATTCGCAATACCATGAGTGGCTAAAATTTCGGCAATGTACGTGGATTTTCCAGAGGAGGGAATGCCTCGTAGTACATAGGCGTGCAAGTGGGCATCTCCGGCGACGACAATCTGTTCTCATCTTGCTTGCTGAAACGACATTTTCTTTTGTTTAGGGCAAAAAAAAAAATAGATCAACCTCTATTTTTTTTTTCCGAAAAGATGAATTCAGCAAACGAGCATAATCTGCCGGCGTATCATATGAAGATCGTCCGTCGACAATTGATTCAGACACAACGTCATGAGGGAAGAGGGTGTTTTCCGTTTGTGAGAAGAGCATCGTATCTGAAAGGCGATCGCCTGTGCACACATCCTATGAAGACAACGATACCATAAATAACAAGAATAGAAATTCTGTAATAATTCTTCCATGGAGGATATCCATGAAATCCCCGGATAATGAGAATAAAGAGATCCATTCGCATTGATAAAACACGTTTCACATAGATATTTATCGGGATTCATATCCCGAGGAACGGTAATTGCAAATCCTCCCTTTTCTTTTTGAGAAGGATCCCACGGAACCACCAAAGAACACCATCCCGAATAGGCACACTGTCGATGAATAACTTTAAGAGGCACGGGTAAAAGAGACTGTAATGAATGAAAGATAGTTTGTATCCTCTCGTTATTGATCTCCATACTACGAGTTTAATTATTATATTTTGTGTGGAAAGAACGAAAAATCGTCAATTGGCGGTTCATCATTTTTTTTTCTGGATGGTGGAACCGCATTTGGCGCTAAAGTACATCAGTAGAAGCAAGAGCACAATAAAGAGAGCAAATCCGATTCCGGGATACCATCCGATAAAAATCCACAAAAGGAGCAATATTATGATCGTAGGGGACAGCCAGAAAGGTTTATTTTGGCATCGTTGGAGGACCGAGATGGAAAACCAGATCATGAAAAAAAGAAGGAAAATCTGAAGAAAAAGGAAAATAACAAAGGTGGCAACACTGAATCCCATGACCAAGGCCGAAGAAGAAACATTCTGATCCTGATCCATTTGTGACATGTTTTTTATTTTCTATTCTCTTTGAAAAATATTTTTTTCAATTAATATCAATGCTTGAGACGATCCTGGATCCATCGCGTCGCATGATATCCAAGGGAAGCAAATCCCAGCGCCAGTAGTAAAGAAAACACGATGGACGGACTGTACTGGCGACCGATCCCACACGCAATCAACAATCCCCCAATCAGCAATACATGCCATGCGAGCCATCCTACCGTATAATCCGATCGAATCCATCGAATGACCCACCAGACGATCACAACGATTCCCAACAGAAGAGTCGCCAGGTACCATCCATAATTGGTGGGGACATACAATCCCACGTAAATGAAAAATGGAGCAAAGAGAAAAATATGAAGCAACTGTACCAATAATTCTCCCATTTGTTTTTTAATTTTAATTTTTAATTTAGAGATCGTCTAAATAGTTTTCTTAAAAATAAATTTTTTATACTGATAAAAAAATGTTCTCCTCTCTTGCCAAAACCATCCTCCTTAATCATATTCGTTCTTTTCACGACAGACCAAACACGATCTCCTCTCACGGACGTCCTCGACTTTACTCCTTTGATTACATTCTCGATAGAATACTCTTCCTTCTTTGTACTGGTTGTCAATGGTCCAAATTACCTGTCCAAAATAATGGTTCCTGGAAGACTATTTATCACTATTTTTCTTTATGGTCCAAGCATCATCTTTTTCAGCATGCGTATCAAGACCTCCTTCGTGTATACCTCAAAATACGTCCTCGTTCCCCTAATCGTATTGTCGACACCTCATTTGTCAAGAATGTTTTTGGACGCGATTGTATTGGACCATCCCCATTTGATAGGGGCAGAAATGCTACTAAGGTCTCCACTGTCACAGACCATACAGGCATTCCTCTCGTCTTTACTTTTCATCGAGGAAATCGGAATGATAGCAGGACATTATTTCATTCATTGAGTCAATGTCATTTCCTCTCTCCCGGTGATAAATTATATGCGGATAAAATCTATGACACCTCTCATTGTAAAGATGTTCTGCGACATTTTTCTTTACAAGATCATATCAGCAAAAAAAAAACAACAGTATCCAAGCAAGACAATCGCACACGTATTGTCGTCGAACATGCGTTTGGATGGCTTGATAAGTATCGTCGGATTATTCTACGCTATGATTCCCTGATCCGTTCCTTTCGTAGTTTTCATTATCTTGCTACTCTTGATTTATTAGGAAATCGCATGATAAGAACCATCGTATAACATGGAAGAAAATGGATAACATACGGCGTATCCATTTCTTTTTCTTTTTATATTCATGTTGGGCAATGTATTCCTTGCTATAAAAAAAAAAAATGATTAATGTTCTATCGTTTTTCGATTTTCATAATTACACACATGGATGAAACAAAAACAAAAAAAGTAAAACGTTCTGATGTTTCTCTCCGAAAAAAAAATCGACTCCTCATCGAGGAACGTACTGTCATTGGCTCTCTACCCAAACGCCTGGGATGTTCACTCGATGAATCAATTCGTTCTTTACTTCAAGAGGAGATCGACGGTTGGGTCTTGACCGTATCCAAAATAACCCATCGTCTAAGCATCATGTTTAATCGTTTACTTCTTCATATCATGAAGAATAAGCTCCCTCTTCCATGTTTTAATGACTCCTTTTTCAATGCTCTTGCTTTGCATGGCATGAAAAAAAATCAAAAGAATTCTAAATTGCCATTTGTGTCACTCATCGATGATTTTTGCAGTAATCACTTTGGGGAATTTCCTACGATTCAAAGGCATCGAGGGGATTGTCAAGCTATCCTTATTGCATCATCACGATATAAGGTGAATTTTTTAAACAGCCTCCATGTTCCATTTTTTTCTCGACAAGAGAAATTTATCCGGACGTGGTTGAATGTGCAGGGTATTACGCTTTCCAAGACAGAAAGAAATCGTGTTCGATGTGAGATCAACGGATGGACGAAAAAGAAGAGTGATCTCGAGTTACCACAAAATGTCCTCGATTTTATTTCCCAGCAAAGGCATTTATTGGGAAATCCAAAAGACGGGATCCATGAAAAATGGTTGGAAAAAAACCCTTTGAATGTGCTCTCTTATTATTATTTCATACTTGAATTCTATACCCAGCATGACACAGGGAACAAATTTAGGATGGCACCCTTATGTCAAATCAAGAGTCATTTTTTATCAGTGGATAATACCGTGCTTTTTGAGATGATGAAGAACGTGATCAAAAAAGCGGATGAGAAAAAGATCTTGTTTCCTGATTGGATTCGAGAAAAAATTGCCAAGAAAGAAATTGATGACTTGTTGTGGAAAGCGATATTTAACAACGATGGATTACGTCGACAGATGAGGTTCTCAAACCGTGTGGATACAGATGGTACGAGGGCCTGTTTTCATTTCCAGGTAACAAAAAAGAGGCAAAAGAAGCGTGAAAAAAATCGAAGAAAAAAAAGAAATCAACCATCCCCGCGTATCATATCGATCGATCCTGGACGTGTCAACCTGATCACAGCATACGATCATGACAAGGATCGATATTATAAATTGACGAGGCGATATTATTATCGAGCGACGGGGATGAAAGCCCGTGTTCAAAGGAACAACGAAAGAAATCTACGATTAAAGGATGTGTATGAGGCGATGAGTCAATCGCCAACGAAGAGCATCCAAGCATCGGATTGGCGTCGATATCAGTGTCTGATAACAGAACATTATGATCGATTATGGTGTTTCAATGCCTCTGAGGAAAATCGAAGAGAGAATTTTCGAGCATTGAGGTCAAAACAAAAATGTCTGGATCGGTTCTTGAATGAATTTCAAGGGAAAGGAGAGAAGAAACCGGTGATCGCGTACGGTGGAGCAACGATGAATCCCACAGGGAAAGGGGAGCTGTCGGTGCCGGTAAAATATATCTATAAGAAATGCAGTGAACGATATACGACAAGAAAAGTGGATGAGAAGTATTCGACGTTGATGCATTTCAAGTGTCAAAAAACAACGATTGCGGTGAGGAAAGAGTCTGAGTATACAAGAGGATTACGCTGGTGTCCAACCTGTCGTGAACTGGTATCTCGAGACAAGAATGCATGTAAAAATATAGGAATGGTCTTCCAAAGCGAAGAACGACCAAGGTATCTGTGTGACACCTATGATAGGGAGATGAGAAAGTGTTATTTGGAATTGCTCTCAAAGAAGGTGAATTCACACACTCCAACGATAACAGGAGGGACAAATGTCCCTTTGGGATTGAATGGATAGGATTTTGAGTTTTCAGAAAACTATTCAGACGATCCGTTAATAATAACAAGGCTCTTAAATGGGATTGATCAAGTTCTGATGCATATCTCTTATTCCAAAAAAAAATAGCCATTTAATTTTTTTTAATTGATTGAAACAAAAATGAAAACAACATTATTAAATCAAAGCGGGCAGGTTTCCTCGTTTCTACAACAACAGAATCATGATTTTTGGAAGACCTCGCTCTTCTGGGGGATGATGACAGGAAAGAATCCGTCATTTATAGTGGAGTGGATCAAGACCATGCAAAAGATACTCGCACGTGATCCTTATGATGAAATAGATGTGGACGAATACACTCAAAAATATATTATCGAGTGGATCGTGCAACTTTTTATCTTTAAAAAAACGTTTGTAAACGATTATTCTGTAATTTATGATAAAGGCATTAAAAGAGGAGTCATCCCAAATGGTAATGGACCTGATATAGATGCCACTTATCCATGGTTTTTATTTGAATCCTGTAAATTATCAAAGACATATTACGTAACGGATTATTCAGAATACGGTGAACCTGAGTTCGTACTTCAGCGTTTTGCTATGAAGAAGCCTGTGAAGACACTTGCAAAATATAGAAAACTCAAGTATGGGGAATCTCTACCATGCCATTATATGGTACATATGGTCTGTATTCTTATAGAGCTTATCCGATCACTGGGAAAGATTCCACAAATTAACAACAGAAGAATTGAAGAACACTCGATAATCAATGGGGGAATACGTCTTAAAGTGGGTTCATTATGTATCTATAATTACATATTCGTAACATTAAATAATGGAGAATTCTCAACGCGCGCAGATGTGAGACATTCGTTTGAGATAAGAAATGGAGATTTTTCACCATATGGTCATATGTTTCTACAGTTAAAATTACAAGGCTTACCAGAACCTATTATTTTTGATCCGAGTAATAAACAATTTATGATTATTGATACACAAATCGCACAACAATCAAGAAGAGAAAAAGCAGTAGAATTTTTGATTCCATTACAAACCTCCATCGTTCCAGTGGAAAGAAAATCTTTTTATGTTCTTCCTGGAGATGAAGACGCACATGATAGTATAATAGTGATTCCTGAAGTTCCAGTTCAAATTATAAAACATACAAATGATATTTTGGCAAGCATAATTGTCGGAAAAAATATGCTGGATAAAAAGCTACTTCAAAGCATTCTCGCCAGTCATCTTGATTAAGACTTTATTTTTTTTTTACTCAAGCTTGATCTCAAACGTGGACATGTTGGGGAAGACGGTATCCATGACTTGACGAAAGGTATCAAAATTGTGCTTGGCCATGTCATTGATCGTGGTCACCTCGTTATGAATCACGAGAAAGGTTTCTTTGGCCACGGGGATATTGCGGATGGCTTCGGTACGATCATCTTTATCATTGATAATGATGCTGTAGAGAGAATATTCCTTTTCTTGACAATCATACATGTACATATCCCAGTATTTCTTGAGGAAGGAGTACCGCGCCACATTCCGCAGATCGCGGAATTTGTGCGTCGCTGAATGTTCGTACATGCTCAATTCCTTGAATTGGATCGTGCGAAGAAATTCGTCCAGATGATCCAGATAGGATATACGACAGGCGTACGGCACATGCTGAGATCGGTACCTCTTTTCGCGCATAAAGGTCAGATCCATCATCTCGTTATTCTGATCAATCACGTTTTGCAATGAAAACTTGTTGCTCGTAAACACGGCTTCACTGGCGGGCGTAATCATATGGTTCTTCTTGGTCCAGTATTTCTGATTCTTAGGATCGGCCTGATGAATCTTGGTCACGTCTTTGGATTGAACGGGCTTGGTCTCGGACGCGCGGGTGGCAAAAAAATCATCGGGAGACATGGGTTTTAGCACAATCATATCATCGTTCAGATAGATGAAATATTCCGAGAGTCCAGGAATCTTGTGCAGGAAATTCTCAATCGTGATGGAATTAAATGTCGGCAGGTATTTGGCCGGAATAATCTTTTCATGAGGAATGATCTCGATCTGATAATGAGTCGTGTCCAGGAATTCGGGGAGCTGGTCGTTTCTCACGACGAGGAAGATCTTGCGCACAAAGGTCATGTTGGTCTCGATGGATCGCAGGCAATACTTGATCTCATCATTGTGATAATAGCGATCATACCCATATTCCTGGCCAAACGACTTGACTTCTTCCATGAATTTGGTGTGATTGCCGTTGACCCAGGTAATAACTACATCAATCGTCGGGAAAGATGGCGAGGTGAAGAATTCAGAGGAAAGAGGCGCTTGTTGCCGTTGTTGTTGTTGTTGCGACACAAGAAACAAGATGGCCAACAAGAGGATAATAAAGATAAGAAGTACGAGTGTGCGATTCATTTTGATTTTATTTTCGGGCAACAGAAAAAAAAATATATAATCATGACGAGGAGAGGGAGGAGTGCAAAAAGTTTTTGGCGGTCTCGTACCCGCTGGAAAACATTTCGAGACGCGTATTCATATTCATGTTGAAATTCAGTGACGACATACCATCGGGATCCAGTTCGATGATGTGGCACTTGTCATAGTATTCCTTGTTCATGAGATCTTGGAGGAACGAGGAAGGTATGACCATGATGTCGTACAGGAACATCATAAGCGACTTGCCGGCATAATCGATTTTTTCCTTCTTTTTTTCTTCCGGAGGAGGAGGAAGAACATCACTGCTTTCTTCTTTTTCTTTTTCAGCGGGTGTGGGCGGTGACGCAACGAGAGGAGGCGTAGTGGTCGTAGTGGTGGTGGTTGACGACGAGGAGCGACGGAATCGTATTCCGAGGGGAACGTCCTTGTCCATATCGACGCGGAAAATGGGAAAGGTCGAGATGACACATCCATCGACATAATAGCTGTGTTCATACAAAAAGGGTTCAAAAAGGACGGGGAGGTTGGAGGACATACGCAGGGCAACGAGACAGGGCATCTCGGGATGATCGTCACTGGTCTTGAATTCCTGTTCCTGGCTGGAGAGATTAAACGTGCAACAGATCAGTGTCTTACCGAACCGGTCACGGAGCTCACCGAGGGTGATGAGACGACCGATCTTTTCAATGGTCATCTTTTCCAGGACCTCATTGATGATGGAGAAGGAGACGGCGCCGTGATTGTGCATGGCCTGGAGGACATCGAACTTGGCGAGGCGTTCCATGAGATTGCTCTTGGCCAGATAGACCATAATCTCGATGGGGGTGTAGCCGATGCACAACAGATAACCGATGATGGCACCGATGGAGGTACCGATGTATTTGTGGACCCGACTTAATTTGTTCTGATCGACAAGACACTGGAGACATCCAAGAATGGCAAAGCCTTTAAGGGCGCCACCGCTGATGACGAGGGTGTCGTACTCGGGGTCTGCGTTCTCATCGCGGGTGGATTGCATCTTGTGTTTTTTGGGGATTACACGATCAAGTCTTAAATCATTGGGGATTTGAACGAGAGTTTTTTTAATGACACTTTACATCATGATAGGACTCGAGGAATTCGCTTTCTCGAAAATTTTTAAAAAAACAAATCAAAAAAAGAAAAGAAGAGTAATGGAAGGAGAAAATCTTTGTGGGCAGGGTAAATTCTTCAGGACTAAAAACATTGTAGGAACAGGTCAGGTGCGTATTTATGAGGCGTGCTCAAGAGATGAAATAAGGCTTAAAACACAACCATGTAAATGGGTCGTCAAGGAGTTCTTGCCGGACGATAATTCCTATAATATGGATTTGCTGGCGGCCAAGGTCAATATAGGACCTGAGGCGATCCCGATTGATTGTGAGGGAAAGCGCTATTTGGTCCAGGAACGCATGGAAGGAACACTGACAGATTATATACGAGACAAGGTGGACGCTGGAGGTGGTGGCGCGATTGATCCAAGAAACGTCCTGAATGCTGAGGAGATCCGACGGCGGAGGATGTTGATGCGGACCAGTCTTTTTAAAGAAAGCAGGGCTCGACGGACAAGAATGTTGAAAATAAGAATTTTAAAATATTGTCATTATTATAGAAAATTAAATTAAACATATGCGCCAAGCATTTTTTTTATCGCATCTTGGACTTGGAGATAACATTTGTCTCCTTGGAGCAGCTGTTTATCTAAGTACTCAATATGACAAGGTATGGTTTGTAGTTAAGAAAAAAAATGAGAATAATATACGTATTTTCATTGAAGAATATTTAAATATCTACCTATACGTGGTAGAGGATGACCATAAAATTTCTCCTTCTTTTGGATATTCTATGGAAGAATTTAAAAAAATAACTCAAAACATGACATTATATTTAAGCGGTTACCACAAATTATCAGGAAATAAAACAGATTATACTATGTTTCCTTTATGTTTTTACGATGATATGAATTTGGATCGTAATATTTTTTACAATTATTTCCCCGTTGTCCATATAAACGATGATCATTTAATCAGAGTATTAGAAACAAATCTACCAATCATTTTTTGTCATGATCAATCCAGTACCCATGAGTCCAATTTATTACAAAGACAGGGGTTAAGCATTGAAAATAATATTGTCATTAATCCATCTTATAATATGTATCCTTCTAATCATCCATTCTATGACATCGCACAACAGTATGTTTATTTACCTCTTGCCTATTACATTCCACTTATTGAGATAAGTGATACGATCATCATGTTTGATTCTTCTTTTTGGTGCATGGTGATCCACCTCCATACAAAGTCGGAATGTAAAAAATATTGCTACTATAGGCATGAAAGTACGGAAGTTTATCCGGGCTATCGTATGGCAGATCCATCGTCCATCTATGTACAGGTTTAATTACATTTAATTTATGAATATAAAATTAAATCTCTGTATATTATATACAAATGACTCGAATTTTTTTTTTAAGCTTTGGCAATGAGGCGTATCACTCGGCACTTCAGCGGATTAAGGATCAAGCAAATTCTTTTACTATTTTTAATAATATTTTCGTTTATAACGAGGATGACTTGCGTAATATACCTGAATTCTGGAATATTCATCACGGATGGATAAATTCAAACAAAAAAGGATATGGTTATTGGATTTGGAAATGTTTTTTAACAAAATACGTAATAGAAAAGTATATGGACGATGATGATATTCTTGTCTATGCTGACGCTGGCTGTTATTTAAATATTCATGGAAAAACGAGATTATTAGAATATATAGATATTGTCAATCTTAGTGATTATGGGATACTTTCTTTTTCCATGGATCATTTACCAGAAAAATCATGGACAAAGATGGACCTCTTTTGTCATCTTAATGCTACAGAGGATGTGTATATGAATTCAGGTCAAATCATCGCAACGTCATTTATTCTTCGTAAATGTGAGCATACAAGATTTATTGTTGATCTTTGGTATGAGACAGCATCTATTTATGATTTACTTGATGATTCTGCAAGTAATTCCAAGAATGATAATTCTTTTAATGAACATCGACATGATCAATCGATTTTTTCTTTAATTCGAAAAATATATGGAACAGAAATTCTAACGGATGAGACCTATTTTGCAAATTGGAATGAAGGATATTTATTCCCGATACTTGCAACGAGACGGAGAATTGTACCTTTTTTACAATAATTTATTTAGAATATTAGCCCTAAATGATGTAAAGGTTGATTTTGTATTTTAAAGGCACAAAGCCATATTTTTAGCAGTTTCTATAATTAAGGTTTATGATGGATTATTCAATTATGAACGAGGGCTCAACGTCCATATAATCACCTCGTACGATATCTACGGATTGGTTATAGGTTCTATGTTCGGATCGATGCATGTGATACGTCATGATGGATCGACAGGGATTGAGGACACGGTATCCCGCATCGTGCATGATCCTTGCAAGGCGATTGTCACATCCGGCCATACCAAAAGGAAAGTCGATCAGGGAAAGATCAACTCGCAGAGGAGATTGAAAGATCCATGTGTCTTGGGAACAGGGACCCTTGTTACCGATAGCGACATTCCCGTGCTCGTATCGGGACAGCGCCAAGAAGGTGTTGGAAAAATCATAGTCGTTGAGCAGGAAGAGCGATCGATCCATATAGATGTCAGAATTGGCCAGGATGACGATTTCCCCGACAAGAAACTCGTTGATAAAAGCGATAGCGTCGCGGTAATACAAGCGTCCTGGGCTATTAACGAGATGTTGTTCGATCTTTTCTTCCGAGCCTTCTTTCAAGAAATCCAGAGGATAGAAGGCATCGTTGAGCAGGATGATGCGATGAATGGCTTCTTGATCACAATTTTTCTGCAAGCAGGTGTTGATTTCTTCTTGTCGCTGTTGATGATGAGTATGGTAATAAGAGGTTAACAAGATCATGTACAATCTTAAATTTTTTTTATTGTTCAAAAATAAAAAAATATAAATGCATCCTTCACATTATTGGGTGGATAATTGTTCCATCATGGATCATATCGAAAATAATGATCATTTTTTCATTGCACGATTTTCGTGTGGAAATGAGGTAGATGTAATAGCGAGTGGCGAAAACTTACCTACTCTTGAGAAAAATGCTGGAATACGCTGTTCTAATGATGAGTCTTTACGAAAATATGTAGACACGTGTAGACAAGCATATCGTTCTTGTACTATGATTTGTCAATGGGACAAAAACCTTGAAACCAAAGGTCAGGAATATTTGTTACAACACGTGATCGATGAAAGCATTCCGCGTGTCAATGCAATGGGTTTGTGGGCTTATTATTTTCTTGACAAGGATAATTGGGTTGAATCTCTTCGTGGGAAAACCATACTTATTATTCATCCCTTTGTGGATACCATCGAACGTCAACTTAGGATTCGTAGCAAATTATTTTTTG
>Ga0214919_10007778_pt1 | contig 14344 bp, 12 predicted proteins | sample LL1503_MetaG_FD_177994 | JGI IMG/M metagenome (GOLD analysis project Ga0214919, IMG submission 177994) | Freshwater microbial communities from Lake Lanier, Atlanta, Georgia, United States - LL-1503 | ecosystem: Environmental > Aquatic > Freshwater > Lake | place: USA: Georgia | collected...
AATCAAAGTGATTACAGCGGCAACCACGAGGCGACGGCGTTCGGTGAGGGTCAACATCAGTGAATTTAGGTTATGAAGTCAGCAGCGGGAACGCAATGCAGGCATTGTGCGTCGTGACACGGGCCAACTCAACTGGATTGATGTGCTTCAAATCGGCGACGTGGGTTCCGACCACGGCAACGTTGGCGGGTTGATTGGTCCGACCGCGGTGAGGGACCGGCGCCAGGTACGGACTATCTGTTTCGACCAAGATTCGATCGAGGGGACACAACGTGGCGGCTTCGGCGACGTCTTGGGCGGTCTTGAAAGTGACAATCCCCGAGAAACTCAAAAAAGCGCCGACGTCTAAACATCGTCGCGCTTCGTCTGGTCCACCGGTAAAGCAATGAAAGATTGTTTGTTCTGGAGTTCCCTCGGCACGCAAAATGTCGAATGTGTCATCCCATGCATCGCGAGTGTGAATGATGAGTGGCAAGTGATATTGATGGGCTAATTGAATCTGTGCAGCAAATGCGATTTTTTGTTCGTCACGGGCTGAATGCTCGTAGTAATAGTCGAGTCCTGCTTCACCGACAGCGACAACACGTGGCGATGTAATGAGTTCAACGATTGTGTCAACGCCGTGAACCGCTTCGTGCGGGTGAAGTCCAACGCTGGCCCACACATCGTCGAATCGACTTGCGCAGTCAATGGCTGAACGTGATGATTCTGCATCGCATCCGACGGTGATGAAGCGTGAGACTTTGGCGGCGCGAGCATTTTCGAGAACGCCAACTGTACCGCCGAGGTCTTTGCCGCCTTCGCCGCGATAACGATCTTCGTCAAGGTGGCAATGAGTATCGGTCCACATAAAAGTTCAGCGAGTGATTTCAGTCGAGTTTGCGACGGGGAAAGAGAGGGTCGCCTTTGTCGATCGTTGCTCCACCGGGATAGCCGCCCCATGTCACCGATGTCGGAACGCGTTGATCACTTACTTGCCCAGGCATACCGATACGTTCCCAAATCGTTTGCATGGTGTCGGGAATCGCAGGCGAGGCAAGGATGCACACGATGCGCAGTGCCTCAAGTGCATCGCCCATTACTGCATCTACCTCGGGACCTGGCTCGGCCTTCCACGGTTCGTTGTTCTCGAGATGCGAGTTCGTTGCACGGATGAGTTGCCACGTCGCTTCAAGGGCTCGGCTCGGTTGAACATCAGCCCAACGAGACATTGTTTCTGCGACTGCTTCGGCGGCAGCATTTGCCAAAGGACTATCGAGACGTGGTGCTGGCGCGATTCCGTTGCACTTTTTTCCAACAACAGTTGCGACACGGCTCAATAAGTTGCCGAGGTTGTTGGCGAGGTCAGAGTTGTAACGACCAATGAGTCCTTCATAGGTGAAGTCGCCATCGGCACCATAAGGAGTTTCGGCAAGAACGTAATAACGGAATCCATCGAGACCGATGTCATCAATGAGATCAAGCGGATTGACAACATTGCCTGTTGTCTTTGACATTTTTTCGCCACCCACGAGTAGCCAGCCGCCGACGGCCCAACCCTTCGGTGGTTCAATGCCAGCCGACATCAACATCGCGGGCCAGTACACACTGTGGAAACGAATGATGTCTTTACCGATGAGGTGATAGTCGACTGGCCAATGTTTGTTGAAGTTGGCGTCATCTGTTCCGTAGCCGATCGCGGTGATGTAGTTGGCTAGGGCGTCAAACCAAACGTATGTGATGTGTTTGTCATCCCATGGCAATGGAATGCCCCACGAGAAACTGGTACGGCTGATACTGAAGTCAAGAAGGCCTTGCTTAATAAAGCCAATGACTTCGTTCATGCGATAGTCGGGCACGATGCTGTTCGGATGATCGGCATACCACTGCAATAAGCGATCGCCGTAGCGCGACAAACGGAAGAAATAGTTCTCTTCTTCGACATGCTCGACTGGCTTTTTGTGAATTGGGCAAGTTCCTTCGACGAGGTCGTCTTCGGTGAAATACGCCTCACACGGGACGCAATACAAACCGCTGTACTTGTCGAGTTCAATATCTCCGCTGTCATAACACGCTTGCAATAACTTTTGTACTCCCACTCGGTGGCGTTGTTCGGTCGTGCGAATGAAATCGTCATTGCTGATATTCAGTTTCTTCCAAGCATCAGCGAAAAGTGGTGCGATCGAATCGGCAAATGCTTGCGGGGCCATTTCTGCAGCGTCGGCGGCTTGTTGAATTTTCAGACCATGCTCGTCGGTGCCGGTTAAGAAGTGGACTTGATCGCCAGTGAGGCGGTGCCACCGCGCGAGAGCATCGCCAATAATTGTGGTGTACGCATGGCCAAGGTGCGGCTTGGCGTTGACGTAATAGATCGGCGTCGTGGCATAAAAGCCTTGTGACGAATTTTCAGAGGGTGTGACCACGACCTTGAGGCTACGACCTCACTAGCGTGACTTTCATGTCAATTGAGGATCAGGGGAATGATGTTGGGGAAGCGGACAAGACTGAACATCGTTTTGAGTTTGATCGCGCGACCCAGATTTTTCGCGAACCATCACTAGATAGTTCAATGGTGTATTCGACCAAAGTGCATTCCGGTTGGGACATTATGGGCAACGCAAACGGGGGATATTTGTTGGCGTTAGTTGGCCACGCCCTCTCAAATGCATCAGGACGGCCCGATTGTGTCACCATTACTGCGCATTATTTAGCTCCTTGTCCGGCTGGAGATGCGCGCATCGTGGTGACGCCAGTGCGATCTGGTCGACGTTTTGCGACGGCGACGGCATCATTGTTTTTGTTGACCGATACGGGTGAGAAAGAAATCATTCGGGTGCTAGCCACTCTGGGAGATCTGGTTAATGATCCGGGTGGACCGTCGCATATGGACGAAAAGGCGTCTTTCCCTCCGCAAGGTTTGCTGCCTTTTTCAGAATGCGTGGGCATGGCCGAATCGGCATCAACCAACTTTGCGTATATCCATGGTCGGCTCGGCACTCGAGTAAATCCTGGCGATGTTCATTTCCGTGACGGCAAGAAATCTGGACATGCTTTGATTCGTGGATGGTTCGCGTTTAATGATGAACGGCCGATCGATACGCGAGCGTTGCTGTTGGCGAGCGATGCGTTCCCGCCCTCAGTTTTTAACCTTGATTTACCGACTGCTTGGGTACCCACAGTTGAACTGACAGTGCACACTCGAGCAATTCCGGCGCCTGGACCAGTGGCATGCATCTTTTCAACACGCTTTGTGCAAAATGGTTTGCTCGAAGAAGACGGCGAGATGTGGGATTCACGAGGCGTTTTGGTGGCACAAAGTCGCCAACTTGCATTAGCTCCGCGTCAGTAAAAGTTGCGCGACTTTGCGGGTGTCCTTACGTCCTGCCGCAAGAATGCTGATACATATTCCGACAGCCAAACAGATCTTTTTTGGCGAATACCGAAACCGCGATTGTGAACGAATCCGCATCCCTGAAAAGCGCACGATGGGATACGAGCGTTCAAGAGCAACGCGTTCAAGTTCGGCATCTGGGTTGATAGCTACCGAGTATTTGGTTGATTCAAGCATGGGAAGATCGCTTGCTGCGTCGCTATATGAATAACTCTGCGACAAGTCATAGCCAAGGTCGCGGGCAAGTTCCATAATCGCCACAACTTTTCCACTTCCGTAGCAAAACGGGCCAATGATTTCCCCGGTGTATCGACCGTTTACCACTTCGCTTCTTGTTCCGATTCCACCAGTCATGCCGAGCGCTTCGGCGAGTGGCTCAACGATTTCTGCAGGTGATGCAGAAACGATGTACGTCGGACGCCCGGCGCTGTGATGCGACCGGATGATCTCGAGAGTCTCGGGTCGAACCTTGGAAGCGATTTTTGGGATGACCTCACTGGCAAGGCTTTGCAGCGTCTGAGCATCTTGGCCTTTGATCGCTCCCAGTATTCTTTGGCGAACTTTCAGGGTTTTGCCGTCAGTTGCTCCCGATGTGCGAAATGTCAAAGCTTCCCAGGCATCGCTCAGCATCTGTTTCGTGCTGAGGTGCCCTGATCTCCAAGCAACGCCAGCCAGAGTGAAAACAGAAGAACCAGGAATCATCGTTCGGTCAAGATCAAAAAAGGCCGCACCTTGAAGTGATGTGCTGTGATCTATGTCCGATTCAGTTGGGATCTGTTTGGCGCTGCCTTCGGTGGTCACACCTTGATTAAGCCACAGTTGCAAGCAGTTCCGGAAGGTAAAATCCAAATTGTTACTTGTGCTTAATCTGCAATTTTGCGACTGTTGGTTAATTCGACAGCCCGGTTGTACACGGTCTTTTTCGGAACGCCCAAAATGTGCGAGACGGCAGTTGATGCGTCTTTTGACGAAGCTCCGCCAGCGAGTTCGGCGAGCAACAAACGATCAATGTCGTCATCTGTTGGTGGTGGGGCATCAGGGGCCCCGTGCAATACCAAAACGAATTCACCTTGGGGCTCGTTTGTCCCGAAATGGTCAACGGCTTCTCCCAAAGTTCCGCGCCACACTTCTTCATGAATCTTGGTGAGTTCTCTACACAACGCAACTTGGCGTTTGGGGCCACAGGCAACTGAAAGATCGACGAGTGTGCGATGCAAGCGATGCGGGGCCTCGTACAAGATGACGGTGCGCCTTTGTAACGCAAGTTCGTTGATATGCGTCGCACGCTCTTGACCGCTGCGGGCAATGAAGCCATCGAAGATAAAACGGTCGGTCGGTAATCCGCTGATGATCAGTGCCATAATCAGTGCAGCCGGACCTGGGATGGCGCTCACGTTGTGTGAAGCATCAATGGCGGCGCGTACGAGGCGTGAACCAGGATCGCTGATTCCGGGGGTGCCGGCGTCTGTTACTAAGCAAACATCACGACCCTCGTTCAGTGCATCAAGAACTCTTGGAATTGATGCATGTTCAGTGTGATCGTCAACGCGCATGAGAGTCGCCGCAATGCCAAGATTGTGCAGTAGTAAACCCGTGCGGCGGGTATCTTCGCAACACACCAATCCAGCTTTGGTGAGTGCTTCAATGGCGCGAGGCGAAATATCGCCCATGTTGCCAAGCGGCGTCGCGACGAGAATCAGATTGCTCATTGCGATGTCATTTCAGGATTGTTATCGCTATCGCGTACTTCAATTTTGTTACCGACATTGATACCCCAGCGAGCAAATGCTCCTTTTTGGGCTTCAACTACTGTTCGTGCATTCCACACTGGCGCACCGAGTCGCATCTTGGACATTTGAACTGTCTTGATGACATTGCCATCAGCGTCAAGATAAGCGATGTCAATCGGTATGCGCATGCCGAAAGTGTGCACCCAACGACAGTTAGGTATCACGAAGGCGCCTTGAATATGAGTTTGCCCAGATAATCCTTTGCGACGACTCGCACGGTCGTTGGCAATTTCGGCACTTGCTAATACGCGCCCATCAGTGACGAGCCAAGCTGAATGTGCTGTCATGACTCGCCTCCTTGATTGTGCAGTAATCGGCTCGTGAAAGTTGAACCTCAAACAAATTTAGACGTTGAAGCGGAACTCCATCACGTCACCATCTTCTGGGTGATATTCCTTGCCTTCAATGCGAATCTTGCCAACGTCTTTGGCTTTGTTCCAGGCGCCAATCTCGAGCAGTTCATCCCAGTGGATGACCTCTGCCTTAATGAAGCCGCGTTGGAAGTCGGTATGAATTCGGCCGGCGCATTCGGGGGCGCTTGAACCAGCGTAAAAAGTCCAGGCACGAGTTTCTTTTTCGCCCGTAGTGAAATAGGTACGCAGTCCGAGCAAGTGATAGGCGCTACGCACCATACGGAACAATGCGCCTTCACCAAGTCCGAAACCTTCAAGCATTTCAGCGCGTTCAACGGGATCAACAATTGTTGCTGCTTCGGCTTCGAGTTGCACGCACATACCAATGACTTCAACATTGGCGCCGGCTGTGGAGAATTCATCGCGTACGATTTTTTCAACGACTGGAATTTTGTCGAGTTCGTTTTCACCGACATTTACAACGGCGAGCACCGAACGGTTCGTCAGCAAGAAATATGGCTTCAGTGTTTCGCGCCATTCTTCTTTGAGGCCAGCGCGGTACAAGGGGAGTCCTTGACTGAGTGCGTCGTAAGCAGCTTGCAGTGACTCGAGTTCGGCGGCAGCAGATTTGTCAAGCTTGGCTTGGCGGGTTGCTTGAGTGAGTCGCTTCTCAACCGTTTCAAGGTCGGCTAATGCGAGTTCGATTTCAACGACACGTAAGTGTTCGAGCGGATCAGATGGCCCAGGCACATCGTCATCTTCAAAAGCGCGAAGCACAAGAACGATGGCATCGACTTCACGAATGTTGGCTAAGAACTTGTTCCCAAGTCCTTCACCTTTGCTGGCACCCTCAACGAGTCCGCCGATATCGACAACTTGCACCGAAGCATGGATCAGCGATTTTGTTTTGGACATGACTGCAATACGGTCAAGTCGATCATCGGGGACTTTGGCGACTCCGATATTGGGGTCTTTGGTCGCAAAGGCGTAAGGGGCAGCGAGGGCGCCTCCGCCAGTGAGAGCGTTATACAGCGAGCTTTTGCCCGCGTTGGGGAGACCGACTAATCCGAAGCGTTCCATGACGCTACGCAGGCTACCGACCACCGCATGCGGTCAAGGCACTCACACAGTTGAACATGAAACTCAACTCTTTCGTCGAGGTAACTATCGCCTCAATCTTTGGGCTGCTGACAACAACACAGTTTGGTGCTGATCAAGCGGTGCTTGCCGAACCTCGGCCGTGTCCGACCTATCAAATTGAAGGCACGATTCTTACCCCATTGCCCTTGCCGCCTGATCACAACCATGAGGCCGAGGTGTTTGTGCATCTTGACAAACAACCTTTGGTACGTCACCAGGTTTTTGCGAATTTTTCGGGAGCGACGGGTCAAATGTTGAGCGAACCAATTCTGCTGATGACTAATGAACTTGGACGAGCAACGGTTGAAGTTCCCCAAGATGCGGTCAATGTCGGGTTTATGACTGAAAGTCCGGGACCAAGGGATTGCTCTGCGAACCTAGAAGTGGCGCCCGAACCCGTCATCGTTACCGCAACGATTCCAGTTCAACCCTCGGTGGATGGGCCAGTGGGTCTAGATCAAGGGGTGACGTATGACGACATCTTCGACACCGCTCCATACGTGAACCAGACAGGCAATGTCGATGTCCCTGCATCCGCACTTGCTCATACCGGGCCGATTTCCCGATGGGTATTGACTCTGTCGGTGGTCATGTTTGGGGCGGGGATTGGTCTTGGAATAGGTCGTGGACGCCGAACTGCGTCGGTCGAGAGGTAAAAATTAGGGATTCATGTCTGTCTGAGTTCGTTCTGGCAACTCGGGCTGTAGGCTCTCATACCTATGTCAAAGAAGACCAAGAAGCGTAAGGCCCGGCTCCGCCGCTCAAAGGCGAACCACGGTAAGCGCCCCAACATGGGTCGCGGCTGAGGTCATTCTTTATCGTTTCACCTGATCGTCCGGTTTCCCGGTACCAAGGTACGGGGTAGATGTCTCGCCGAGTCTCAATTGGGCTTACCATTTCATTCACCTGTTCAAGGGGTGTTACCACCATGACAACAATCGCTGATGTGTGGTTGTCATCGTCCATTGAACCTTGGCGGCGTTTAGGTTTTTCCGATTATTCGATTGCGCAACCAGATGGGTCGGTTGTTCCATACATCCCGATTGCTGGATTGGGTTTTCGATTCTTGCCTCAGATTGTTGAATCGTCGGTGACCGGCAGCTGCGTCAGCGGTTGGACTGTGGTGTCTGATGACGCCGTCACTAATTCAATCGATGGTGTTGCAACGCAAGTCATCGCCGAACTTCAACCCGTGCCCGAGCTGACCCATCAATTAGCAGTCACAGCGATTGATCACATTGTCATTACGACCGGATCACTCGAGCGAAGCTGTGGCGCGATCACCGAACAACTTGGCCTGCCACTGAAGAGAATTCGTGATGCGGGTCATGGAGTGCGTCAAGGATTTCATCGAGCGGGTTCGCTGATTCTGGAAATTGTTGAACGTCCCGACCTGGCCCCAGAAACTCCAGCCGAAGTTTGGGGAGTCGTATTTGTGGTTGACGACCTTGATGCCACGGTCGCTTGGCTTGGACCCGATGCCATCGGTGCGACACGTGATGCTGTGCAAAATGGTCGACGCATTGCCTCAATCAAAAAAGAAGTGGGATTGGGTTTGCCGGTGGCGTTGATGTCACCACATGTGCGCTGACAATTTACCAGCCGTCTTCTTCATACTTTTTTGCGAGGTATTCAAGGCCAGCAGAACAGTCGTTGCTCTTTGCACACCAGTTGCAGTGTCCCGCGGGGCGTAAAACTGGTTCTGCTTTTCCGAGTTTGAGTTCGATGGCGCGCACAAGTCCGTCTTGTAGACGCCGCGCAGTTGAGCGAAGCACCGCTTCAGAAATATCTTCTTGATGAACTTCAGCGGTATCGAGGTAGTAGCTGGCAACTTTTCGCGGAGCGTTGCCGATCGCCAAAAAATCAATGAGTGCGTACAAACGCAAATCGTCATAGTGCGCTGGAGACCAACGGCCAGTTTTGAGATCAATAATGACTTTGTCGGGCGGCCTGCCAAGTGCAAGATCGACCTTGCCGCCAATACGAATGCGATTGTTCGAAAGATTGAGGGCAAGCGAACTTTCGACTTGCGGAATCCACGAACTTTTGATGGGCGGAAAACATTCGGTGAAGCGCGTGAAGAGTGCACTGCATTCGCCGACCAATTCGGCCCGGGCAAATTCGTCAAGGGTGATTAAGAATTCACTAATAGATTTTCCGGCGTCGTTGCCGAGTCGTGAAATTGATTCTTCAATGAGATCGGTAGGAGGCATGGGGTGACGCAAGTTGATGGATACCTCAATGGCCTTATGAACGATGGTGCCTTTGCAATTGGCGTTGGTCCACTCGAAGGGTCCTTGGCCATCAAGAAAAAAGCCTTCGCATGAGAGCGCATTCGTGAGGCTTTGCTTGCTGAGATAAAAGCGATTCTCGTAGGTGGCAACGTCGGGCAGTAAATGAGCGACAGGCAGAAGGGCTTGTTCAAGATCGGCTCGAATTTCGTCGGCGAGCGACGGAGGAATATCTGGTCGCACCTCGGCCTTGCCGAGCATGTCGATGACCTTTTGTTGGGCGGGGTTATAGGTCTCAGACACGGTAGTTCCTCACGGCGAAACCTTAGGTCGGGGGTGAGGCAAGAACGGTTGATCGACCTTTGTGGTGGTCTGAATGTTCTGTGCCATACCCCTTTGGCAGAGTGATCTTTCTCATGGAAGCCACGACCGTTCACTTTGCCACCGCCGCCCGCACATTGGGCCGAGAGGCTCGTAGTAGGGGTTTGGTCGTTCCCGGATTTCGTTGCCCACCCCGAGTTTTGGGTGCCGACCGCACTATTCGCCGATTCGAAAGCGGGGTCACTGTCGCGGTTCGCGTCAAAGGCCGTCCGTGGGTTGCGGTGTTGGCCGACATGATCGAAGGCGTTGTGGTTGCTAACCAACTCACGCCCCCATTGGCCGATCGATTGCGCGGCGAAATGTGGTTGGCCCTCGGATTTACTTGTGAAGCATCGCCGATCGACCGACCGTCTCAGGTCGCGTAACCCCTATCCTGTTGGGCAGTGCCCGGGTGGCGGAATGGCAGACGCGGGGGGCTTAAACCCCCCTTCTCTTACAAGGGAGTATGGGTTCGAGTCCCATCCCGGGCACCACACCACCACTTGAGAATGACTAGATCAGGTTTTTAGGCGAGCGTTACCCCGTCGGCGACCACAATGATTTCGTCGCCGATCGTGAGTGAGAGGCGTTCCGACTTGGCTGGGTTGGTCACAACTTGACCCGTCGATGCCACGCGATATCCGATTGCCGTTTGACCAACTGCTGAAGCGCTCATTACGACATCGGCAAATGATTGGGCATTTTCAGCGCCGTAGTTTGAGACGGGTCGAAGTTCAATCGAGCAACGCGAATGATTGAAGAGGTCGTCAAATACGAGCCCAAGTTCTGCTCGTTCGCTGAGTTGAGCAAGCATCAAACTGGTTAATTCATCGCTGACGACGAAGTCATCGACACCCGTTGAGTCGGCGAGGGCAGTATTTCGCTGGTCTAATAATTCGGCCACGATACGAACTGGACCAACATCGTCGCCCTGACGAACTTGGTTGAATGCAATCAGTGTCAGCAAGGTGCGGGCATCGGCATCAGTCTCAGACATTGCGTTGCGGAATCCGAGCACAATGACTTCGTGGAATGACCTTTCGGCAGCGCGAGCAGCAACGATTTCTGGTCCACCACTCAATTCGCTGATCTCGAGAGTCACGTTGCTGGTGCTCAGTTGATTGCGAAGTTCTGCAACATTGACCAACGCCGGGTCAAGCAAAAGCTCAATGGTTGTGCGACTGTCAAGGAATTCATCAAGTTCCGACAGCACGCGTGGTCCGAGATCGCTCCAACCAGCAACCACGATTCGTCGCGGCCGATTATCAATGGCGGTCGGTGCGCCAGGCAAAATGTTGCCGCTAATCGTTGCTGGAGATGGAATGAAAAGTGAATCATCTTCGGCGAGAGCAAGAATTTCATCACCGTCAACGATGACGTAATCACTTGCTGGATTGAGTTCAACGATTGAACCCTTGTGCATCACGCCGAATACTGCGCATTTTTCAAAACTCATGAGTGCCGACTGATATGACTGACCAACGAATTGTTGGAACGGTGCAAAATAAAGCTCGTCTCCATCAAAGTCGAGCAATTCACGAAAGACGGTGCTCAGTCCACGTTGACGACAGGCTTGTGCAGTGAGTTCGGCCACGATTTCGTCCGAACTGACAGCAACCACTTCGTTGCCAAGCAAATTCTTGAGCGAAGCAGCAATTGAGCGATCAGAAATTTCGGCGATGATTGGAAATTTGTTGGAGGATTCACATTGAGTAGATCGGATCGCCAACAGTGTTTTGATGGTGTTGGTATCGGTTCCGTCACTCACAACAATCACTGAACGAGCTTTTGAGATGTTGACCATCGAAAGATCTCCGGCAACCCAGGGTTCACCACGACGGGCTACTAAACGAGTTGTTTTGAAATCGTCAATTGATTCGCGTAGTTGTTCTTCAATTTCAGTTTTGTCAACATCGGCCAAAATGACAACTGCAGCTTTCTTGCGACTTTCGTTAGCAAGAATCAATTCACTGACGATTGATGGGACTCGTGGTGACCATCCAAGAATAATTGTGTGTTCTTTTTCTTGAACTGAACTACGTCCTCGTCGAAGTTCGTCCACCTTTTGGTCGACTGAATTAGCAATCAAACCGATCAAGCTGCCCGCAATGAATACCCCTGAAAGTGTGACGATCAACATGATGAAGCGAGTGGCCCAGCCACTCTCACCTGAGAATGTTCCTGGGTCTAAGACGCGAGTCATTGAAAGCCAGTAATTTTCAATGAGACCCAACTGGTTTGGTTCTCCATTGATTCCCTTGAGTTGGAAAATTGTGAGAATCAGGGCCGCGATCAAGATAATGACAAGCGTTAAAACTGCAAGCCAGGCGATGACGACTGACGTGCCACGGGACAATGCGAGATCAAAGCGATACCGCAACCGACTCAGATTTGAGCGCGGGTTCATTGATGATTGTTCGGCTGGATCTGATTGTTGCGACATGGAAGACCTTCTGGTAATCGTCGAGTTGCGCTGTGTGCAATATCTGAAAACGCGTGACGTGATGAGCTGATATTTCATAGTAGAGAAATTGTTCTTTCAAGATACATTTGTGCACAAAATGCCACATCTGGCCAACGAACGCACTGTTCGGTGAGAGTTGAGTTAGGGGGCGTCTTCTCGTTGAGTTTGTTGGTGTCACTACTGATTGGCTTCTCAGGCCAGTCTCGGGCATGGTTCTCCAACGAGCGATGGACCACCCCTAAAAAAGTTCTGGGCGCGCAATAGTCAGTCAAGGGGTTGTGGCATTGGGCCTGCGATAGTTGCGTTGAGATGATTTGAATATTGGCTCATGCTGGACGTTCGATCGTCGAAGGTCCACATAAAAACCCTCAATATGAAGCCTCAATCTTTAGTTGAGACTTCATATTGAGGGTTTCAGTTCGTATTTATCGAAGCCGTTGACATGGATGCCGAGAATGTTGCCGAGAGTTCATTTCATTCAGTCGGAATTCTTGAGATGATTTCGATGGAGACGGTCAAAATTTCTCATATGTGCCTTTCTCGCTAAAAATTAATTCATTTTGAACGCTTGTTCCTTAGATACACATTGTTCTAGGGTGCTATCTGTTATTCACCGTTGCAGATTTGGGGTCGTGATGAAAGTTTTTTTCCGTGGGCGTAGTGTCTTCGTTTGGTTATTGGCAGCCTTCTTGGCATTAGGCGTTGGGGCCTTGTCGGCTTCGGCTTCATCGTCGAGCGAAGGTTCACGTTCGACGGCGTCGTCGGTGACCTCAGGCGCTCAATTGGAAAGTTCTCGAGTTGCGGCGCCTTCGCAGTCGCGTTGCATTAGTGCACTACGTTCGTGGTTGAAGAAGCATCAAAATCATCGCCCTGGCACAAGCGTTTATTCGACGGAACAAGTTGATACTGCAGCTGTCGTGTTCCGTGTTTATTTGCAAGTTTCGGCATGTAACGGAATTCAGTTGGTTCAAGATGGCACTGCGTTGAGTCCTAACGCTGGTCCGATTTTCGGTGAGGGATTTTCGTACACCGCAGTGACGTGTCTCAGAGTTAGCGCGTGTGATGGTGGCCTTGGTGGTGCGTTGCTTGGTGATGGTGGCGATGGTTTCCATGGTGGTGTCGGTGGTGCCGGTGGACAGTTCGGTGGTAATGGTGGCGACGGTGGCGATGCTCCAACTCCGTGTATTGGTTTTGAATGTTTCGGTGGTGCCGGTGGACGCGGTGGTTTGCACGGCGATGGTGGCGATGGTGGCGACGGTGCTTGGGGTGGCTTTGGCGGTAATGGTGGCCAGGGAGGATCAATTTCCGGTCGTGGCGGCGACGGTGGTCGTGGCGGCGACGCGGTTGTACCTGGTGGATTTGGCGGTTGGGGTGGTAACGGCGGTGCGGTAGGAAGCTCTTCTCGCAATTCTGATGGTGGTAACGGTGGCGCTGGCGGCGACGGTGGTCGTGGCGTCGATGGTCAAGAACCAGGCATTGGTGGTATCGGTGGTGCCGGAGGTTCGGGTGGCAAGTGGTACGGAAATGGTGGAACTGGTGGAAGAGGCGGTGCAGGTGGACTTGGAACACCCGCAGTTTTGCCGAGTTTTGATATTGCGTCATTGAGTGAGCAAGCTTCGCCTGGCGCCACTGGTTCGGACGCTATTTCCGAATCGGATGCGACGGGTGGCACCGGTGGTACTGGTGTGATGGGCAACGGATTGGTAGCAGGTGGCACTGGTGGCACTGGTGGTATGGGTGTAGTTTATGAAGGTGTCGCAAACGGTGGCGCTGGTGGTGTGGGTGGCGTGAGCGGCGGGTTCTCACGTGGTGGTCGTGGTGGTGACGGTGGTATAGCCGTCTACGGAGGACTTAACGATCTTGCACCTGCTGATTTTCCGTCATTGGGTGCTGGTGGTGCTGGTGGTGCTGGTGGCGCCGGGGTAACAGGCATCCCTGGCGGTCGCGGTGGATTTGGCGGTTGGGGTGGCTCCGGTGGTCGCGGTGGTTTGCGCGGCGGTTACGGCGGTGCAGGCGGTGCTGCCGGAAATGGTGGTCAAGGTGGCACTGGCTCAGCAGGAACAGATGGCGGTGATGGCGGTGACGGCGGTGACGGTTACTTCATGGCTGTCGGTGGTGTTGGTGGACCCGGTGGTGTTGGTGGGTCTGGAGGGTCTGGTGGGCCTGGAGGAATTGAGGGTCTGCGAGGAATTGGCGGTAAGGGTCGCAAGGCTTCGTTGAACGGCGCTCTAGGTGCGGCTGGTTCGATGGGTCGCACTGGGTCTCAAGGTGTTAGTGGTGCTAACGGCAATGCTGGTTCTGCTGGACAGAGCAATTTGGAGATCGCCTTTTATGGTCAGACGTTGCTGATTGGTAATGGTGTCGACGCAACTGTCGCAGGTTCAGATGGCGGAGCGGCTGGAACGTTGTATGGCAATGGTGGTCGAGGAGCTGACGGAGATGCAGGACATCTGGACGGTGGTTCTGGCGGTGCATCTGGTTCGGTGGGTAATGGCGGCGACGGCGGCAATGGTTTTTATGGAGTCGATGGTGCCCAAGGTGCTGATGGCATTGATGGATTAAGCGGTTTTGGTGGTTTCTCTGGAACGAATGGTGGAGACGGTGGTACCGGAGGTGCTGGCGGTTCGTTGTTCGGA
>Ga0214919_10007779_pt1 | contig 14343 bp, 16 predicted proteins | sample LL1503_MetaG_FD_177994 | JGI IMG/M metagenome (GOLD analysis project Ga0214919, IMG submission 177994) | Freshwater microbial communities from Lake Lanier, Atlanta, Georgia, United States - LL-1503 | ecosystem: Environmental > Aquatic > Freshwater > Lake | place: USA: Georgia | collected...
TAATCCGGATTTAACGATCGTAATAGGGATTTAACAACAGTAATCCGTAGTATGATCGTAATCCGGATAATCCGGATTTAACGATCGTAATAGGGATTATCGCGAATATCCATTGAACAATATTGAGCGGGCTTCTCTTTATAATTAATGGGTTCATGAATTCCCGCCGCTTTAGCGTTTTCTAGCAAGAATTTGAAATTCTCCCAGAATTCCGTTTTATGTCCAATCGATTTCGTTCCAACATGGGACAATTCATGAATGGCAACAAACATTAAAGTATGTTCATCGATCAATTCATCGACATTTCCTTTTTTCTTGGGATTCAAACAGAACGCGATTTTCTCTCCTTTGTTTTCACTATATGCAGTGAATTCACTAGTGGGTAGTGTTTCTACTACTCGTTGAGGATTGAATCCTTTCGCTAATCGTATAGTTATCGGATTATCTGAATGCGTTTTCTGCATATATTGCACTAACTGTTTGCATTTATCGGTCGTTTTTGCTAATAAATCGGCAGCGGCATCTATTTTCTCTCGATCTCTCACACAATAGGTATTCCCATCTACTTTCGAAATCACACATTTCAATTGAAATTGGTCAGATTCGATGACATATTTATAAAAACATCCTGCTAAAACAAAAAGGACAATTACATAAAAAAGTATTTCCATCATTCTATTCTATCCCTTATATTTACAAGACATTTGATTTTTCACCTTTATACTGGTAAGATTTTCGACTTTTTCGAATTTTACCACCTTTTTTTCTGGAGGAAGTTCTTTTGGTCTCTTCTCTTGATCTTTTTGTACTCGTGATCGTGCTCTTACTAGTATCTGCTTTTTTAGACTTGCGACTAGTCATAGTATTTTCTCTTTGCATTTCAGTTTGAATCTGTCGGAAAAGGTTTTCAAGATCTGCAATAGGTATTCCAGTAGGTTCCATTTTCTGTTTGAATTCTTGTATATTTTTCTGGTCATTTTCATCGACAGTCAAACCCATATTCTCTCGAACTGTCAATTCTCGCATTTCTGTAGCAGAAATAGGATTTCCAATACGATTTAACGAAATAATACGCAAACTATTGTTCGGATTTGCCAATAATGTGTTAAATAACCAACCATAGGATGTTTCACGATCTTGACCAATAACTAAAATGATTTCCGTTTTTGTGAAAAAATCGGATTTTGGTAAAATATGCCATACTGCATTTCCAAGAACACTCGGTTTAGAGCCCTCAGGTATTGGAAAATCATCCATACAATGTACTTGAACCGGAATATCAAGTTTCGACCATTCAATTTCCATCTCTTGTTGTATTTTAGGAATTACATAATTCGTAACCAATTTTTTTTTATCGGGACAAACTATCGGATTTTTTTTATCTCCAGTACTATGACTCAAAATAATCTGAATCTGTACATTCTTGGATTTATCTTCTACTTTCGATTTCTGAGCTTCGTCTAACATTCGTCGCATGACATCTTTATGTCCTGGAGTAGGTGGATTCATTCGAGCAATCGTTAAAATAATCGTATTCGTATTCATTATCCAAAGATTCTAACCAGAAAAAACAAGAAAAGTATAAATTACAACTAGAAATAAAATCAGTTTATTTTGTCTTTCCACGAATAATATCAAACGAATACATTCTTGCACAATGTCTCGATATGTTTTTGATCGATTTTCTTTTCATACATGATTCCAATCATCATATTCTCTCGAACCAAGTATTTTTGGATGATGGTATCCACGTCTTTTTTGGTGATTTTCGCAAGATGTGTCTTGTAAATATCTTGGAAAGGAACGATTAGATCTTCTTTTTGAAAAATCGTTTCAATCCCATTATATTCAGTGATGCTTTCCATCGATTGCATACCTAATAAGAATTTCCCTTGAATCTTTCCTTTAGCAGATTCTAATTCTTCTTGTGTAATCCCTTTCTTTTTCAAATCAGATAATAATCGGAAAACTATTGGCAAGACACCGAGCTGTTTCGAATCTTGAAGTATTTTCGAAGGATCGGTTTGAATGTTGATCGAGAGATAACCAGTATGTTCGCGATATTCGGAATTACAAGAAGCATTATACGTCAATCCGTGTTTCGTACGTAAGGTAGTGAATAATCTCCCACTTAGGCCATTAAGAATCGATCGCAAGATTTTAATTGAATATATATCCTTCGAAAAACGAGAACAAGTACGAAAATCGATTCGAATAATATTGGTAGATACACCTTTCTTGGGGAAAAACACTACGCGGGCTTCATGATTCGGTACTTGGACCGGTGATAAGGTGAGATTAGGTTGTTCTAAGGCAAAAACCGGACGGATTTCAGAAGCATGCCGATCCATTTTCGTATAATCCGTTTTTTTTAGAATCGCCAGAATAGATGTAAAAGAAAGATTCGAAACAATACTGAACACCATATTTGATGGATGGTAAAACCAATGATACCATTCCAAAATATCGTTATATTGCAAGAAAGTCGGAGATGGATGATATTTCAAACAATCTATCGGATATTCATACGAACTACCACGAAACAAAATACTACTCATATGCGCATCTAACATTTCATCATGATTATTCATATTTTTAATACTCTCTTCTACGACGACTTTTTGTTCTTTATTGAATTCTTTCTTGGCGAACATAGAATTCATCATCACATCTCCTAAAATATCCATACAGTGATGAACGTGTTTATCTGCACAAGATACCTGATAAGCAGTATGACGTTTTTCAGTATAAGCATTGAAAAATGCGCCGATTTTATCGAATTCTTTTAAAATGTTTCTTGCTTCCGGGCGTTTATGCGTACCTTTAAAACACATATGTTCTACAAAATGAGAGGCACCACGAACACGATCCGTTTCAAAAGCAGATCCGACATTACAAAATGCATAAATATGACTAATTGGTAAAGAAGACATCGATTTCTGATACACTACACGGAATCCATTTGGAAATGTATGGGTTTTTATTTCTTGCATTTATTACTATAATACCACGTTATTTTATTCTTATTTACCTGAATGAATAGTCATCATAATAATAAAAATGAAAAATTGATATTTCGTTTTTATTATTCTTGCACGGATACGATAAGTATATAATAAAATAAAATGAATCCTGAAATTATACATCATTATTCCTCAAGACATGTATTCACCTTATGGTCTATTCCCGCGATGATGAATCCAGAAAACCAGATTATTCCTTGGGAATATAATCGTCCAGTCGATCGATTGAGAGTAGAAGAAATCGTCGAATATATTGCAAGAAAAAACATTCTCGATTGGACCATCTATATGATGTACGATTCCAAAACGAAAATATATAAAGTCGTGGATGGAAATCACCGATTTCATGCGATAAAAGCGTATATAGAATCTTCGAGTATAGAATCTTCGAGTATAGAATCTTTATCTGATATGAAAATGGCAGTCAGTATTCGTATTGATCCTACTTTCGGAGAAACGACGGATTGGTTCCAGGCATTGAATCGCGCGAATCCTGTGCCGGAATTATATACCGAAGATAAACGTAATGGAGAGAAACGGCAAATCATTGAATCCGTCGTGAAAGAAGTGCAAGAAAAATGGAAATCGCATTTCAGTGCATGCCCCAAACCACATATTCCGAATACGAATCGCGATCGATTTATCGAGGTGCTTGATGTCTTGTATGAAAAATATGGGAGAGCTAATCGTATGAATGCACGTGATATTCTTCTTGCTAAAATCGAACAGAAAAATACTTGGATTCGAGAGAATATTTGGTCGGTTAAAAAGATTCCGAAAAAAGCCATGGAGAAATGTGAAGAAACCGGCTGTTATTTATTCTTGCGGAAACCAGAGTGGCTAGAAGAGTAGAATCGAATGGAATCGAATGGAATCGGTTATTTTTTTTATGGATGGTTACCTTGCAGCAACTGCGGGAGCAGTAGTTGCGGGAGCACCAGGAGCAGGAGCAGGAGCAGAAACAATAACAGGTCCAGAAACAATCCGAATGTTATCATTATTTCGGATCGTCTTACTTAATCCACAATTATTACAAAAATACGTAATGATCGAAGTAGTATCTAACACTTCTGCTACTTCTCCAAAGAAAAAACTACCAAGACCAGTTCTGGCTTTAGATTTACCTAGAGTACCTACATTTTCGGTATAGTTGTTTTGCCTACAAAGAGCACAAATCACCGACATACCATTATAGGTCAAAGATACGGGAGTACTAGACGCAAATGTCTTCCCACCACCATTCTTTCCCTTGATTTTTCTTATGGTTTTTCTTGACCGTTTCCTTATGACATTCAAACGGTTTTGTCTCGTAGAACGCATATCACTATTACCATTATAATATATATTATATGGAATAATACTACAAGAAAATATGGTAGTATTATTTATTATTGTTTATTTACACTGCTTAACTTGAACAGGCACCTACTTCTAGAGGAACACGCATAATATCTGGTTCAAAAGTACTTTGATTCCATGGTCCAACCACTGTCTTTGGAATATAAGGATCAGATCTTAGTTGTAAATTCGCATTCTTCATGGTTTGACCAATAGTATCTAATCCAATATGATATCCAGCTTGTAATAGATCTGGAAGATTCGCGCCTCCATGCTCATTGGTAATTGGATTCAAGGATGCCCATTGATTGTTTTTGTCGGTAGGAAGTAGATCACTAGCATTATTAATATGCTGACTAGAATAACCATTTTCAGCACCAGGTTGAACCACTCCAGAACTGGCTACATTATTAGAAGTATATTTCGGATATTGATGTTCTTCAGTTACCTTAGGATAACTATAATCTTGAACAGGAGATTCATAATTGGTTAAAGATGGACTAATAGTACTACTACCATTACTAGTACTTCTACGACTAACTGGGACATATGGGGTTTCCATATTATCCATAAAAGTACCTTTGTTTCCAGAATACCACATTAAAAAAACGACTAATATTCCAAAAACTACGAAAATCATAATACGATCCTTTGTAAAGAATTTTTCTAATCCGCTTATAATTCCTGACATGATAGTAATCTACGTGTATATAAACGCCATATAAAATTATTTATGTGAATTCTTTTTTATTTTTATTGGTGTCTTGGATATAAATCTCTCTAAATAAAAGAAGAGGATCATAAAATAATGGATATGGATTATGCTATATCTATCTCCGATTCCATATCTTCTCCTTCTTTCTCTTCATCTTCACTATCCAAAACTTCATCGATTAAATATGTATTTTTAATTCTTTTTGCTTCTAAATATGCCGACAATGCAAATTCTCTTGCCATCTTTGCCTTTTTTTTTGCTTCTTTGTACATTTCAAAATAAACTTCATTGCGTTTTTTCAATTGAATGATTTCTTCCGAAGATTCCGCAGGAATGCTTAATTCAATTACTTCCAAATCTTTTACTTCTTCTTTGACTTGTTCTTCTTGGAATAGATGAATGCCTAAATCTTTTTCTTCTTTTTTTTCTAGAACAAATACCTCGACTTTTTCTTTCTCGTTCTCTGTTTCTTTCTCGTTCTCTGTTTCTTTCTCGTTCTCTGTTTCTTTCTCGTTCTCTGTTTCTTTCTCGTTCTCTGTTTCTTTCTCTAAAGTATCTTTTTCTGTAAAAGTATCCTTTTTTATCAAAGGATTCAGTTCTACTAGATCCGATTTCTTAGGAAGTAAAATACATTTCTCAAAGATATCTACTGGATTTAGCACTAATATCTGTTTGACTTCATATTCTAATTGAAAACTACGAGAAGAACATCGAATCCCTTGTATTTCTAAAATAGCAATCATATTCGTATTTTCTGATATCGTTTCGGGATCTATTTCTTGTTCTTGTTCATCGTAAATTTTAAGAGCACATTTGCCTAAACGTACCGGAATGTTCGCTCGTAATACATGCTGTTTTCCGGATTTATATATTTTCAAAGAGGCTGCAAAAGAGTTTTCAATATCATGCATTTCTAATTCAGATTCAAACCATTCCGATCGATGTTCAAATAATGTTTTTTGACAAAATGCTTCGAATTCTTCCATCCACTTTAGAAAAGATTCGTCGTCTTGTGTAAATACGAAATCACCATACATTTTCTTGCCAGTTTTGATCAATTTTTGTTTGGATTTACCTTTAGGCGTTTGGATATATAATGGATTTTGTCCGGGAGTAAGACATTTAATAAAATAATTACCTCCAGTAATGGATTTAGGAGAAGTAAAGGATATTGTTTTTTGAAAATCAAATGTTTCGTTTGTTTCGTATATCATCTATAACCGTATAAGATAACTATAAATGATAGTTTGAGCGCAAAATGAAATTACTCGAAAATGAAATTACTCGAAAATGAAATTACTCGAAAATGAAATTACTCGAAAATGAAATTACTCGAAAATGCAATTAATTACTAGAAAAATCAAAACGATACTATGCGATATAGATATTTCGTTGCGTTGTTCGGCTTGATTTATTGTTGTACTAGAAAGTAAATATAATATGCAACCTATTATGAACACTTGTATGGATTATTTAAAAACCGATGAATCTAAACGATTTTTAAAAGAAACTATTATTCATCCTATTGGACAGATTATTTACAATGAATGTTATATTTATTTATGGTTGATTTGTTTTTATCATGTCTTTTTGATTTTCATGGTTTTAGTCATTTTTTTCCGAACACCAACTATTTTCCATCCCCCTTCTTCTTTTATCTAACGAGACGTTTAGCAACAAAATGTTTCGTTAGTATATAACAAAATGGATCAATCGAATAGTCAATCCAATTTTAGAAAATCGAGAGGAAGAAAAGGAAGAAAACAAAACCAGAACCAACAGAGTGGAGGAGCAGGTGGCGCCGACCATTTACTTAGTGTCGTTGGAAATACCAATAGTCAAGTTGCTCAATTAGGAAGAGGAAATGAACTTCAAACCACCGTTAGCGGACAGAACCCAGATTTGGGATCTTCTGCCTCTGCAGGAGGAAATGGTATTTATAGTGGAAGTACTCTATTAGGTATGGCTTCTCCTTACACAGGTGGTAAGAAGGGATCCGCTAAAAAGGGTAAGGGTAAAAAAGGTGGTAACATTCTAGCACAACTCGCTGTACCTGCCCTTTATGTTTATGCCAATAACACTTTTGGAAAACGCAAATCCTCTGGACGCAAAACCAGAAGATTTAGACGTAGTAGAAAATTCGGCCGAAAATAAACGATCGAATGAGATAGAATCGAATACTATAATTCTTTTTGTTTTATAAAAGAATTATAAAATGAATTCCGAAGAAATGGAAACTTACATGGATAAATGGATTGCAGTAGAAAATCAATTGAATATCTTGCAAGAAAAAACCAAAACCATGAGAGAATGGAAGAAGAAATTGTCGGAAAAAATCACCGAATATATGCAAACTTCTGGTTTTGTCCAGAAAACCGTCGCAAATGGAGAATGGAAACTACATGAAAGAACGGAATATTCGGCATTATCTTTTTCTTATGTTGAAGAGTGTTTGAGAGAATTGATACCAGAAGAAGATCAAGTCGATTTTGTTATGGATTATTTGAGAGATCATCGCGAATCGAAAAACGTTATAGATGTAAAATATAAGAAGAAAAGTCTTTAATTCAGAATAAATACCAATGTCGTCTTCTACCGATTATATCAAGAATTGTGTGTTTTCTAGTAGTAAATCAGACAATAAACTATCGATAGGAGGTGCAGGTGCGGGTGAAGGAATCAAAACCGGATTGCCTTTATCTAGTATTATGAATCCTATAGTGTTGAGTACTATATTAATTGGAGGAGAAAGAGAGAATACCGTTCCTCGATTAGAAAAAGAATATTATATTCCAGGTGGTTTGGTGGTTTCTTCTTGGGAATCAGAACCGAGAGAATGTTTGAATGCCGATCCATCGGAAGTCCCCGTCATGTTGGAAAAATGGGAGGCATTGTGTGATGCAGTCGAAGTAAAAGCCGAATCGAAATCGCGTGTGTCTAAGAAAAAAAAGATTCCTAAAAAATCCAACCGAAAGACCAAGTAAGAAACCAATTGCACCTGAAAAATTGACGATATGTTTTACTAGTATTATGAATACAACTATTCAATTTAGAATCATTTTACTTTTCTTACTTTTAGCTTTTCACTTTTCATATAATAAAAATAATAAAATTAATCAAAACATGAGTCAAACACGTCGTTGTAGTTTTTGTTTAGATACCAATCATAATATTCGAACATGTGACCGTTATATTTCGGATACACATGAACGTTTTATGAATGGATATGTTCATGGAACCGAATATCATAATGTATTTGTTCGTACTGTACTAGATAATGGACATTTACGTCTTCTTGCAACAAAAGCGGGGTTTCGTCCTCTACAAATTCGTAGAGAAAATTTGGATGATTATTTAGATGCATTTCATCGTCATTATATCCAATTGGCGAATGCCGAAAGACAGAGATTACGCGATGTTCGAAACGAAGCTTTTCTTCAAAGTCGTCCAAGAACCGTTCGACAATTACCAGGATATCTATTGGATATGAGAACTTTAGACAACCCAGTTCCAGTTCCAGCCCGAATCTATGTACCGAATTATGACCAAGTACTCCCTTTAGCTGGAACACCTTTAGGTGGGACCCCTTTAGGTGTTCCACCTGTATTGCAGAGACTCGGTGTGAGCAGAAACTTGCGTGAAAATATTATGAATTATGCACAAGAAAATAATATTCAAGCGGTTTCAGTTGTCCGTAATTTGATGCAAGAATTGATGGAATTAGGTCCCATGGAAACCCCAAGACATGCTACTTCGGTACTTTTACATATCGACGCATCGAAATTTCCAGAGGATATTAGTTCTTGCGAATGTCCAATCTGTTATGAAAATTCGGATAAAATGGCCGTGACCAAATGCGGCCATATTTATTGCCAACCATGCATCAATCGATGGATGGAAGCGAAACCGAATCCTTCTTGTGCAGTCTGTCGTAGTTCCATTCGTGATATTTATTTAGATAATGAAGTGAATTTAGATAATATGCTACATTTATAATTGTCTTGTCTTGTCTTGTCTTGTCTTGTAAAATTAAAAAAAAAAATAAAAATAAAAGGAAAAAACCTTTTATTTTTTTACACTCAAACCACCCTAAGACCTACCCTAAGACCTACATGAAAGGAGGGGTCGCAGGGGAACCTTGGTTCCCTGCTAGTACTGAGACCAACTATTTTTACTGAAAGCATTTACTTTTAATAATTTATCGGAATTCTCTTTCCAAAAATTCACTTTCTTTTCTAATTCCAAGTCTTCTGGTGTTTTCGGTATTATACCATTATTCATTCTTTCCAATTCTTCTGGGCTTGGTTCCGGTCGTTTTCCATAACAATTCACTCCAAAACGAAGATGTGGATTCTCCATATATCCACCATTTACTCCTGGACGACCACACATATTTTTTCTTTTAGGGTTCGAACCTTTTTGTAATTTGTCCCAAGTGCTTTTCTGGGTTGGAAAGAATATCATTTGTCCATCGGACCATCCATAATTACACCATTCTGCACCATTATTATAAGAATCTTCGATTTCGTCATAAGTAGCTAATCTGGCTCCATAAGATGTACAAATCATTTGAGCATCGTCGTAATTATACAAATTATTTCCAATATTAAATACTTCATTTTTTGTTTTTGGATCAATACGAACGTTACCACTTTGGTTAGTACCTTGGTTACCACTTTGGAAAAATCCTTGTTCAGAATCCTTGTTAAATAATTTGTCACCACCACCTGCATTAAATCCTCCATCACCACCACCACCTCCTCCTAGATTTAATCCATTCATCCCTTTTTCAAACAATTGATTTAATCCACCTTGGTTTGTACCTTGAACAATGTTTTTGATTTCTTCTATGAGATTCTCTGGGATAGAAAAAGAGGCAGTACCTTGGACCGCGCCTTGGACTGCACCGGAGGTAGGACAAGAAGTAGCACCTGGTGGTGATGTAATAGATCCACTAATATTGATATTGTTTCCGATCGTATTCCCAATCGTTAAATTGTTTCCACTGAAAGTAGTAGTCAATGGAATCGTAGTTTGTGTTTTGGTTGGTGCTTTCGTTGGTAATGTCCATAAATCTGTAATCCAGTTCTTACCTAACATATAAGCAGGAATATCAATACCAAACAATAAATTAATTAATTCTATAATAAAGAAAAAGGCAAGAATCGACCAGATTTTCACATCAATTAAATGTACAAAATAAGAACGTACTTCTTGCGTCATAGGAATATTTAATAAATATACTAAAACATAAAATCCAAAAGTAAATAATAAAAGCCCGAAAAAATTCACATTCTCATTGAAATATTCCCAAGACCAAGTCCATAAAAAAGGTACAATATTAATTCTAGTATCTACCGATGCAGTGACATATAAATGAACTAATCCTATTCCTATCGTTAAAAACATCAAGAAATCGAAAATACCGACTAATGTCTTATCTATAATCGTTTTACCTGCAAAATAACTATAGGTATAATCTAAATACGTTTCTTCTCCTTGTTTCATGAAAAATCCCAAAATGTAAAACACAATAATATAAATGGCTAAAATCCATATTAAAAGAACCCATAACGATGCATCAATTACTTTTTTAATAGTATGTTCATTGATATGGATATTAAATAAATTTCCAGAATTATCTAATATAATTTTACCACTAGTATCTAGATTTTCTTGCATGTTCTTATATTCTATATTCGTATAATCTAAATCGTTAGGGATATATTTTGGTTTGGATAATTTCTCCGAATGTAACAAAGGTCCAATACGTTTAAATTCATTCTGATTTAATATCTTGTCTTCTTCTTCCAGATTGGTACTATAATCATTCATCTAAGATATCTTCTTATATATCATAGAATATTATATTTCTTATATGGGGATTCGCCTATAAAATAACATATATGCCATGGGAGTAATCATGGACGATAATGACTCCATTGGTACTATTTCAATTATTTCATCATTACAATGATACCATGCACTAAGGTCTTGACTAATTCCTTGTTTCACAAATGCAGTATAATGCCCCCCATTTACATCTCCGATATGATTGACGATTCCATATAGATGATATCGGAATATACTAGCGGAATAACCCACTACATATTTAGATAAATCGAGTCCTTCCATCGGAAAATCAATCAAATGCCTGTTTTTCGAAATCTGAATGGGATTCGGATGATTTGGCATATAGTTAGTATGGAATCTTTGAAGAGAAATCACCAATATTTTCGGGAAATTCCAAAATACCGTATTCTTATATACCGACTGGGTTTGTTTCGTAGTTTCATGAATCCATCCATTTTCCATGAATTCAGGAGAAACATAATGATCTAAACAAGAATAAATATCCATTTTATTTCCAGAAATAGAAGTTGGTATAGGTAAATCCAAGATGAAAAACGATTCCGGTTTCGAAGAAAGGGGTTTCGTATTCGGATTTATAGAATACACATTCGAAATCGAAATACCATAAAAAATATCTAAAATATCGGAATAAGAATGATTATATGTTTCTTGTAACATTTTATAACATTCTATTGCCATTTTATCCGTTTCATTTTGAATATTTCCTTGTATTTTAGTATTTATTGGACGTTTGAAATAATCATGCATGGCATCGATGAAAAACAACAAAAATTCCGAGAGATCGTTTTGTACATAACCAGTAAAAAGAGAGATTCCTTTTTGATTTGCAAGAGATTGAATCGAATGAAAAAAAGCACCTGGAGAAACGAATCGAATATTTGGATTTTCTTGGGCTTCTTTCCATTGTTTCCATTTCATCCATATGTTTTTTTCTGGGACGTCTTTCTCTCGAACTTCAGAATCATTTAGATCGAATTCAGGTGTTTGTAATAAAATCTGCAAACAAGTATTTAAAAAACAAGTATTTCCAATATTTGGGATTCCTTTTATTGTATTTTGAGGTATGTTCATAAGAAGAATATAAATAGTTTATACTGAAATATTTAAGTTATTATTTTATTCATAACGGACATACTATACTATGTCACTATCTCAAAATTTACAAAATATATTAGATGAAACCTTGAATTCCTTATTATTTGTGGATGTTAGCTTTAATATTACGAATTTAGATCAAATTCAACCTTTTTTATTAAATACCTTGAATCTTCCTAGAAGAGATAGACATGATACAGAGGATTCAATTCCTGATTTGATTCCGAATGAAGAACCCGTTCAAGAACCTGTTCAAGAACCTGTTCAAGGACCTGAACCAACATATATAGAAGATAATAGAAGAAGAATACGATTATGGTCGAATCTATTAATGGATTACCATACCCAAATGACAAATTATCAAAATAATGTTCAATCTATTCTAACTATTACCGAAACTATGTTACCTAGATATAACCGCAATAATAATAATAATAATAATAATAATCAGACATACCCCTTATTTAATACTCCAGAAATGACATTAAATAATCGTTTCTTGCAGTTATTTAATAATACCAATTCTTTAGGCAACTCGGATAGAACCTCTGCCTCTACTTTAGCCAATTATGTCTCAGGTTTTTCAGATGTTACCAACGCTGCAACTGTAACATTCGAACCATTTTATGCAAGAACGAGACCAATCTATGATAGAAATAGAACCATTCCAACCGCACTTCAAATCTCCAGAGCCACTACACTATTTACATATAATCCACAAGAAAATACATTATTAGCCAATACTTGTGCGATTACATTGGAAGAATTCGTTGCCGGAGAATCATTAACACGTATTCATGGTTGTGGGCATGTTTTCAAAACCGAACCGTTATTTCTTTGGTTTGAACGCAATAGAGTATGTCCTTCTTGTCGTCATGATATTACCATCATATAATGTTCAATCGTGTAAATTTATATAGGGTTATAGGTTAGAGAGAATAATATGGATTCGGTATCTAGTCATTTACATCATTTCTTGATAGACCACTTTTCCGATTTTTCATCCAAAAAACCCAATTCTCCTTTTTTCTCTACATTAAGTCGAACTTTTCTTGCCACCCTATTTCAAAAAATACATCAAGCCCATATTTTATGGGAATATGATTATAAGAGTATTTTACATTTGGAAGATGTCATGAGTCCAAAAAAAAACAATTACGATTACGATTATAAAAATAATACATTATATCAACATATTCCGGAAGAAATACGCAAAAAATACATAGAATATAAACCGCGTGAAAAAATATTCCAAAATAAATATTCCATTCCGATCGGAAATCGGGTGTTTCATATTTATGTCTGGTTTCCAATTACAATTGCATCTTCACCGAATCACCATAAAACCAAGGTATTAATGTCTCATAATCAAATTCAAGAAAAAATACTGTTTATTTTGCAAAAAATATATACATGGCTACATATTGCGTGTAGTTATTTACTTAAAAATCCAAAATGTTCGCAGACGGTTGATATTTACCTTTTTCTAACGGAACACAAGAAAAATATGCCGCATATGGCGGATATGAACATCGATGAAATCCATGCGAATACGGCATTTACAACCGGTTGTATTCATAAGAATACATCGATTTTCGTATTTCGCGAGGAAGAATGGTTCAAAGTATTGATGCACGAAACCTTTCATACCCTCGGTTTGGATTTCATTGATATCGATCATCCGACCATTAATGATACAATACGGCGAATTTTCCCGATCACTGTAACGGATATTCGTGCATATGAAGTGTATGCGGAAATGTGGGCGGAAATTATGAATACGTTATTTGTAGTATATGAAACCGATCCTCCTGCAAGAAAAGGCCGTTTGCCAATGATTCGATGGATGGCGACCTTAGAACGCGCATTTACACTAGAACAAACCTTTTCTCTCTTTCAAGCGAATAAAGTGTTGTATTTTCAACGATTGAAATATCCCGATTTATTTCTTGCATCTACCGCGGCGAAATACCAAGAAGAAACGTATATTTTCTCGTATTTTATTCTGAAAAGTATTTGGATGTTTCATGTGAATTCTTTCTTGGAATTTTGTGCAAAACAACCCGATGGTATTTCTTTGAAATTCCAATTATCTGCTAAAAACCTGGATACGTTTCTTTTACATTTAGCCACTTTTTCTCGTTCTGAACGATATCTCTCGGAAATGTCGAAAATACATACTTTATCAATTCCATTGTTAGATAAGAAAAAGAAAAATGATTTTATCGTGAATACTTTACGAATGACCGTTCTTGAATTACATTAGTGAGAGAGGGAAAAGGAAAAGGAAAAGGAAAA
>Ga0214919_10007780_pt1 | contig 14341 bp, 18 predicted proteins | sample LL1503_MetaG_FD_177994 | JGI IMG/M metagenome (GOLD analysis project Ga0214919, IMG submission 177994) | Freshwater microbial communities from Lake Lanier, Atlanta, Georgia, United States - LL-1503 | ecosystem: Environmental > Aquatic > Freshwater > Lake | place: USA: Georgia | collected...
GCGATATCGTCATCGCCTCCGGCAGAAGAAGCGATACCGCGTTCCCGAAGTTGGTTGAGAATTAAGGAATGCTGATCTCCGGCGTTCGAGAATGTCCAGAGTTGAGGATTCTTCGCTGCCATCATCGTATATCGCATAGCAGACCAAGCCTCGGTGTCTTTGAGTTGTCGAGTCTCGTCCATATAGACCGTCTCCGGTTTAGCGAAACCGCGAGCCGCCGCGTTAGCCGCCTTGACCACGTACCGGCAACCGTTTTTTAATTGAATTTCTTCGGATCCATGCGCCCATCGGATTTTCGCAACCTCTGAGGCTAGACGATCATTTCCTTCGATGAGTCCGACGACGTGCCGGAACGTTTCTAGTGAAGTCGTGAGAACGTGAGCGCTTCCAAGTTGCAATGGTTCGCCCCAGAGATACATTCTTCCAAGAATTGACGCAATCATAATCGTCGATTTACCGTTCTGCCGAGCGCCTACGACGCACACAACCGGCGCTTTCCAGCGTCCGTCTGGCTTGACCTTGAGCGCGTGTTCCATGACGAACTTCTGCCAAGGCATCATCTGGAGCCCGATTTCTTTAGCGAAGTCTATGAGTTCGAAGCCTTTTGACGGAAGATCGTTGAGTCTTGAGTGGATTCTAGGCGTCGGAGAGCCGATTAGAGGAATGCGGACGACTTCTTTTCCCTGTCCGTCTATGCTCGTCCCTCCTACGACCTGTAGCGCCCTTGTGCGCCCTTGTTTAGCCTTAGTCATGACTAGTCGATTCGTTTTGAGGTGAAATTAGAAAAGGAAGAGTCAGAGGTGTTCTACCTGTGCCAAAAAAGCGCCCCATTCGGTTTCCTTTCGAATAATTACACTTCTGACAGGCACTTATTAAATTGGAATCTTCGTCCGTCCCGCCCTTAGATATCGGAAGAACGTGATCTACTGTCATTCGTTCGCGATCATCGTTTCCGCAATATTGACACGTCCATCCATCGCGTTGAAGGATCCGCAGTCTTATCTTCTGCCATTGACGAGTACCTCCGTTAGCCCTTGCGCTTTGAGTAGCCATTAGTAATGACCCTTCTTCTTCCAGTAAGCCCAAGCCTTGCACGGTGTCGAATGACGATGAGAGATATATCGTAGCCCTAGATCTATCTGCTTGAACGGATCCCTTTCCTTCATCTTAAGAAGTTGAGGAATGCCATAAGCGGTTGAGTGTTTATTATTAGATTTAGGATTCCATTGAGATTCTTTAGTCCAGAGAAGATCTACACAATAAAATTCTTTAGAGTTTAGAAGTTTAGTGTGTGCGTAAAGTTTATATATCTCTACTGTGTTATTAACTGCTTCTGCACTCGATCCTGCTATTGCAGTCGCAAGACATAGCAGTCCCGAAAGCACCGAACGACGCAATCGAGCGAGACGCCTAAGCGGCTCTAATGCGCGTACGGAGCGTAGCAGGTAACGCAAGTTACTAGCCAGTATGTGGATAACTCGAGCGTTATCCCTGCGTGTCGTCCACAGGTTATCCCGACCTGTGTATAACTTCTGTGGATAACTATTCAACGCACACGCCCTATGTTAGAGATTGCTTGAAGTGCTTGATCGCCCCAAGCCGCTAAGAATGTCGTCGGAAAGATAGTCTTTTCCTTGCCTAAGTTAATAAAGCGAATCTCTGTAAGAGTGTCCCATTCTGCTATTCCGTCGGCATATTTCCATACCTCTCGACGCCAAGCGCCTTTAGTGTGAGGCAATAGAGCGATTCCGTTACGGTGTTCGTTGAGACGTCTGACCCACGGCAGAATGTCCGAAAATGGCGGATTACACCAGATAAGACCCTCCCAAGGTTGAGAGAGTCCGTCGTCTGATTGCGTGAAGTAACGCCGAGCCGGTATCCAAGGAACACCGTTCGGAGGTGCAGCGACGTCTATAGAGAACTCGACGTCTAAGAGATTGAATATCCACTTCGGCGTGTAATGATCGTTAGACGACATTTCCGACTGGTTCATCGTAAAGAGTGGATCCTGAATCATTCGAGATCCTCGAGAAGCACGACTCCCATAACACCGCACACGCTGCACTCGAGAACTTTGACATTAGGCGGCAAAGTGTCGGTAACTATGCGCTCGCGTTGCTTAGTGATCTTCTTGCATAATCTGCAATTAGATAAGACTACGTCCATGCTCACTCCTTACGAGATCTTCAATCGGGAAGAGATTATGCTGCTCTATCCACCACGAATCTTGCGAGCGATGTTTATATTTAGCCCGTTTAGCGAATTGAACTGGGATCCAGCCGGCAATTCTGTAAGTAGGGCTTTTACCAACAACCATAACGGCGACGTCGGTATCGCGGTCGTTCGGATAGATAATCAAGTGTCCGGATTCGTATTTCGTCCACTTGATCTCTAAGCCTTGACCTACGTCGGCGTGATGTTTGCCGTTATTTTGACGTGCGTCATAATCGAGTCCGAAGTAACGTGCCACGATTAACTCCGCCGTTATAGATTCAGCTAATTCGCTGACCTGCTCGTGAGTGTTTAGAGCCAGATTGTATCTAGGCTGAGTTCCCATAATTCCGGATCCTTGAAGGATTTTATCGGTCGCCGCTTGATGAATATACATCTCATCTGCGAAGGCGATTGAATACCTTAATTCGTAGGACGGCAATTTACACATAGCCAAAGAACTTTTTCCTCGTTGGCAACTTGATAACCGTTTGAATCGAATCTAAGTAGCAATAGACACGAATCACATTGTTCGATTAAATACTCGGCAGTAACTTTGCCATCGAGTAAGAGTTTCGCCATTTTCGTCCGAGGATTTATTATCTCTACGAATTCGCTCATTTCTTGACCTGCCATTTGCCATCGGATCCGAGAACGCCCCACACAACTTCGCATTGGTGTGAAACTATGCCATTCGGGCAGTACCAGCCACCGTACGGCTTATCTGTTTTCTTTGATACTCCGGATCTGAAATTGCGCTCTCCGTGCTTGCATGAATATGGATCGTCGAGAATCGCACCACCGAGCGAGTCTTTGATCGTGTCGATTGCCGTTCCTAGTGTTGGCATTCCGGCACTTTCGGCGGCTTCTTTAGTGTCCCACGATGGAATCGAAGTCCAAGCGTCGCTCTTCTTCAATTCTGAAACGTCTGAAGTGGATAGGCGTTCAACTTTTTCCATGTCTTGACGTGTTGGACGTGCGGCAGTTTTTGGATCCTTAGAAGGTGAAGCCAGCCCTATCACTCTGCCGATTGCCGAAGTGATTCCGTTTTCGACCCAGAAGTGCAGATTGACTCCACGATCTGACCGCATTTCCAGCGCGTAATCTGTAAATGATGGAACGTGATCCTCGAACTCTTTGAAGAATTCTGCTTTGACGAGTACGTAACCTTTAACGACGTCGATATCCTCGATATGCGTGATGATTCGACATGATGGGAATTCGGCGTGGATTCTTGTAATTCGAGCATTTACGTCCTCGTATCCCTCTAGGAAATTACTCATTTCTTAATCTCCTTGAATGCGCTTGCGATAGCACGTCCGCGAACGTAGCCCTCGGAATGTCCGTCTTTCCAGCCCCGTGAATAGCCCCATGAAATACCGATCACCGCAAGGACGATCAGACTTAACCAGTACTGAACTTCTTGAATCATTTTTGCTCCCGTGGGAGCCTTGTTGTCGCTCCCGAGAAAAGAGTCTCATCGAGAGCCGACATTTTCAAGCCTTACGCATAACTTTCGGCGTGTCTATTTTCTAAGAATTTCCGCCATAAGTAGATCCAGACGTGCTTCAATTCGATTTACCTGATCCTTGAGGCTATTTCCGCCGTTAGGTTGAAACTCGCGAAGAATAGATCTAACCATGAAACGCATAGCAGAATAGATGGCGGAAATAATCGCAATAACGCAACCGATAACCGCCGTCCACTCCGCCGGAGTCATTAGCCCTTGACTCCAAATTGTGCGTCTTTAGGATTGAGATATCTAAGAATGACCGGAAGAACTGCCGCCATTCCTGCCGTAAGAATTGCTTTCGGATCTGTTTCGCCCATAGAGATTAAAGCGACTGCTGCCGCTAAGAAACTTCGAGCCCATGAAGCCGCGAGTGCTTTTGCTTCTGTCATTTTTTCTCCTTAGTCCATTTCTTCTTTTGAGGTGTTACCGTTTCTTCGATAACTGGCAACGGAGAATCGAATGATAGGAATCGAGTTCGACCGAAACCAATAACCGGAGATCCTTTTCCAAGTAGGCGAAGTTTAGTCATAACCATTCCGCCGTTACGTTGATCGCCTGTCCCTGAAGTGTTTCCCTCGATTGTTGTAATTGAATCTTTAGAGACTCCAATCACAATTCCGACGTGAGAGATACGATCGACGCCGTCGTGCGGAAAGTCCATGAATGCAAGATCTCCGATTTGAGGCGTTTCGTGCCACTTACCGAGATCCTTGAAAGAATGCGCACCTGCCGCCGTGGAGATAACCGGAGGAATTTTTACTCCTGCTTCGCGATAGACCCAATTGCAGAATGAACCGCACCATGGCAAGCCGTCCGCCTTGAATGCTTTTCCGTACTTCGTGAGGTTATCGCCTTCTTCAACGGTTCCGACTTCGCCAAGTGCGATTTCGATAACGCGATGGAGTGTGCCGTTAGGATAAGTCATGACAATAGTAGCGCGGCTTCATCTGCGGTAATGCCGAGTTTGGCTAATAATGCAGTTTTGTCTGCTATTTTTTGCATTGCTTGACTTGAATCTAATTCTTGTAGTTCTGTTATTTTATCAGTTACTTCCTTATTTGTAATAGATTTAGAAGGTTTCGTAATCCACTGAATAAATTCAAAATTTTCGCCTGTGTAGGCAAAATCTTCAGAACCAACAAGAGCGCGAATTGCAAGCGTTAAATAATCTTTTTTCATTATGCACCAATTTCCATTAGTATCATTTGACTTGGAACTGATTGCCATTGGAATCGCACGTCAGCACCTGCTGCCGTGTTTTCAACCGCGCCCTGTGTTTTATAAGTTGTCGAAGATGTTGTTGCCGGTGAATCTAAATAAGTTAAATTCAGTGGTGTAACAAGGCGTTCATAGTCCGAAGCCGTTGCTCCAAGTATTCCATAAGTATCTTTCGTAGTGCTGCCGCCAGCCCAGACTACGGTGCTACCTCTCAAAATTTGAAATCCAGCCAATGCACTTCGGTCTCCTGCGGATGTAAATACTGATTGAAGAACAAAAACCAAAATTTTGCTTGTTGCCGAAGTTGGAGTAATAGACACTGAAAGACCTGAATCGGTAAAGGTTGTACTTGAGATTACTGTGGCAGTTGAATAAGTGCCGGAAACCACTTGCAAAACTTTACCTGGAGCTGCCGGAGTCGCCCAAGACGGCGCACCTGCCGCCACGGTTAGCACTTGACCAGTAGAACCAATGCCAAGACGATCAAAAGTTCCTGATCCTGTTCCCTTGATTAAATCTCCCGCGGTAGTTATAGCCGTTGCCATTGAGTTAGTAACCGTTACGGCTCCAGAAGTGCCGCCGCCCGATATTCCTGTCCCTGCGGTTATTGCGGTTATATCGCCGACGTCATTAGTGATCCATGTAAAGGCTAAATTTGTTCCTGACGTCTTAGAAAGAATTTGTCCAGTAGTTCCGCCGTTTAGTTGCGCCAGCGATGTATCGACGCCTTGACCGAATACCGCGAAGTCCGCCGGAAGATCGGTAACGAGGTCGGTCGAAGTCGGCATGATCCAGCCGAAGTTAGTTGTTGGATTAGCCATTTTTCCTCCTTGTTAGGCGACTATTGTCGCATTTTGCCAGTCTAAGGTCGGCGACACGCTCGACCATGTTTCAACGATAGGAACGTCATTCCATCTCATCGCTTGAAGCGAGAACGCTAACGGTGAAAGTAAGAGAGTTATAGATAGTTCATTGTAAGAAGCAGAGAATCTCCAGCCTTCGATAAAGCCTTGAAACGTTCCCGATGACATATTTAGCGGCAAGTTTGTAAGGTTGATTGGTTGTCCCATGAACGCGCCGATGAGCGAATTCCTGTCCGAGTTATCCAGTTCCGGATTAGTAAGAGCGAAAGTTATAGATTCGAATATAGGTTGCGGATAAGCGCGAAGAGATAAATAAAAAGCGGCTTGATCTGTCGCGTCGTAAGAATGCTTAATTGTCGTCGTGATGATTTGAGCAAGATCTCCGTAAAGTCCGATAGAAGCTTCGTCTCGATCGCTTACTTCGCTTGAAGAAGAAGCACCGTATTTAATAGTAATGTCGTTTCGAATATCTCCGGCGCGTGTCTGGATCTTGATTCCTTGACCAAGGGCTTGATTCGCGTCAAGATCGGTATATCCATAAGTGGCTAGATAAGTCGTCCGATGAGTTGAATCTCCATAGGAAATTTGTCCCGTTGAACTTTCATAGAGATAACCTAAGCCACTATTCGCAAGAGCGGCAACGAGTGAATAAACGTCTGTACGAGAAGAAGATCGAGCCGCAAGAGAATAATTTCCTGCGTCAATTTCGCCGTATCCGTTATTTTCTGCACTTGCCCAAGTTGTCGTCGCTGGCGTGTATGTTGCCCAAGTAATAGCGGCTGGCACTTGTTGCCATTGAGCGAATAATACGTCACGAAGAACGGTAGCAATTTGCACTCCATCAAGATTTTCGGTTAGAACACCGTTAGTAAGTGCCTTTTGAAGCCTTGCTAAGGCTCCCAGAGCCGTGATTGTAATCGTCTGAGATATTCCTACTGATCCGACTTGAGAGACTATAACTCCTACGTCCACAATAGATCCGCCGAATATCGGGATATAAGTTCCAGAAGTGTCTTTTACTTGAATCGCAAGAGTGTCGTTAATCGTTGGAGATATTGCCGCCCCGTTGAGGTTGATTAGATTTATCGTCGTATATCCGGCTTGCGCTTGCGTATAGATGTTCGAGCGTCCAGAAGTGATTGAAAGATTCGCAAGAGTGACCGTCGTATAACTGACGCCATTGATCTGGACGTCCCACTCCGGTTTCCATTGAGTCACGAGACTAGAACGAACTGAGACGCGCCGCCCGTGCCTCGATAATAAGAATCATTGAGAAGGCTCACGATCTGACGAGCCGTTCCTTCTGCGTCTATTGCTCCGTTAACGGTGATGTTGTTCACGGTAGGAGCGACACCTTGCGCTCCCGTGCCTCGAAGAGACGTATCTCCTGCATTAAGTAGAAGTTGTGCAAAGCCATCTATTGCACCGCCTCCCGTTGAAGATTGAACTGAAGAAGCACCTGCCGCCGCACTAGATACGCCTCCAGAAGTTGAGCCGCCTCCACTCACATCTGGAACTGAAATAGTCGGAACCGAAGGAGTGGATCCCATTGAAGGAATTGAAGGAGTTGAAACCGAGATTGAAGGAGCCGATATCTTCGAAACGTTTGGCAAGAACGGAATCGAGTTATAGACCGAAATTAAGGCGTTTATTCCTGCGACTGCTCCTTGAATGAGGAAATTGAGTCCTTTGATAACTGCTCCAACGACGTCAATAACTCCGCCGGCTATATTGCCGATAACTTTGAACGCGCCACCGAGAACGGTAACGAGAACCGGAACGACATATTCTTGGATAAATTGTCCGAATGCTTTGAATGCTTCTTTATTATCGTCGATTGCTTTAGTGATTGGCTTGAAATAGTCTGCGAATTTACCGAGTGCAGGAACGACCTTCTCCACTACGAATTGGACAAGATCTTGAATAATAGGAAGAAGTTTTGCTCCGACTGATTCTTTTGCTTCGTCGAATGTAACTTTGAGAACTTCCATTCGTCCGGCGAATGTTTTCGCATTAGCGGCAGAAGCCCCACCGAATAGATCCGAAAGTTTTGTCTGTGTTTCGGTGAAACTCATCGCTTTAAGTTCGGCGGCAGAGAGTCCAACGCCTAATTTACCGAGTGCGGTGTTATTGCCGTCGTAGGCTTTACCGAGAGCATTAGCAACGCCTTCCAAGTCTTTTCCTGTTGCTTGAGATATATCCATCGCAAGACTTAGAAGATCTTGCGCTTTTTTAGTGTCATTAGTTGAGAGCGCTAAGCGAGACAGAGCGGGACGCAATTTTTCGTCCGATACGCCGGAGGCTAATTCCATTTTAAGGATATTTGCTTCGACTGCTTTAATCTGATCGTTAGTCGCCCCTGTTGCATTCTTGAGAGAATTTGCTAGGCGAGTCTGCGCGGCTTCGTCCTCTATTGCCGCTTTGACGCCTTCGATTGCTAATTTGCCGGCATAGACGGCGGCGGCGGCTCCCGCGGCGGCAAATGCTAGTCCTGCTTTTTTCCCGAAGTCTGAAACCTTATCGCCGAATGATTGAACGTCATTAGATCCGGCGTTGAGATTTTGTTTTAGATTATCTACGTCGGCAAGGATTGAGAGTTTTAAGGTGCGTGAACCTGTCGCCATTACCACTCCTTCAATATCTGGTCGAACGCATTCTCCCACTTGCTAACGATCTCCGGTTGTATCTCGCGAAGTGTCGGATAAATAAACCAACCTTTAGAACCGCGTCCTTCGCGTCCCGACCAGATAGGAAATTGCCGAAACTTATTGGATCCGAATTCGAAACCGCCCCATAGTTGCTGAGTCGTTCCTCCGCCTGAGAATTTCTGACTTGCGAAACCGAATGAAAGTTCGCCTATTTTTGAAGATTTAGAGACCCGAGAACCTTGTGCAATTCGTTCGGCGGCTACGCCTCGAGTCGTTGATTTTTCTTTTATTTTGCCTTGAGCGAATTCGGCAAGAGCAGACGATTCACGTTTTGCGGCGGCAACGGCTTCATCGTCCATCGCTTTAAAAGCTCCAACGACTCTTCTAAGATCTGCTTTGTCGTAGGCTATTGACTCACTTGCCACGGCTTCGCTCCTCTAGAATTTCTTTCGCGGTGTAGATCTGCTCCGCCGTGATCCATTCGCTCATCGGTATTCCCGTCGCTATTGCTAACTCGACGAGTATTCGATTTACGCTTCCGGCGGGATAACTTTTGGGCTTTCGTCTCCCGTGCGAACGTCGGAAACAGAGTCACACCATAATTCGAAGCCTTTGACAGGCTTTCCACCTGATTCCCGTTTCATAGCGGTATAAGCAAGAAATAAGAGATCTGCAATCCCTATCTTTTCCTGCGCTTGCGATATGGTGTGACCCGTTTTATTTTCCCATTTAGCCCACTCCGGCGGTTGCGCGATGTAGGTTTCAACGTTTCCCGACATGTATTCGATGATGATAGGTAGTTTCATTATTGCTCCCGTTTCCTCTAGTTAGATCAAGTAATAGTTAATACTGGAGTAGTTGCGCATAACATAGTCCAAGTATCAGTCTGTGCGTCTGGAGCCGCGCCTCCTGCGTTAGGTGCGACTGGATAAACTGTTACCGCAAAAGAAGCGCCTGTGGCGGCAATCATTACAACCGATAAAGGAGTATTTGGAGCAGTTGTAAAAGCCGTCCACATAGCCTCGAATAATGATGATGGAGAGTTAGCGCCCCAGTCTGAAAGTAGATTGAGAGTTAGAGTCCATTGGTCGTCGATATGCTTATACGCCTTGCCGTCGAGTGTTTGATAAGTTGTAATAACTGGAGCGTTCGATAGCACGGCGGAAGTCGTCTGCGGATCGTAACTCTTTGAATCAAGAGTCAAAGTTATATCGCGACCCGTGATAATTGTAGTAGCCATTTAGGTATCTCCTTAGATTGTTTCTTGCGTGTAGTAGGTCGAGACGGATAGATCCGCGACGAGTAAATTACTCGCCCCGACTTGCATAATTGTCGGACGTTGAACGTCTCCGACGACGTATCCCGTAGGCATAGCCGCGAGAATGCTGATAACTAACTGCTCGAGATTATCGAGTGCGCCGGCGTTGGAGTTATAGGCAACGGCGGCAGTAATGACGAAATTAATTTTAACTTTGACGGTTGATTTTCCGATAAGAGTAGATTCGAGATAAGGCGAGTCCGGCACGATCACGCAAGCCGGAGGAATGACCGTCTCGGGAACGCTCGAATAAACGGAAGCAACGACGCCGGAAAGTGCAGTCGCGAGAGTGCCTCGAACGTTTGTCGCGATAGTTGTAGCGGTTGGCATTATTGAGCCAGAGTTTCGACGTCGATATAATTTCCAAGAAGTCCGATAACTCGATTTTGAAGAGAGCGTCCCATTCGATAAGGCGATGGAGCGAAGTCCACTCCTTCAATCTGTCCGCCGGCGGCGGTTACTGATTGAAAGATTTCGGTCGAAACTATGAGGATTGCTTGTTCGATTGCTTCGGTGCTTGAATAAAGAGTGGCGGCGTTCGCTCCGGATAAATAAGCGATACCTGCAGGAATGACCGGACGGATAGCAATATCGGCATTCGTTTTCGCCGCCGTAAAAGTAAAGTCGCCCTCGAGTGTATCCGTGATTGTAATAGATCCGTTAAAGGTTGTAGGAACGCAACCGGAAACGACGACGGATTGGCCAGAGACGAAAGTATTCGGTTTCTGAGTTACATAATAAGCAACATTAGAGCGAAGATAAACGCTGGCGATTGCATTTTGATTGGCAGTAAGAAGCGGAAGGATTACCTGTTCCGCGCTTGTAATTATTCCATCGAGATAAACGTCTGAATATAAGGAAACGGAAACGCCCAGTACCGTGCGAAGTTGGCTCGCCGTAACAATACTAGGCATTTCCGATCCTCTCGTCTGCTCGGCTAGATACGGGAGCGCACCTAGCCGATGATTATTTTTTTATTTACGCCTTATTTACTTTGAACGCACCAGCCGCCACTTTGGTAGCGATTGCTCCGTATCCATAATATGTAACGCCGATTTGACCGGTTGCAAGCAAGTTAACCGAAAGTTTCTGCGCTGGAGACTCGTACCATGTATAAGCGTCTGGATTGACGATTATGATAGATCCGTCGGTATCTGTTGTTGCTGCAGTATTAGCCGTAATAAATAGATCTAAGCCGGCGACATTTCCGCGAACGCTTGTAGGTGCAACCTGTCCACCTGCATTTTGCGGAACTTGTGCATTATAAATTGGGCGTCCGCTGTCGTTGAGTGTCATTACGTTACTCCATTGTGAAGTGTTCATAATGATATTACGAGCGAAGCCTTGAGTTCCGGCATAGACCGAAGCAGCACCACGAGCAACGACGCCAAGAAGTTCGGCAGCAGTTGGATAAGTTGCGACTGTTGTCGCGTCTAGTGTTGCACCGGAAATAATTGCGGCGTTAACTGCGGTATCTGTTGCTTTAGCGTACGCACCTGCCATAAGACGCATGAGTTCGTCCCAGAATGCAGGAGATGATCTGTCCATTAATTCTTGAGATAATTCATTGTAGCCTGCGTATTTTTTAACGTCCACGGATACGAATGAAGCGACTGTGCCGGTTTCTGACGGAGCGGCTTCTTCTGCGGTTACTGCAACGGTTGGAACTGTTGTGATTTTAGGAATTTCGAATGTCATTCCTGCGTCTGGAAGTGCCGCCGTTGAAATTGCGTCGATGTTGCTTCGTGTGTAGTTAGTTAGACCGTTAATAACTGTTGTTAATTGGCGAGTTGGATTAAAGCCCGTGTCTGTTGTTCCCATATTGTCGTCTGCTGCTGCGACCCAGATAGCGGATTCGCTGCGAGGATTTACTGTTGCACGGACGAGATGTTCAAGATATTTCGCTTGAGAGTCGATAGGTGAACGTGGCTTTGAGTATGCAAGTGGTGCGCCGCCAAGATTGACGACTTTAGCCGCTTCAACCGTTTCGGCTGGAGCGTCTGGAACGGTTGGAGTGATTTCCACTTCGTTTTCTCCTTCATTAGTTGGATTTGTTTCTTCTGTTTCCGGCGTTTCCGGATCAGAATTTTCACTTGCCGCGATTGCGACTTTTGCGCTTGCGATTGCTGGCTCTGTAACGAGCGAAACTTCTTTTAAAGAACTTGCCGAAATTGTAAGAACGCCGTCAATATTTTTATATTTATCGGCTAGAACTCCAACGCTGAAACCATCGCGAAGTCCGGAACTTGCCTCGACGAGGCTATCGTTTCCAGCGGTTGTGTTACCGATAGCGAACACGGCGTCTATTCCTTGATCCGTTACCGAATAAGATTTTAGGAAACCGATTGGAGATTCGCGGCGATGTTCAAGAAGTAATTTCGTACTATCGCCGAAGGTAATTGAATTAGGAGTAAATAAAGTTTCTCCTGCAGAAGTAGAACCTACTTCGTTCCATGTAACTATTCGACCAGAGATCTCGCGCTTTGGAAAGTCCGTCGCCGTGATCTTCATCGAGAAGTTAACGTCCATTGGATTTATATTTTTATTCACTAACCATATCCTCCTTTTTCTTGATTTCGTCGACCGATAGAACACCGATTCGATTTAAGATTTCGTAAATTTGAGCGCGTTCCATTGCGGATCCGCGTAAGAAGTCATCTAAATCGAATCGAACTTCTTGAGAAGCAGGAACGAAGTCGTTCGGCATTCCTGTCATGGATAAACGTTCCTCGATACTTGTCATAATTGGACGAAGAGAGAAGTCGATAAGACTTTCCCTCTGAGAATTTACATTCGAGTACGTCATAGAAGATCCGCTTTCGGCATCTACATAGAACGCCGGAATTCCTGTAGCCCTTGCCAATTCGGTTGCAACGTAGGATCTCGCTTGGTTTAATTGTAATTTTTCGGGATCGAAACCAAGAGTCTCAAGAGTTACGTCTGCATTGAGGAAAGCGGTTCCGCGATTGCGACGAGCAGCGCCCCAAGATTCTAGAAGTTTCGCAATACGATCGGCAGGAAGTGCGGTTCCATTAGATTTTAGAACCATTGTCGGAACTGGTTCGCGCGCGTACATAGTCGCCGCACGTTCTAATTCTGCACCTGCTTTAATTGTTCTACCTGCACGATGGAGAATTCCTTCGTCGTTTCCGTAAAATACTGCAAGCGCACCGACTCCAGAATCTGGAACGCGATAACCATCGACCATGTAATAGTCGATTTCTGTTCCGAGAGAATTAGTTGTAATTGTTACGCGAGTCGGTGCAATTCTTTCCGCGGATCTAATTCGATAAGTGTCGGCGTAGATTTCAAGAATGCGAAGATATCCATAACCATATAGGAGGAGATCTTCCGCTAAGAATGCGTACGTTGCAGCCCCTGGAATTCTTGGATCCGGTTGAGAAATAACACGCGGTGGCGCTTCTACTTCTTTTCCATCGGCTTTAGTGCGAACCTCGAGAGGAATTCCTGCCACGCTTGAGCAGATAATATTGCGAGCGCGCGCACACGTTGGAACCGACATAAATTCGGCGCGTGTTGCGGTGAGTCCCGTTCCGTAAAAATTGTATAGAGCCTCGATAGTTGAGACTGGAGCAAGAGACGCGGAGACGTCCGTCGGTGTTATGACCGGCTCAGCTTTAGTTATGAATAAGTCTTTTAATGCCATGTCCGAATTGTAGAGCGCGCTTTTACACCTAACCGAAGAGAATGTCTATCTCTGTCTCTGGGCGTGTCGCGAAGTGCGTAACGAGAGCCGTCGCCACGGCAGCGCACACGGCGACACTTGAGGCGCGCCGACCTATGATCCAGCCGCCATCTCCCATCGGAAGTCTTACGGCGGATAATATTTGCTTGGATAATTCTGCATTTTTTCCGTGAATCAAGCGCTTCGAAGTAATTGCACCGAGTAACTCATCGCATGATTGACCGTAAGCGTTGCCGTCTACGTCGATTACCGGAATTCCTGCAGGTTGAAGTCTTGCCGCTATTGCTGCACTTGTTCGCTTGGAAAAGACGACGTATTCCGTCGGATACTTGCGAGCATAAGGCGCGAGATCGTTCGCGATTGCTTTATCGTCAAGAGAGATCGGATTATGCCAAGTATGAAGCAATTTAACCGTGAAAGTGTCGTCCGAATTCTTCTGGGCGGCAACGAGAGCAGCGTCACGGCGATCCGGTGAGCAGTCGATCCCAAGCCAAGTAGTTTTCTCGACGTCAAGATCTGCAGTATCAGATCCGCATTCGTCCCATTCCTTTTGAGGAATTGCGCTCGAAATTGTGTGAACCCAACGGCATAAGACCTCCGTTTGTACGACGTCTGGCGGATCATTGAGAACGGCGCGGATATTATCTTCATGAATCGTATGACCTAGCGCCGGATTACTTGCGACCCAGTTCTTTTCGTCTGTGATCTTGTCGGAATAAGCGCTCCATTCGAAGTAAGCGATATCGTCATCGCCTCCGGCAGAAGAAGCGATACCGCGTTCCCGAAGTTGGTTGAGAATTAAGGAATGCTGATCTCCGGCGTTCGAGAATGTCCAGAGTTGAGGATTCTTCGCTGCCATCATCG